>Ga0079225_10001657_pt1 | contig 12613 bp, 8 predicted proteins | sample Poulit2012_FD_76344 | JGI IMG/M metagenome (GOLD analysis project Ga0079225, IMG submission 76344) | Agricultural soil microbial communities from Georgia to study Nitrogen management - Poultry litter 2012 | ecosystem: Environmental > Terrestrial > Soil > Agricultural land | place: USA: Georgia...
ACCTGGGTCACGATTACTGTCCGCCCAATGGCTGAGAATCTTTGTCTGGCTAGCGGCCCTGGTGGCTCTGGTGGTCAATGCTGCCACGATGCCGTCGTTGTACCGAGGCTTCGTACCGCTCACCCTGGTGGCGTCGGTACTGCACGCAGTCAGTCTGCCGCTGGCGCTGAACCGGCCCCGGGCGGCGGTGCTGCTGTCCACGATCAGTCTCGGCGGCACCGTGTTCCTGACGATGGGCCGGGAGGTCTTCCCCTGGCCGATACCGGTGGTCTCCCTGGTAATCGTGGCGCTGCTGTGCGCAATCCTCGCGCTACGGGAACGGTGGCCGTACGCGGTGCTGTGCGGAGTGCTAGCAGTCGCAGTGCCCGGGTTATGTGCGGTGACGGTGGCCCTGGCTCGCGATGAGTGGCGGCCGATCGCGCCGAATCTGCTCACCGCCGCCTCCGTCCTGGCGCTGGTGACCACGCTCGGAGTGCTGATCCGGGACTCGCTGACCAGCCGTGCCGAGCTGCTCGAGCAGCAGGAGATGACCGCCGCCGAGGCCGAACGCCGGCACCTGGTCGAGGAACGGGCGCGGATCGCCCGCGAGTTGCACGATGTGGTGGCGCACAGCCTGTCGATCATCTCCATCCAGTCCTCCACGGTGCAGTACCGCATCGAGGAGGTGCCTGAGGTCCTCGTGACGGAGTTGGACCAGATCACCGAGTCCGCGCGTACCGCCCTGGTAGAGATGCGCGGTCTGCTAGCTGTGCTGCGCCAGGAGGATGCCGAACGGGACCTGGCGCCCCAGCCGATGCTGAGCCGGATCCCGGAACTGGTCGACAGTACCCGCCGCGGAGCAGGCGCCCAGGTGGGCCTGGACGTGCGTGGTGCACTCGACGACAGCCTGTGCTCGGAGGCAACGGGCCTGACCGCCTACCGGATCGTCCAGGAGGCATTGAGCAACGCCGTCCGGCACGCTCCAGGAGCACCGATCGAGGTGACCATCACCGTTGGGGAGGAGTTGGTGCAGATCGACGTCGACAACGCTGCGCCCGCCACCGGTGGTCCGCTCACGCCAGGGGGGACGAGGCGTGCCGAGACCGGTGGGCGGTCAACTGCGGCGCGCGGCTTCGGCCTGCTCGGTATGCGGGAGCGGGCCACGTTTGCCGGTGGCACGCTCAGTGTGGGGCCGCTACCGTCCGGGGGGTTCAGCGTACAGGCGCATCTGCCTCTGCAGCCCGGTCAGGAGCCACTCCGCCGGGCACCAGAGGATCAGGGTCCGACGAAATCGGTGCCGGAGTAGAAGTGCAGCACCGGGACCGTAAGATCCTCGCGGGCACGGGAGGCCCAGTCCCGGTGCAGGGTGTCCTCGACGGCGTTCGGTGGGGTGACCACGATGATTTCACCGGCACGTTGTTCGGTGACTGCGGTGGTGAGCGCCGGAAGGGGGTCATCGGCGACGACCGCGCCACTGGCTTCGGTGCCGGCTTGGGCGAAGCGTTCCAGGCTCAGGTGCAGTGATTCCAGGGCTTCGGCTTGGGCCTGTTCGGGAGATTCTTGCTCAGTCAGCGCCTCCCAGGCCTGGCGCACCTCGAACAGGCTGAGGTGGTTGATCACCTCGACCAGAGAATTCTGGTCGGTGTCGGCCGGCACCAGCAGCAGGTACCGCGTTCCGGCGGCCTGCTCGTGCAGGGCAAGGATATTGGCGACATCACGTTCACGGAGGGCGTTCTCGGTCAGGACCACAGTCAGCGGCATGTGGCTCAGTCTAAAGCGCCTCCTGCCAGTGCGGGTTACGCATGATGCCCAGCACATTGCCGAACGGGTCTATTACGGCTGCGGTCACGAAGTCTTCCTCCCGCTGGGTGATCGGCTCATACGGCGTCGCGCCACGAGCCAGGAGCTCGGCGTGAACACCCTCGACGTCGGTAACGCTCCAGTAGACGAACTGTCCGCCAGGCGTACGTTCCTGGGCCCCGGGCACGAATCGGGCGTCGATGATCCCGAATTCGTCCTGATCGCGCCCGAGCCGCCACTCCAGGTAGCCGTCGCGGACGAAGTACGGCTCGATCCCGAACACGTCCGTGTACCAGGTGCGGGCTGCGCTGAGGTCAGCGGCCTGGAAGTTCGATGTCGCCATTCCCTGAAGCATGAGATGTCCTTTCGTCGGGTACTACGACACCGTCGCACCGATAAGTGCTCATCTATTGACTAGTTTCTGTGAAAGAGTCCACGCATGCGCGCAGATCGTCTGATTGCCACCCTGCTGCTGATGCAGGCCAGGGGGAAGGTGACGGCGGCAGAACTCGCTGCCGAGCTCGAGGTATCGGTCGCGACGGCACGGCGCGACTTGGATGCCCTCTCGATCGCGGGTGTCCCGGTCTACGCCGAACGGGGACGTGGCGGCGGGTGGCGCTTGCTCGGTGGGGCGCGCACCGACCTGAGCGGGTTGTCCTCGGGTGAGATGCGCGCCCTGTTCCTGCTGCTGGGACCGGCGGCCTCACAGTCACCCGACGCGTCGTCGGCGCTGCGCAAGCTGGTACGGGCGTTGCCCGAGTCGTTCCGGGCGCAGGCGCAGGTCGCGGCGCAGGCGGTCCACGTGGACCCGGCGCGCTGGGGTGCCGATCCGGTGCCGGTGGACGACCTTCGGGAGAGACTCGGCGCGGCGATTACGCAACGACGGGCCGTGCGGATCGACTACACCGGCCGGAGCGGACCGCCAGGGCAGCGCCTGGTCCATCCGTGGGGTCTGATCGACAAGGCCGGCAGGTGGTATTTGATCGCGGGAACACCGGCCGGGGTGCGCACTTACCGGCTCGATCGCATCCACGCGGCGACCACCACTCAGGAGACCTTCCAGGGGCCGCAGGACCTGGACCTCGGCGCGCAGTGGCAGGCGGTCAGCGCGCACGTGCATGCCCGGCGGTCGGCCGCCCGAGCGCAGGTGGTCGCACCCGCAGGTCTCCTCGAGGCATTGCGGGCAAACCTGGGACCGCAGCACGTCGAGGTGACGGGGGACGACGCATCGGGCGGGATCCGGTTGGAGGTCACCGCCGACACGGTCGAGATGCTGGCGCGTCAGCTGTGCGGCTGGACGCCGGAGGTCGAGGTGCTCGGCCCGTCGCAGGTGCAGGCCGAGTTGGGCAGACGCGGACGCGCGCTCACCCAGCGATACGGGCCGGCCTGACCCCGACTTCAGTCCGGCACGTGCTCGCCGTGGCCGTGAGCCCGAAGGCGGTCCCGGAGTCGGCGCGCCGCGTCGTCCATGAGGCCATCGTCGGGGGAGCGGTCGACGCTGGCGGGGTTGAAGTCATCGGTGCCGATGCTGGGCCAGACATGCAGGTGGGCGTGCGGGACGCCGTAGCCCTCGATCAGCAGGCCGATCCGCGCAGGTTCGAACTCCTCCCGCTGGGCCAAGCCGATGAGCCGGGCCACCAGCCACAGATGTCCAGCCACCTCGGGCTCGAGGTCGACCCAGTGGTCCACTTCTTCGCGGGGCACGACCAACGCGTGACCGGGACGCAGCGGCTCGATGGTCAGGAACGCCACGCAGGTGGGGTCGGACCAGAGGAACCGGCCAGGGATATCGCCGTCGATGATCTTGGTGAACAGGGAGGGCATGGCTGCCACCGTAGTGGACTCAGCCCTGGTGTGCCGCGGCCAGGATGGCCACCGAATCTGCGGGCAGTACGACACCGTCGGTGGTGACGTCGGCCGCCGCGATCTCATCCCAGGAGATCAGGACCTGCCAGGCCGTATCGTCCTCGCCGTCGGGCATATCCGGCTCCACCGCGACCAACGGCACCTGCTGGGCCGGCCCGAGATTGATCGCGATGCGCACCCAGGCGCGTTCGAGCACGATCCAATGGGCCGCTTCGTCATAGCGGACCCGGGTGTTGCGCCGGTCGCCGTCGAGGATCGGGGGGATCCGCCCCCGCAGTGCGATGAGTTCACGGTAGAACGCGAGCAGCCGTGCGTGCGGCCCGCTGCCGATCTCTGCCCAGTCCAGCCGGCTGGCTTCCACCGTGGCCGGGTCCTGGGGGTCGGGGACTTCGATCTCCTCGGCGGAGTAGACCTGTGCCCAGCCGTGATCGCCGAACTCTCGCTGGCGCCCGGACGTGATCGCGGCGGCGAGGTCCGGATCGTCGTGGTCGGTGAAGTACAGCCACGGCGTGCTCGCACCCCATTCCTCGCCCATGAACAGCATCGGGGTGTAGTGGCTGGTGAGCAGCAGGGCTGCCGAGATTGCCAGACGGCCCGCACTCAGTGCGGCGGCCGGCCGGTCGCCCAGGGCCCGGTTGCCGACCTGATCGTGGGTGGTGGTGGAGATCACGAAGTGGTGACCGCTGACCTCTTCCGGCACCGGGGCGCCCCAGACCTTGTCCCGGAAGGCGGAATAGCTGCCGTCGTGCACGAAGACATCGGTGAGCGCCTTGGCCAGGGTGGCCAGTGAGCCAAAGTCGGTGTAGTAGCCCTGCCGTTCCCCGGTGAGGGTTGCGTGGATCGCGTGGTGGACGTCGTCGTCCCACTGGGCGGTCATGCCCATTCCGCCGCGGCGCACCGGCGCCACCATATTGACGTCGTTCAGGTCGGACTCGGCGATCAGCCCCAGCGGCTGGCCCAGCCTGCTGCTGAGGTCATCGACGGCGAGGGATAGTTCGGCCAGCAGATGCACCGGGGAGTCATCGACCAGGGCGTGCACCGCATCCAGGCGCAGCGCGTCGATATGGAACTCGGCGAACCAGCGCAATGCGTTGTCGATGATGAAGGCCCGCACCTCCTCGGCCTCGGGGCCGTCCAGGTTCACGGCCGCACCCCAGGGGGTGTGGTGGCGATCGGTGAAGTACGGCCCGAACCTGCCCAGGTAGTTGCCCGCCGGACCCAGATGGTTGTACACCACGTCCAGGGCCACGCCCATACCCCGGTGGTGGGCGGCGTCGACGAAGCGTTGCAAGGCCTGCGGCCCGCCGTAGGGCTCATGCACGGCGTACAGGTCCACCCCGTCATAACCCCAGCCGTGCACACCCGGGAACGCTGCCAGGGGCATCAGCTCGACCATCTGCACGCCGAGCTCGAGGAGATGATCGAGCCGGTCGATCGCCCCGTCCAGCGTCCCGGCCGGGGTGAAGGTCCCGACGTGCAGTTCATATAGCACGGCGCCGCGGACATCTCGTCCAGCCCAGCCGTCATCGGACCAGTCGAATCGTGAGGAGTCGAACCGGCGGGAGTGTGCGTGCACGCCGTCCGGCTGCCACGGAGATCGGGGGTCGGGCAGCGGCTCGCCACCGTCCAGGCGGAAGGCATAGTCCGTGCCGTGCGGCACCTCGTCCCTGAACTGCCACCAACCGTCGGAGCTGGACTCCAACGGCACCCGCACGGCGGCCACGGGCAGATCCACCTCGACGTGCTCGGCCCAGGGAGCCCACACTCTCAACGGTTCCATCAGGGTCCGCCAAGGCTCCGGGTCGCCACCGCGCCCGAGTGTGCCGCGTGCCTCACCATGCGTCCTCCTCGCACGCCAGCACCGCCACCGGGGACGCTGACAGCAGTGTGGCGAGTCGGACAGACCCGCCGTCGTGCACCGTATCGGTCAGCACATCCCGCCAAGGTCCGGGCGGCAGGACGACGGTGTGCTCGCCCCACCCGCCGATGTGGGCCAACCCGACCGAGAGCCGGGTGACCACTGTGAGGGCACGAGGCTGAGAATCCAGGGTCCGGGCGAACGCCAGGGCGTGTCCGGTCGAGGTGGGCAGCGGGACATACCCCGCTCTCGCACCGACGAATGCCCCCGGATCCGCGCGGCGCAGCCGCAGCACCCGGGAGGCCAGGCGCAGTTTTTCACTGCCCAGGGTCTGCGGCACTCCACCGCCATCCAGGTGTGCCAGCTCCGCCGACAGCGGCTCGTGGTCCACCGGGTCGCGGTTGTCGGGGTCCACCAAGGCGACCAGCGTTGACTCGCTGCCCTGATAGACGTCGGCGACCCCTGGCAGGGTCAGTTGCAGGGCCTTGGTCGCCAGGATGGCGGCCCGCACCGGAGCGGCGCAGCGCCGCACCCACTGGTCCATCAGATCGGCGACGTCGGGGTCGGTGACCATATGGTCCACGAAGGCGACCAGGGCCGCTTCTCCGTCGGTGTCCTGCGCGGTCCAGGTGGTCCAGGTCTTGGCCTCCCGAGCTGCCTTGATGAGATAGCCGCCGAGACGCTCGGAACTGATCGGCCCATCCTCGGTCCAGGTCCCGGCGAGGATCTGCCAGAGGAGGTTCTCGGTGCGCCCGTCCAGCACCGGGCGCACACCGGCGGTCGCGGCGCGCAAGGCGGTGACGTGCTCGGCCCAGGCCGGCCCGACCTCGGAGAGCACTCCGATCCTGGCCCGGACATCTTCACCGCGCTTGTTGTCGTGGGTGGAGCCGGCGGTCATCGATGCGGGCCGACTGGTTTGGATCGTGGCGGCCCAGGCGTGGAGTTCGTCCGGCCCGATCGCGAACGACCCCGGAGCACCACCGACTTCGCACAGGCTGACCAGGTGGGTCCAGCGGTAGAACGTGGTGTCCTCGACTCCTTTGGCCATCACGGCACCGCAGACCTGCTGGAACCGCACGATCACCTCGCCCCGCCGGGCCTCTTGCTGACGTCCGGCGCTGCCGACCTTCCGCCCCAGCACCAGGTCCACCACGACCTCCAGGGTCTCCAGCCGCTCGGGGTCCAGGTTCTCGGCGGCGGCCTGTGCCCACTGCCTCACCAGGTTCTCGGCGGCGGGCGGCGGCGGTTCGGTGGGAACCACGTAGGCTCGGTAGCGGTCGGCGGCAACCAGCAGTTCGCTCAGGCAGTCGGTGATCGCGCCCCGGGTGTGGTCGCGCAGCAGCAGGTCGTCGTGGCACAGTTCGGCCACCACTGCGGCCAACCGGGTGACCTCAGCGTAGAGCGGGCCCCGCACGATCTCCCGTTTGGCGTCCTGGGTGACCTGGCCCAGGGAGCCGAGTGCATCGGAGGTCAGTTCGCTCAGCACGCCGCCCAGGGGCACGGCGCCGGAGGAGTCGATCAAGACCTGGCCCACCCGCCAGGATGCGTCGTACCCCGTGGTGCCGGCCGTGGGCCAATCGGCCGGTAGCATCTCGTCGGCCTCGAGGATCTTCTCGGCGATCGTCCACGCCCCGCCGGTGCGCTCGGACAATCGGCGGAAATACTCCCGGGGATCGGCCAGACCATCGGGATGGTCGATCCGGAGGCCATCGATGAGGCCGGCGTCCATCAGTTCGAAGATCAGCGCGTGGGTCGCCTCGAACACTTCCCGGTGCTCGACCTGCACCCCCACCAGCGTGCCCACGTCGAAGAACCGGCGATAGTTCAGTTCCTCATCGGCCACCCGCCAATACGCCAGGCGGTAGTGCTGGCGCTGCAGCATCTGCGCCAGGGGTAGGTGCTCGGTACCGCGGCGGATCGGGAACATGTGCTCGTAATAGCGCAGCACCGGCTGCTCATCATCCAGAGCCAGGGCGGGGTCGTGCAGGCGGTCCACGGTGATCTCACCGTCAGCCAGCGCTGCCCCGATTCGGCGGCCGAGGACCGGCATCAGCACACTGTTACTTTCCCCCCAGTCGACGTCGAACCACTGGGCGTAGGGGGAGTCGGGTCCCTCGGCCAGCACCGACCACAGGGCCCGGTTGTGGCTCGCCGGCGTGGGCACCGCCATATGGTTGGGCACCACGTCCACGACCACGCCCAGGTCATGGGCCCGGGCTACGCCAGCGAGGTGTTCGAAGCCGGCGCGTCCGCCGAGCACGGCGGAGATCCGGCTGTGGTCGACGACGTCGTATCCGTGCTTGGACCCGGGTGCGGCGGCCAGGATGGGGGACAGGTACAGGTCGGTGACCCCCAGGGCGTGCAGGTAGGGCACTTTCTGGGCGGCCTGGGTAAAGGTCAGGTCCGGTCCCAGTTGAAGCCGGTAGGTGTTCACCGGGGTTCGGGTGGGGGCCATCGGTACTGCGCTGCTCATTGACCGGAGGCGGAGTCAGGAACCCTGCCCCGGGGCCGTTGTTTGATCGGCGCCAACCCGGGGCCGTGGTCCGGGCCGAGCGGTTCGCGAGAGAGGATCACGATGCTGTGCCGGCGCACATCGACGGGGTCGCCCGGGTCGAAGACCCGGGGCAGATCGCAGTAGGGGTCGGTGTTCAGGGTCAGGTCCCACCGTTTGCCGTATTGCGCCGGCGGGACGATGAAATTCAGGTCCTGGCTATCGGCGTTCACCAGAATCAGGAACGAGTCGTCGATGATCCGCCGTCCGCGTTGATCTGGTTCCTCGATCGCCCCCCCGTTCAGGAAGGCCATCACCGCTCTGGCCTCGGGGTTCTGCCAGTCCTCTTCCGACATCGTCTTCCCGGTGGGCGTGAGCCAGTCCAGGTCCGGTAACTCGGGGCCATCGGCGGGGTGGGAGAAGGATCCGTTGAAGAACCGCCGGCGGCGAAGCACCGGGTGCTCGCTGCGTAGGGCGATCAGCCGGGAGGTGAACTCCAACAGGGATTGCTGGTGCTCGTCCAGGTCCCAGTCCATCCAGGCGATCTCGTTGTCCTGGGCGTAGACGTTGTTGTTCCCGCCCTGGCTTCGGCCGAGCTCGTCGCCGTGCAACAGCATCGGCACGCCCTGGGAGATCAGCAGCGTGGTCATGAAGTTGCGTTGCTGACGCTGCCGAAGAGCGTTGATGTGGGGATCGTCAGTGGGGCCCTCCACCCCGCTGTTCCAGGACCGGTTGTGGCTCTCCCCGTCCTGGCCGTCCTCGCCGTTGGCCTCGTTGTGCTTCTCGTTGTAGGAGACCAGGTCTGCCAGGGTGAAGCCGTCGTGGGCGGTGACGAAGTTGATCGAGGCGATCGGTGTGCGACCGGTGTGTTCATAGAGATCCGAGGACCCGGCCAGCCGGCTGGCGAAGTCTGCGAGAGTGGCGGGTTCGCCGCGCCAGAAGTCCCGGACAGTGTCCCGGTAGGTACCGTTCCACTCGGTCCACATCGGCGGGAAGCCCCCGACTTGGTAGCCCCCGGACCCCAGGTCCCAGGGTTCGGCGATCAGCTTCGCCTGGGAGATCAACGGGTCCTGGTGGACCAGGTCGAAGAACGCCGAGAGCCGGTCCACCTCGTGGAACTGGCGGGCCAGGGTGGCGGCCAGGTCGAACCGGAACCCGTCCACGTGCATCTCGGTGATCCAGTACCGCAGGGAGTCCATGATCAACTGCAACACGTGCGGGGACCGCATCAACAAGGAGTTTCCGGTGCCGGTGGTGTCGAAGTAGTGGGCCTGGTCCTCATCGACCAAGCGGTAGTAGGCAGCGTTGTCGATGCCGCGGAAGGAGAGAGTGGGGCCCATATGGTTGCCCTCGGCGGTGTGGTTGTAGACCACGTCCAGGATCACCTCGATATCTGCGGCGTGCAGTGCCTTGACCATCGATTTGAACTCATGGACCTGTTCACCGCGGCTGCCGAAGGTGGCGTAACCGTTGTGCGGTGCGAAGAAGCCGATGGTGTTGTACCCCCAGTAGTTGCTCAATCCCTGGTCGGCGAGGTGGGGGTCCTGGACGAACTGGTGCACTGGCATCAATTCCACGGCGGTGACACCCAGTTCCTTCAGGTGCCCGATCATGGCCGGGTGGGCGAGGGCGAGGTAGGAGCCGCGGATCTCCGGCGGGATATCGGGGTGCTGCTGGGTCATTCCCCGCACGTGTGCCTCGTAGATGACCGTCTCGTGATACGGATGTTTCGGTGGGCGGTCATAGCCCCAGTCGAAGAACGGGTTGACGACCACCGATGTCATCGTGTGCGGTGCTGAGTCGGCGGTGTTCAGGTCCTCCTCGCCGGTGAAATCCGGCCCGTGATCAAAGGTGTAGGAGTACAGTGCCTCGTCTGGGTCGATTTGGCCGTCGATCGCCCGGGCGTAGGGGTCGAGCAGTAGTTTGGCCGGATTGCACCGGTGACCCTGCTCGGGCTCGTGCGGTCCGTGCACCCGGTACCCGTAACGCTGGCCAGGACGCACCGATGGCAGGTACACGTGCCAGACGAAGGCGTCTACCTCGGTGACCTCGATGCGCGTCTCGTTGTCTTCCTCGTCCAGCAGACACAACTCCACCCGCTCGGCCACACCGGAGAACAGTGCGAAGTTCGTCCCCGTTCCGTCATAGGTAGCGCCCAGGGGATAGGCGCGACCGGGCCACCTCTGCATACCTAAGGTTCTCACCCTTCGGCCGCGTCGGGCGGGCAGACGAGCCGGCAAGGGCCCTCCCAGCGGCTGGCGCAGGTGGGCTCAGTGGTTCAGTGCAGCGCGCATCAGGTGGATCAGCGCATCGAGCTGGACCGAATCCATCGAGCCGGTCTCGGTGTCATCGCCGTCCAGTGCCCGAGCCGCCAGTCCCTGTTTGGAATCGATGAGTTCGGCGATCTTGGTGTCGATCGTGTGTGCGGCCAGAATCCGCCACGCGGTCACCGAGGACTCCTGCCCGATACGGTGCACCCGGTCGATGGCCTGGCCCTGCTCAGCAGCGGTCCAGGACAGCTCACCGAGGACCACGTTGGAGGCTGCGTGCAGGTTCAGACCAACCCCGGCTGCCGTCAACGAGCAGACCGCCACGGCGACCTCTGGGTCGTTTTGGAATGCGTCGATCGCCTCCTGGCGGGCCTTACCGGTCTGGTCCCCGCGCACCGAGACGGTGCGCAACCCGGCCTCCGCGAGCATGTCCTCAGCGGTGTCCATGACGTCGATGTGCTTGGCGAAGAAGACCACCTTGCCCACCGATCGCGCCAATTGCGCGGTGTAATCGGCGGCGAGGCCGGCTTTGGCCTGGCCGATCCTGCGCACCATCGTGAAGACGTTCTCGGTGCCCTTGGCAGATTTGGCCGACTCCAGTTCGGCCAACGCCACCTTGCGCAGAAGGGCGACGTCCAATTCCCCGGGTGGGACATGGGAGACCTCCTGGGCGGCCTCCAGGCGCCGGTAGGTGGCGGCCAGCCGGCGGCCGACCTCCAGTTCGGCCTGACGGATGGACCGGCCCATCTCGTCGTCCAGCTCCACCGGTAGGTCCACCACCCGTTTGGCCGGTAGGTCCCGGGCCACATCGCTCTTGGTGCGGCGCACGATCCCCATCTCGATCACCGCGGAGCGGGCGGCAGGGTAGAAGGCCCGATCAGCCGGTGTGAGACCGGTGGCCTCCAGGGCATGCAGTAGTTCGGCGTTGGGTTGGGCGCCGTCGGTCCAGCCCAGGAATTGCCAGATAGCGTTGAAGTCCTCGACGTCGTTGATCAGGGGGGTACCCGTCAGCGCCATCAGCAGCGGACTGAAGCCGGGAGAGTTCGCTCGGATCTGCCGGGACAGGGCCAGCACGTGCTGGGAACGCTGTGAGGACAGATTCTTGATGAAGTGCGCCTCGTCGACGACCATCGACCGGAATCCGAGTTTGGCCAGCCAGGACAGGTGCCGGTCCAGGACGGTGTAGTTCACCACGAAGACATCGGCGAAGGCATCCATATCGCCGCCGTCACCGTGAATCACCGTCACCCGCCGGTGCGGGGTCCACCGCTCTACCTCACGGGCCCAGTTGATCTTGACCACGTTGGGTACGACGGCGAGCATCGGGTAGGCACCGGCGACGGAGGCGGCCAGTACCGACTGCGCGGTCTTACCCAGTCCGGGCTCATCGGCCAGCAGGAAGGTGCGGTGGCCGCGGCGCACCGCCTCCACCAACCGGATCTGGTGTGGCATCAGTTCCAGCCCGCGGGGGGAGAAACGATCGAAGCGGGGTGTGCCGGGCAGCTCCATCGTCGCCATCTGGCCACCGGCGCCCTGTTCGAACGCCCGGTACAGGGGGTCCATCAGATCCCACCCGGACAGGTAGCTGGCCGGATTCGGATCCGGACGCGGGGCCAGGTCGGGGGCCAGGAACGGGCTGGCCTTCACCCGGGCCCGGACCGAGGTCGGCACCACCTGTTTGGCGGCCAGCTGGGCGGGTACCGGTTCCTGCTTGGGCGGCGTCGGGTCTTTGATCTCGATTTCCTCGGGGCTGACCGCCGCCCCGGAATCGAGCAGCCAGTCCCGGCGCATCCGCTGCGCAGCAAGGCCGGGGGTGACGTCGTCGGAGAGGAGTGAGAGCAGCGAGGTGTCCTGGGTTGCGGTCCGGGCCAGGATGGTGGCCACACCATCGAGACGTTTGAGCAGTTCGCTGCGGGTGCCGCTGGAGATGGACTCATCTGCTTTGATCCGCGCGCTTTCCTCACGCACCAGCAGGGCGATCACCTGGAACTTGGTCCGGTTGGTGGGCCCGACCTTCCCGCCCTTGGCCGCCTTCGCCTCCACTTCGCGCACGCGGCGCGCCAGAATCGGCAGCAGCGGCGCGTTATCCGTGGAGCGGGCCCGGCCCGAAGACCGGCGGCGGGTGCTGGACGGCACTAATCCTCCTGAGCGAATCGACGGTGCTCCGCGCAGATGACACGCGAATCGGCGCCAGCCGTCCGGACCAGAGCCGGAACGGATTGTCGATGGTGGGCGATACTGGGTTCGAACCAGTGACCTCTTCCGTGTCAGGGAAGCGCGCTACCGCTGCGCCAATCGCCCGTGCGAGGTGGGTACGGGATTCGAACCCGTGTATACGGCTTTGCAGGC
>Ga0079225_10001658_pt1 | contig 12610 bp, 13 predicted proteins | sample Poulit2012_FD_76344 | JGI IMG/M metagenome (GOLD analysis project Ga0079225, IMG submission 76344) | Agricultural soil microbial communities from Georgia to study Nitrogen management - Poultry litter 2012 | ecosystem: Environmental > Terrestrial > Soil > Agricultural land | place: USA: Georgia...
CGCTTTGACTTGGCCAATAGAATAACCTCCCAATCGTTATATTTTTATCTTACAATAAAAAAACTGAACTGCGAAGCAAGAGTCGTACGCTCTCTCACTTACACAGTTCAGTTTACACTCCCGCTTCATCTACCATAGGGGTCATTATTCCTCCAAGCATTCCAATGATTATTTTCGCTGGTTTGACGAATGCGTCGATTGGCGCATTGTTTTTAGGAGGAATCATTCCAGGAATTTTAATTGGTCTTGGCATGATGGTATTTGTTTACTTTTTAGCAATTAAACGTGATTATCCACGAGATTCTAAAGTGAAGATCGTGAATTTTTTAAAATTAGTTGCTCAAGCACTACCAGCTTTACTTACACCTATCATTATTATCGGTGGGATCATTTTCGGTCTATTTACAGCTACAGAAGCGGCAGCCATTGCTTCTGTTTATACCCTTGTTGTTTGTATGTTCTATTATAAAACCTTACGATTAAAGGACTTGCCTAAAATATTAATGGATACTTTAGCTTTGAGTTCACTTTCTTTGTTTGCCTTAGCCGCAGCAAGTGCTCTTGGCGAATTAATGAGTTATTATCAACTTGGAGCTTTAGCTGAAGAGTTTTTCACAAATAATATAAGCACGAAGGCTGTATTCTTACTGATCATTATTCTTTTCTTCTTATTTATCGGTACTTTTATGGATGCTATCCCGGCAATGATTCTATTTGTGCCAGTTATTTTACCAACGGCTCTAGAATTTGGTATTGATCCCGTTCATTTAGGGTTGATTGTAATTATTACACTAGCTATTGGCTTGGTTACACCTCCTTATGGATTATGTTTATTATTAGCTGCCAAGATTGGCGAAATGTCTATAGAAAGATCTTTTATCGCGGTCATTCCTTATATTGCGATTATACTAATTGTTATGTTATTCATTGCATTTTTCCCGGATATTGCATTTTATATTCCGCGAATGATTAATCCTAGTCTGTTCTAAAAGGTGGGAATTTAATTGATAAGTGATAAAAAAATAGTTGCAATTAAATCTGTAAATTATATTGAAGATGGTATGATAGTTGGCTTAGGTTCTGGTTCTACTGTAAATCAAATGTTATACGCTTTGGGTCAACGGATTAATGAAGGGTTAAAAGTTAAGTGTATTCCTGCATCAAAAAAAACCGAACGTCTAGCCAAGGATTTAAATATCCCACTTACTGATTTTTCGAAAGTTAGTAAAATTGATCTGACAATCGATGGGGCGGATGAAGTAGATGGTGATCTTAATCTGATTAAAGGTGGCGGTGGCTCATTAGTGAGAGAAAAGGTTGTCGCAATAGCTTCTGATAAAGTGATTATTATTGTTGATCATACAAAAGAAGTACAAAAACTAGGTCAAATTCCTATACCTATAGAAATTATACCGTTTGGTTGGAGGATGACTAGTAGATACCTTGAAGAATTAGGAGCAGATGTTACTTTAAGAAAAGTGGCAGGAAAACGATTTGTATCTGATAATGGCAACTATATTGTTGATTGTAAATTTGATGATATCTTGGCTGTAAATGAATTAAATAAAGTTATTAAACAAACTGTAGGGGTCGTAGAAACGGGTTTATTCATTGAAGTGGTCAGCAAACTGTTAAGTGCAAAAAATGGACAGGTCAAAATAATAGATAAGATAACAATGGAGGATTTATGAATGAAGAATATTGATGTTATAACGATTGGGGAAGCAATGATAACATTCAATCCCAAAGCAACAGGACCGTTAAAGTTTGTAAATACGTTTGAGAGAAAAGTCGGTGGTGCTGAATTAAATCTTGCTGTTGGTTGTGCACGACTTGGCTTGAAAACCGGTTATATAACCAAATTAGGTAACGATGAATTTGGCAGATATCTCTTATCCTTTATACGTGGGGAAAATATTAACACTTCGCATATTAATTTAGTTGATGGTTATCCTACTTCACTAAACTTTAAAGAAATAATGGAAAGCGGAGACACAAGAACTTTTTATTATCGTGATAAATCGCCAACCCTTACCCTTACAGCAAGTGATTTAGATGAGGAAATGTTTAAAAAAGCTAAAATATTACATTTAACTGGTATTTATCCTGCTATTCACCATGATAATATAAAAGTTTACAAACGTGCTATCCAATTAGCGAAGAAACATGATGTAAAAGTCTCCTTTGATCCTAATATTCGATTACGAATGTGGAGCAAGGAAAAAGCACGTGAGGTATTATCAGAAATTCTTCCTAATGTAGATATTTTATTGGCTGGACAAGATGAAATGCAAATTATCATTGGTGAGAAGAATCCAGAAACTATAATTAAGAAATCAAAGGATTTAGGTATTTCTTTTATAGCGATCAAACAGGGAAGTGAGGGGTCTGTTGGTTATTATAAAGGGACTACGATAAAGTCACCAGCCGTGAGAGCTGCTAAGGTGGCAGATACTGTAGGAGCAGGTGATGGTTTTAATGCAGGAATATTGTATGGTCTTCTTAATGCTTGGGATTTGGAAAGAACATTAACCTTCGCCAATACAATTGGATCCATGGTTGTTGGTGTTCGCGGCGATAATGAAGGACTCCCTTATTATGAAGATGTTCAAGCTCAATTGGGAGAAATAGAAAGAGTTGAACGTTAAAAAGAGGTGAACTAATGAAGTTACAATTGGCCCTAGACAGGCTGAAAAGAGAAGAATGCTTTCAAATACTAGAAGAAACTATAGACAATATAGATATTATTGAGGTTGGTACAGGTGTTATTAAAGAATATGGGATGTCAATTGTTAAAGAAATTAAGAGGCTATATCCCGAAAAATTGCTTTTAGCAGATATGAAAACATGTGATGCTGGACATCATGAAGCACTTCAAGCATTTGAAGCAGGTGCTGACATAACAACTGTGATGGGATTTGCTTCAGATATAACAATTACTGAAATGCAGAATATCGCCGAAAGATATCCAAAAAACATTATGGTTGATCTATTGGAGATTAATTCTAAAAAACGGATAATGGAATTGGAAAGATTAGGTGTGGTTTTAGTTAGCTTACATGTTGGTAAAGACAAACAGTCAGAAAGAAACTTTAATTTGGAACTATTTTCTTTAATAGAAGGAACTCAGCTGGATATTGCAGTTGCAGGAGGTATTAACATTGAGACCTTGCAAGAGATCGCACAAAGGAGACCGGACATTATTATAGTAGGGAGTGCGATTACGAAAGCTGAATCCCCCAAAACCATGGCAATGAACATGAAGGATGTTATTCGAGAATTTAGTTAAGTTTCCTTTAGATGAAATACCGAGTAAATTATTACTAATCACTGAGTTTATGATATGTAAACTGCTGTTAGTTAAGAGTAATTAAAACTATGTCATTTGTAAGGAAGCTTTCAGTAGGTGGTATATTTTAAATAGACGTGAATGAGAATGGCGATAAATAAAGTAATAGAGAGATAATAAACAGGTCCAATATTTCAAATGACGTTATGACGCTATTTGGTCTTTCGTAAATAATTAACGTGAATTATAATACAAATTACCTTAGATACAGTGATTCAATATAATAATATATCTACATTCACTTATAGGGGGAATAAAAATTGACGTTTGAAATTATTGCAACCACCTTAACAGATGCAAAACAGGCAGAAGAGTATGGAGCCGATCGTTTGGAACTTAGTCCAGGCATGTCGGAGTTAGGTATTACTCCAAGTTATGGTTTAATTGAATCGGTGACCCGCTCTATTAGTATCCCATTTAATACGATTATAAGACCACATAGCCAATCTTTTATCTATAATGAAGATGATTTAGCTGTCATGAAAAAAGATATACAGATGGTAAAGGAACTTGGAGGAAACGGGATTGTCATTGGAGCGTTAACAGCCGACCATGTTATTGATGAAGAGGTCATGAAACAATTGCTAGAATCCGCTGAGGGGTTGGATGTAACATTTCATAAGGCTTTTGATTTTGTGCGAGATCAAGAAGAAGCGTTGAAATGTCTTTCTCAATATCCGCAAATAAAGCGGATAGCCACTTCAGGTGGTCCTCAAGGTGCCACATTGGTTCCGCACAAAATGAAAAAATTAATCAATCTTGCTAAAGATACACAAATAGAGATTATGGTAGCAGGAGGATTGCGTGAAGATAATTTTAAAGAATTCTATAATAAAGTTAAACCAAAAGAAGTTCACTTTGGCTCAGGTATTAGGTTAGGTGATAGTTATTTACAACCTATTGATAAAAATAAAGTAGATAAAATGATAACAATATTTAAATCATGATGTTTTTTATGTAGTCTACTGTAAAATATTAAAAGGTTTCACCCATCGTTTTAAGGGTGAAACCATTTTTTAATTGGATTAATTTATATTTTTTTATGATTATAATAATAAGTTTCTCATGGGTGAAATGTTTTTATGTTGCCTTGACTATAATTTACAAAAGTTCTAAAAAGGGGTACAAAATTGCACAATTATATGTGACTCATTTGGTCTTATAAATGGTATCAGAATAGGTTATTCTAAAATCAAGCGGTAGATTGTTGGTTCGTCATAATCATATTTAAAATACGCCCAAAACATGTATTATGACAACCAACCACTTGATGTCAATACTAGAAACGGTGGTGTTATATTATTGAATCAACGTAGTGCTGCTATATTAAATGAAATCCTAAAAGCTTATCCTTATATTTCCATAGAGGAGCTTTCAAACCAATTTAATGTTTCCAGACGAACAATTTATAAGGATCTGGATAAGGTGAATGACTGGTTGAAAGAACACTTTAACACCGAACTGATTAGGGTGAGAGGTAAAGGTCTTTATTTAGATCCTCAATTAAAGAATGAAATACTGCAGGAAAAAGAACTTCCTAATGAAACATATTATGAACACTCTAAAGTAGAAAGAAAAGCTTGGATGTTTATTTATATAGTAGGTCAACCTAAAGGTTGTTTACTTCAAGACTTCCAAGATTTATTTCAGGTTAGCCGTAACACAGTAATTGATGATATTAAGATTTTGAAAGATGAATTAGCTTTAAGTGAAGTAGAACTTCAAGCAGAAGGTAAAACGGGATATAACATCAGTGGTGATGAAATTGCAATTAGAAATTGCCTTATCAAATATTTGACAGAAGTTATTCCACAAGATATCTTGTATAATTTTTTTAAACATTCGGAGACAAATTTAAAACAGCATAGTAATGGGATACACCTATATAAGATTTTGTCTAAGGATGATTTGAAAAGTATTAAAAAGATTTTAGATGAATATGAACAATTGGTTGAAATTGAAATCACAGATGAGGTTCGTAATAGTCTTATTATCTGGTTTTACTTTTTCATTCAACGCATTAAACAAGAGAACTATGCCAAAGTGGATCCCGCTGAGACAGAAGTTATTAGTACTACAGAGGAGTTTATAGGGGCACAAAAACTATGCGGAAAACTGTCAAGATACTTCAATGTTGTAATTCCTACCAGTGAAGTCGTTTATTTTACAAGATATCTGCTAAGCGCGAAGGTTAATTATAATTTAAACATTCAAATTGAAAGCCAAGAAATGAAAGAATTAACCTCTGTTGTCGAAAAGATGGTATATGATTTTCAAAAATTTGCCGCAGTTGATTTTCCAGACCCTGAACAAATGATTTATAATTTGTTGCTCCATTTGAAACCAACTTATTACCGTAAAAAATATGGGATTCATATTCAAAATATCCTTAAGGGATCGATAAAAAAGAATTATCCAGAAATATTTCATTTAACAAAGAATGTTATCCACCATGTTGAAGATTTAATAGGACAAAAAATAGATGATAATGAAATAGCTTATCTTGCTATGCATTTTGGTGGATGGTTAAGACAAGAAGGTGTTGATCTTGAATTAAAGAGAAAGAAGATGTTGATTGTTTGCACGAATGGTTTGGGAACATCTCGTCTTTTGGAAAGTCAGTTACAACGGTTATTTACAGATGTGGACATTACCGATGTTATCTCGTTAAGAGAATATGAAGAAATAGACAAATTAAAGGAAGTTGCGGATTTCATTGTATCAACAATATTACTTCCAGATAGAGGTATTCCAGTTTTTGTTGTAGAGCCCATATTAAATAATCATGATAAAGCTCAATTATTGAAAAAAGTGAGTGGCTTATTTGAAGAAAACGTACAACAACAAATGATGTCTACAGATACCATCATCAATATTGTTAATCGTTATACTAATATTCAAGATGAGGAATCGCTGAGACGTGAGTTAGTAGCATATTTTCATTCGAGTATGAGCATTAGTAATAAAAACTACACAATCCCAGGTTTATTGGATTTATTGCCTGAAAGTAGAATTGAATTCAAAAGTAATATAAATGATTGGGAGAAAGCGATTGTCGAAGCTTCGACTCACTTGCTTGAACAAGGTTTTATTACGAAAGATTATATCGGAGAAATGATACAAGTCGTTAAAAAAGATGGACCATATATTGTTATATCTGATCGAATTGCTCTGCCACATGCTAGTGCAGAGAAAGGTGTAAATAAGACAGGAATGAGCATGCTATTCTTGAAAGAGGAAGTAGACTTGTTGGGTAAACCTGTTCGTATGTTCATTGTTTTGGCTTCCGTGGATAATGAACAACATTTAAAGGCTTTATCCCAATTAACCCAAATATTTTCTAATAAAACTCTTAAAAATAAAATAATGAAAACAAAGAATAAATATGAGCTTGTTGATTTGCTTAAACGGAACATTACAACTATGAGAATTGATTAAAGGATAGGTGGGCAAGGATTCTATGAGATTTTTAGATAATGGTTTAATAAAACTTGGAGCTGAAGTACAGACTGCAGAGGAAGCTATCCATGAAGCAGGTAATTTATTATTAAAAGAAGGAGTTGTTAAGCAAACTTATATTGATGCAATGTTGAAAGCGTATAAGGAAAACGGCCCGTATTTTGTATTGGCCCCTCATATTGCTATACCACATGCTCGTCCTGAAGATGGTGTTACAGAAGCCTCCGTATCCCTTTTACAATTGAAAACACCGGTAATATTCGGACATCAATCAAATGATCCAGTGCAACTAATCTTTGCTTTGGGGGCAGCATCAAGTGATGAGCATTTAACATTGTTACAAAAATTAACCGGACTTTTAAATGTTGGCAGTAATGTGGAGAAATTAATGAATGCAGTAAGTTTGGAAGAAATTAAAAACATATTAGAAATGGAGATGTAAACGATGAAAAAAATTTTAACGGTGTGTGGTTTAGGACAAGGTACAAGCTTAATTTTAAGAATGAATGTAGAGCAGGCTCTTAACGATAAAAATATAAAGGCAGATGTTGAACATACAGATGTTTCATCTGCGTCCAGCATGCAAGCGGATTATATTATCACCAGTAATGAATTGGCAGAAAGTTTAGGTAGTCATTCGGCAAAAGTAATTGTAGTAAATAATTACTTTGATATGGACGAGATTAACCAGGCGATTGATCAGTATATTACTGAGTAATGATTAAAAAGGAGTGAATATAAAATGAGTGCCATTTTAGATGTGGTGATGTGGCTAGCCGATAACATATTTGGCGAGCCGGCTATTTTAATAGGACTTATTGTATTAATAGGTTTGTTGCTACAAAAGAAAACCGCTAGTCAAACGATTAGTGGTACATTCAAGGCAATTATTGGATTTTTAATTATCACCTTGGGAGCGGATATCATCTCGGGAGCACTATCAGTTTTCGAACCATTATGGGCAGAGGTATTCAACCTAGAGTCTGAATCATTCAGCGGATATATGGGACAGGAAGCATTTAATGGGAAATTTGGTAGTGCTGTAGCTTTGGCAATGGCCATTGGTTTTATCATTAACGTTTTAATAGCAAGATTTACTCGCTTTAAATATATTTATTTAACAGGACATATGATGTTTTGGACTACTACAATATTTGCAGGGGTTGTAGTTCAGGTTGCGGATGATGTTTCCTTCTGGCCACTTGTTATCTTTTTATCTGTTGTTATGGGATTATATTGGGCCCTTCAACCAGCAGTCGTTCAACCATATATGAGAAAAGTAACAGGTAACGATAATGTTGCGTTGGGGCATACTTCAGCAGCAGCTGTATTGCTATCGGCATGGGCTGGAAAATGGCTAGGTAACAAAGAAAAGGATTCTGAAAAAATTAAGGTACCAAACGGCTTGGAATTTTTAAGAGATTCAAACGTTATAACAGCATTGACGATGGGGATATTATTCATCATAGGTGCCATTGTTGTCTTATTCAGAGACACAGCAGGTGCCCAAGAACTCGTAGCGTCTACTGATCAAAACTTTATCGTATATGCTATTATTCAATCCTTTACTTTCACTGCCGGAATCGCAGTTGTATTAACTGGTGTTCGTATGTTTATTGGTGAAATTGTTCCAGCCTTTAGAGGTATTGCAACAAAACTTGTACCAGGAGCTAAGCCAGCTCTCGATGCTCCAATTGTGTTCCCTTACGCACCCAATGCGGTTATTTTAGGTTTCCTTGGTGCGTTCATTGGTGGTATTGTTTGGTTGGTTATATTAGGAAATACTGTCGGTTACGTTTTTGTCCCGACAATGATTGTATTATTCTTCCACGGAGCAACAGCTGGAGTGTTTGGTAATGCAACCGGAGGAGCACGTGGTGCGGTTATCGGTGGTTTCATTACTGCAACTGTTGTAGCCTGGGGTCAATATATAATGGTGAGAATGCTAATACCAGATACCATCCCAGATACCGGTATGTGGGCTGCTGACACGGATATGTTTGTTTTAGGACCAATCATAAGATTCTTATCACAACTTTTCTTTGGTTAGAGAATGGATCAATTTAGGGGGGGAAGTTCACTGAACTACTCCCTATTTACACTATACAAATATAAAAGGAGACTTACATCATGAGCTTTATTCGAACTTTCCACGGCGATATTGACCCTGATGAATTAGGATTTACCTATTCCCATGAACATATTGTATGCCGACCACCATATTGGGTAGAGAAACAAGTAGATGATTTATTGTTGGACGATAAAGAAAAGTCCCAGAAGGACGTCATGGATTTTAAAAAGTTAGGTGGCCAAGCTATTGTTGATGCTACGGCAATTGATTATGGTCGGGATGTTCATGCGGTAAAAGAAATTGCTAATGAGACAGGAATTAAAATTATTGGAACAGCGGGTTTTAATAAAAGCTTTTTGTGGACAGCTGCTATACCTGAACGTCTGAAAAAAACTACTGGAAATTACGATACCTTTTATGAATGGATTGAAGATTCATCAATCAACGAATTAACCGATTTTGTTATTAAGGAAATTGAAGAAGGGTTGGAAGGTAGTGGGATTCCCGGTGGTCAAGTGAAATTTGGAACAGACTATAATCGAATCACGCCCCTTGAGGAAAAAACATTGCGGGCAGTAGCTAGGGCACATCATGAGACAAAAGCACCTATTCATTCCCATACAGAGGCAGGGACAATGGCCCTTGAACAAATAGAGCTTTTAAAAAGCGAAGACATTAATCTAGAATATATGAGCTTTGGTCACATGGATCGTAATCCAGATCCTTTTTACCACGAAAAAGTAGCAAAAACAGGTGCATTTTTATCATTTGACGGCATATCAAAAATAAAATATGCACCAGAAAGCACACGTATTCATTGTATCTTAGAACTTGTTAAAAAAGGATTTGAAGATCAAATATTGGTAAGTGGTGATACTGCTCGAAAAAGTTACTACAAACATTATGATTATGGATTAGGACTTGAAAATATTCTTGGGAAGTGGGTTCCTCGTTTTATTGAAGAAGCGAACCAAAAAGGTTTTGACGGTGAGAGCCTGATTGAAAAATTCTTTATTCATAATCCTAAGCGTTGCTTTACCTTTAAAAAATGATAGGTGGTGACATTAATTGTATTTACAACATGAAAACTCATATGAAATAAAAGAAAAAATAGATGAATCTGAAATTGCAATTTTGCCAGTAGGTGCTGTGGAGGCACATGGACCACATCTCCCTCTTGGAACAGATAACCTCTTAGCCGAACGTTTAGCGGAGAAACTTGCTGAAAGGGTGAACGGATTTGTGCTTCCAACTTTATCCTATGGTCAAGTTTGGAGTCTAAGAAACTTTCCCGGTAGTATCAATATTAGTAATGAATCTATGATAGGATTTTTAGTTGATATTGGTAAAAGTCTTCATAATCAAGGGTTCACCACTTTTGCAATGGTTAATGGGCATCTTGGTAATGGAACTGCATTAAAAGAAGCGGCACGTGTTCTGTATGAAACGTGTCCGGAAATGCGTGTTTTTTATTTCTTTTATCCTGGCATGAGTAAAGCTGCGGAAGAAGTTAGGGAAACCAAATCTTCACATAACACATATTTTCATGCCTGTGAAATTGAAACGTCATACATGCTCTATTTAGCGCCTGAATATGTTGATATGGACAAAGCAATAACAGAGGCCCCGGTTATTCCTGATTCGGCAGATGTGACACCAACTCCTTGGGAAGAATTTACGGAAACAGCTGTTTTAGGAGATGCTAGGCTTGCCACTAAAGAAAAAGGTGAATATATAGTCGAGATTGCTTTAAAGAATATGGTGAACATCCTTATTAATAGCAGGAAGGTGTAAAGATGGATGCTAAATTAAAAGGAAAGTTTTTATTCAACTTTCTTGCAAAAGACAAAGAAAATGCAACAGATATTATGGAGGCAGGGGGTGGTTATGTTGTCCCCGGTATTGCATCCGATCAATATTCAATAGATGAAGCCGTAAATAAAGTTCAAGAGCTTAAAACTGTGACTGATACAGTCAGTATTGGCCTTGGAGGTGGAGGCGATACGAGCAACTGGAAAAAAGTATTAGATATTGCTGCAGCTTCTAATGCAGGTCATTTAAACCAACCATTTGAAACGGCATCATATTCACAGGGTTTTTTAGAAGGTAAAGAACAGAAACAATTAGTGAATGCATTAGTGCAACCTACAGGAGAAAAAGGTAAAATTCAATTGGCTAATTCGAAGAAAATCATGAATGTGGAAAGCTTTTTGGAAATTGCATCTGCTTTGGGAATATCCAGTATAAAACTTATGCCTATTAAGGGGCTTGTCCATTTAGATGAACTTATTCATATAACAAAAATGGCGAGTGTTTACGGTATTGAAGGTATAGAACCAGCTGGTGGAATAAACTTAGGTAATATAGGTGAAATAGTTGAAGGGGTTAAGAATATTGATATTGGATTCTTCATGCCCCATATTTTTGGGTCCGTTATCGACTCAAAAACCGGTAATACCATGCCGGAAACCGTAAAGATGATTTATAAAGAGGTGGAGGGGTTATAATGATTCATAATTACTTTAGTAACATTACTGACTTGCTCAAAAAAGTAGAAAAAGAGGAACAAGATGTATTGACAAAGGCCTCTAAAAAAGTGTCTGAATCCATTCAGAATGACGGTGTTGTACATTTATTTGGTTGTGGTCATTCGCATATTTTAACTGAAGAAGTTTATTATCGTGCGGGTGGACTGGTGCCTATTCATCCGATTTTGCATGAACCATTGATGTTACATGAAGGTGCGGTTCGTTCTTCTTCACTTGAACGTGAAAATGATTACGCCCATAAATTCATGGAACAACAGGATATCCGAACAGGAGACGTTATATTTGTCATCTCAACGTCAGGAAGAAATCCTGTTCCTGTAGACGTAGCAAAAATTGCAAAACAAAAGGGAGCGTATGTTATAGGAATAACGTCAATTGAATATTCCTCGAGTCAACCGTCACGTCACACTAGTGGAAAACATTTATTTGATGCAGTTGACTTGGTTATCAATAACCACGCTCCAATTGGGGATGCCTTGCTGTCGTATGAAAAAGTTAGTGTCAAATTTGCCCCAAGCTCAACAGTAATTGGCGCTACGATTTTAAATGCAATATTAGCTGAATCTATTAAACATATGGCTGATTCCAATTATAATCCACCAATATTTTTAAGCGGTAATATTGAAGGAGCGGACGAGCATAATAATAAATTAATTGAAAAATATAAGGGAAGGGTTAAACTATAAATCCATAAGGCATAATATTAGTTTAATGAATTGATCTGTTAGATATAATTAGGTTATGAGCACAGGCACTCCATAGGGAAGCCTGTGTTTTTTAGTGCTTAATATACTATGTCGAATTTTTTCGGGTGTAGAAATGGGCAGAGCTTCTGTAGACCCACGACGTCGAGATATTAGCTATTATAGCTAATTGAACTGTATTGGGAAAGCTGACTCACTTAAAGTAATGTGTTAAAATTTTAAATGAATTGAATGTTATACTTGTTACATGTGACTAACTTGATTAGGCATGACAAAAAAATGAATTACCATTTTATTTTGTCATGCCTTTTTTATATCTTTTTTTGATTACGTTTTAAAGGAGGGGATACATATCCGGATATGATGTTGAAAAAAAGTTCATTAGACATAACGACGCCCAAAAAGCGTGAGTTGGTTTATCCGTTTATCCTTCTATATATATATAGAAGCAGAGACTGAAGTGGTAACGAAATGCTTA
>Ga0079225_10001660_pt1 | contig 12603 bp, 15 predicted proteins | sample Poulit2012_FD_76344 | JGI IMG/M metagenome (GOLD analysis project Ga0079225, IMG submission 76344) | Agricultural soil microbial communities from Georgia to study Nitrogen management - Poultry litter 2012 | ecosystem: Environmental > Terrestrial > Soil > Agricultural land | place: USA: Georgia...
TCAGGCAAAGGGAACGGAAATAAATGTTGAAAAAATGCAGGAACAAATGCTTGATAAAAATGAGAATGACTTATGGAAAAAGTTAGTGGATAGATTTGAAAAGCGAACGTATTACACAGGAAAAAACTTTTATAGACAAGATGCTAATGTATCAAAGCAAGATGTTAGAAACTGGTTGCAACAAGCCGTTGATAACCAAAAACAGTCTCTATCCGATACTAATTTCTCTATATCACACGAACGACAGACTTCAATATCTAAAATAGAACAATATGTTATTCACTTGGAGAATTCAGGTAAAGTGGAACGTGTTGGAGCAACTTTGGTTGACAAATTTGCCGATGTAATCCGTAATAGTCAATTTTTGAATCGTAGCGGGAAAATGGAATTGAACCTTTTATTAAAACCAGCTCACCTTGGTCATGTAACGATTAAAATGACACAGGTAGACGGAGAAATGATGGTGAAAATGCTTGTCAGTTCCCAAGCCGCAAAAGATATGTTGGAGCAAAATATGCACCAGTTAAGACATTTATTCCAACCGCATCAAATATCAGTCGAACGAAATGAAGAAGTAACTGATGAAGAATTTTATTTTGACGAGCAAGAAGAACAACAAGATGATGAGAATCAACAAACAACTGAAGATGATTATCAGGATGACCATAATCAAAATGAAGATACACAAGTATTAGATTTTGAAGCCATTATGGAGCAACTCGGAGAGGAGGTAACGTTGTAAATGTCTAACACAATAAATTCAGATATATATTTATCTAATCAGGAACAAAACCGGGCACCAAGTCCAGATTTAGGAAAAGATGAATTTCTAAAAATATTAATGACACAATTACAAAACCAAGACCCGCTTGACCCAATGGACGATAAAGATTTTATTGCGCAGATGGCAACTTTTTCTTCATTGGAACAATTGATGAATATGTCAGGCACGATGGATAATATTGTCCGAAGCCAAACCGTTTCTCCAGTTATTCAAAACAGTCATTTGATTGGGAAAGAAGTTAGTTATATTGATGAGAATGGAAAGGTTAAGACGAGCGAAGTTATTGCGGTCAGTCAAAAGAACGGTGAACCTGTTTTGGAATTATCTAATGACGATAAAATTTACGCTGGAATCGTTGAAAAAATTGGAGAACCCGGTGAAGTAGATGATGTTGATGATGGAGAATCAGATGATGATATTATTGGAGACCCTGATGAAGGGGATTCAGACGATGATGTAGTTGGTGATGCTGATGAATAATTATATTCATCCTTTGCAACAACAGGCACTTAAAAAACCTGTATCTACTCCATCAAAAAAAGATACAACCGTAAATGATTTCAAAAAAATGCTACATCATGCATCCAAAGGCAATGTGAAAGTAAGTAAGCATGCTGGCGAACGTCTTACAGAGAGAAATATTCAAATTAATGATGCAACCTGGCAACTGATTGAAAATAAAATGCAGGCCGCTAAACAAAAAGGCATTTCAGACGCACTAGTTATTACAGATGAAGCTGCATTAGTAGTTAGCACAAAAAATAATACTGTTGTAACAGCACTACACCAAGATGAAGCGAAAGATAAAATATTTTCAAATATTAATGGTACTATTTTAATTTAAGGCCGGACCCTAGAATAGGGAAGCCTTTTTCGGGACTTTGGAATGATAGACAAAGTCTACTCTAACAAAAAAAGGATGAAACAACATGTTACGATCAATGTATTCAGGTATTTCAGGAATGAAAGGTTTTCAACAAAAGCTAGATGTTGTCGGTAATAATATCTCCAACGTTAATACGACTGGATTTAAAAAAGGACGTGTGACTTTCCAAGATCTTATGTCCCAAACATCTAGAGGTGCACAGGCTCCAACGAATGCACGTGGTGGTGTCAATCCAATGCAAGTGGGACTTGGTTCTCAAGTTGGTTCCATTGATAATACACATGGCCAAGGTTTCCGTCAATCTACAGATAGACCACTTGATTTTGCCATTGAGGGTAATGGTATGTTTGTAGTCCATGATGGCAACACGGAGTTTTATACAAGAGCAGGGAACTTTTATTTAGACCAGGACGGTACAATTGTGAATGCAGACGGATATATTTTACAAGGCGAAGATGGTGAAATTGAAATTCCGCTTGATGCTCAAAGTTTCAGCGTTGATAAAGATGGGGTAGTTAACTATGTTGATACAGATGGGGAACCCCAAGTTGCTGGCCAAATTCAACTTGCTAATTTTACGAATCCTGAAGGGCTTGAGAAAGCAGGTAACAACTTATATTTAGCTAGTGCGAACTCAGGAAATGCAACCATTGTAAATCCTAATACAGAAGGTGCTGGTGAAGTTGTCAGTAATGCACTTGAAATGTCTAACGTGGATCTAGCTGAAGAATTTACGGAAATGATTACAGCACAACGTGGTTTCCAGTCGAATACAAAAATCATTACGACTTCTGACGAAATTTTACAAGAACTAGTAAATTTAAAAAGATAAGTGAGGAGGGAGGAGGTGTGATTGTCGCACCTCCGCCATATGCATGATTGAACTAGAGAAGGTTGATGGAGACCGTTTCACATTAAATGCATTATTCATTGAGCAAATTCAATCGTTTCCAGATACGACGACGATTACTTTAACAAATGGTAAAAAAATTGTTGTCAAAACAAAGCGTTCTGAAGTTGTGGAGAAGGTAACAGATTATTATCAACAAATTGGTTTAAGCGGAAGTGTTCAAGAGCAGGTGATAGATTGAATAAAGCAGCTAAATTAATAATTGGTATTTTAACTATTTTAGTTGTTGCAGCTATAGTTGCTGTTGTCATAGTCGTTAACTTTATAAAAAATGATACGGTGAATGAAGCACAAACTATCGATGAGATGAATCAATATGCTTATACGACGCCTGAAGTAACTACAGACTTAGAGGATGGCAGCTTTGTACGAATTGAATTTGAAATTATTACAGATGGAAAAAAAAGCTTAAAAGAAGTCGAGAAAAGAGAGTTTCAAATTAAAAATCTCTTAATTAAAGAGCTCTCCTTAATGTCAGAACCAGATTTTAACGCCGGTCTTTCAGATTTAGAGTCTGATATGAAAGACAATTTGAATGAGTTAATGGAAGATGGCGAAATAACGGATGTTTATACAGTTAGTAAAGTTTTGCAACAATAGGGACGTTTAAAGTGTATCGTGCTTGAATGCTTGTATTAAATGCAACCATGGAGTGAATGAATAAGAAAGAGGAGGTGATAGAAATTGTCAGACGATATATTGTCACAAAATGAAATAGATGCATTGTTATCCTCCATTAGCTCCGGCGAGATGGTTGCAGATGAGTTAAAAAAGGAAGAAGAAGAACAAAAAGTAAAAGTATATGATTTTAAAAGGGCGTTGCGTTTTTCAAAGGATCAAATACGAAGTATCTCCCGAATTCATGAAAACTACGCTAGACTTTTAACAACTTTTTTCTCGGGGCAGTTACGTACATATGTAAATATTAATGTTGCATCTGTTGACCAGATTCCATATGAGGAATTTATCCGCTCCATTCCAAAAATGACTATCTTAAACGTTTATAGTGTAGAGCCACTTGACGGTAGCATTATTTTGGAGGTGAATCCAAATATTGCTTTCACTATGATGGATAGGGTACTTGGTGGACAAGGCGCTAACAAAGGAAAAGCAGAAAGTTTAACAGAAATTGAATCCTTAGTCATTACTCAACTGTTTGAAAAAGCAGTTTCCAATCTAGAAGAGGCTTGGTCAACAATAGTAGATATTGAACCTTCTTTACAAGAATTCGAGGTGAATCCTCAATTTTTGCAGATGGTTCCACCAAATGACACAGTGGTCGTTGTATCTTTAAATACCCAAATCGGTGAAACAAGTGGGATGATGAATATATGTATTCCACATATTATGCTGGAGCCGATTATTCCAAAGTTATCGGGTCATTATTGGTTGGAAAATGCATCCCAAGAAAGAGATTTAGAGAGTTATGAAGACATATCACGATCTTTGAAAAAAACAGAGGTTGAGGCTACTGCGTTGTTGGGTAGTGCCAACATCACCTTAAATGAATTGCTTCACCTTAAGGGTGATGACGTGATTGCTCTTAACCAAAATATCGATGAACCACTGACATTTCTAATTAACCAAGAACCTAAAATGTTGGTACAGCCGGGAAAAATACATAATAAAACAGCTGTACAAGTACTGGAAGAAATTCAAGGGGGGGAAGTAGATTTATGACAAATGATGATATGTTATCACAAGAAGAAATAAATGCTTTATTAAATGTTGCAAATACAGAAGATACAGAAACAGAAGATAATCAAAACACAAGCGAAAATTATAAAGTGAATAAATTAACTACTTTAGAAATTGATACATTAGGGGAAATTGGAAATATCTCTTTAGGAAATTCTGCAACAACATTATCGACACTATTAGGTCAGAAGGTAGAAATTACAACACCTAGTGTATCTGTCGTAAGAAAAACAGGTATTACAGAGGAATTCCCTTATGAACATGTAAGTTTGCAAGTGAACTATATTGATGGGTTTGATGGCGAAAATTTATTTTTAATGAAGGCGACAGACGCTGCTATCATTTCAGATATAATGCTTGGTGGTGAAGGATTAAATCCGAATCATGAATTGTCAGAGATTGAATTAAGCGCAGTGCAAGAAGCCATGAACCAAATGATGGGGGCATCTGCAACGAGTATGTCTACTGTTTTTAGCAAGCGAGTAGATATATCACCCCCTGTAGTAGATTATAAAGAAATAGACAAACTGGAAGAAGTAGAAGAGGCGCTAGAAGGTGATGAATTTGTTAAAGTCTCTTTTCATTTAAAAGTAGGTCATTTAATAGATTCAGAGATAATGCAGCTAATTCCTTTGCAGTTTGCGAAGACAATGGTCGAACAATTATTAAATCCACCGGAAGAGATCTCAGCGACCTTAGAGCAGCAAGAAACACATAAAAGGTCAAACAATGTTAAAACAAAAGCGCCTGAACCACAGACACAGAAAACAACGCAACCCGATCATGAAGCGGAAGTACAGCATATTGGGGATCATATCAATGAGCAGTCTACTGTGCAGCCGGCAGCATTCTCTAATTTTGACAAAACAGAGTTACCACAAAATAATCAACGCAACTTGGATATGTTACTCGACATCCCATTACAAGTAACTGTAGAACTGGGAAGAACTAAAAAACGTATTCAAGACATTCTTGATTTATCACCAGGATCCGTTATTGAACTTGATAAACTAGCTGGAGAGCCAGTAGATGTGCTTGTCAATCAAAAATTAATTGCAAAAGGTGAAGTAGTTGTAATTGATGAGAGCTTTGGTGTAAGAGTAACCGATATTATTAGTCAGGAAAGTCGTTTAAGAAATTTAAATTAATTAAAAATAATAATGAGGTGGAAGATTAATGGCAGAAACAGTGTTAATAGTAGATGATGCTGCATTTATGCGCATGATGATAAAGGATATTTTAACAAAGAACGGTTATCAAGTTGTAGGAGAAGCGGAAAACGGTGCAGTAGCTGTGGAAAAGTATAAAGAATTAACACCGGATTTAGTTACAATGGATATAACTATGCCCGAAAAAGATGGTATAGAAGCATTAAAAGAAATAAAAGAAATCAACAGTGATGCGGTTATTATTATGTGTTCAGCAATGGGGCAGCAAGCAATGGTTATTGATGCTATTCAGGCTGGCGCAAAAGATTTTATCGTTAAACCGTTTCAAGCTGACAGAGTAATTGAGGCAGTATCAAAAGCACTGGCTTAAAAGAGAGTGAACAATATGTATAAAAAATGGATTCTTGGAATACTCGTTCTAACTTTTGTTGTGGTTTTACAGCCTGCCTCTATTTTTGCGGCAGATAAGCCAGTATCAGATTGTTTAAACGATGATGAAGATTGTATAGAAGACACAAAAGATTTAAAGACAGATGAAGAAGATACGAAAAATTCATCTAATACATTGTTGGATGATACAGCGGAGCCATCACTTGGATTGAATATCGTAAAAATGGTGTTTGCTTTATTATTAATTTTAGCTCTAATTTATACATTGCTTTGGTTTTTAAAAAAACGTCGCTCTTATGAAAAGGCAGGTTCCTTAGAAAACATCGGAGGTATATCAGTCGGTCAACAAAAGTCCGTACAGATTATACGTATCGGAGATAAAATGTATTTGCTTGGTGTTGGAAGCAATGTAGAGTTACTTAAAGAATTGTCGGAAGAAGAAAGCGAAAATATTTTACAAGATATGAACCAATCTTCTGCAAGTCCTGCTGGTTCCTTTGTGCAGGATATATTAAAAAAATGGAATTATAAAAGAACAAATGAAACACAAGCAACTGAAAAGCAATTTAAAAAATCATTCAAACAGGAATTAGATAAGTTGAAGGAACAACGGCATCAAATGATTGATGATTATAATAAGAAGGATGATGAACATGAATGAATTAATGGATGCTTTTTCAAGTTCGGATCCTTCGAATGTTTCAACATCAGTGAAGTTAATATTACTTCTCACAGTTCTGTCCATTGCACCGGCGATTTTAATATTAATGACTAGTTTTACTCGAATTGTGATTGTATTGTCATTTGTTAGGACATCACTTGCTACACAGCAAATGCCACCGAATCAAGTATTGGTTGGTTTAGCACTTTTTCTTACATTTTTTATTATGGCTCCAACTTTTACAGAAGTTTATAATAATGCACTTGATCCGCTATTTGAGGAAGATATTTCTTTAGATGAGGCTTATGATAATGCAAGTATTCCTATTAAAGAGTTTATGTCCCAACATACTAGGCAGAAAGATTTGGCATTATTTCTTAATTATACAGATAGTGATAAACCGGAGAGTATTGAAGATATTTCTCTGATCACCCTTGTCCCAGCTTTTACAATCAGTGAATTAAAAACAGCTTTTCAAATGGGTTTTATGATTTTTATACCTTTTTTAATCATTGATATGGCTGTTGCAAGTGTACTGATGTCCATGGGAATGATGATGCTGCCGCCTGTGATGATTTCATTACCGTTTAAAATTCTGTTGTTTGTACTGGTAGATGGCTGGTATCTAATCACCTATTCCTTATTGCAAGGATATTAAATATGACAAAGAAGGTGAATCCATTTGAATAGTGAATTTGTATTATCAATTGCAGAAAGAGGCATTATGACAATTCTTTTAGTAGCAGGTCCAGTTCTTATTCTCGCGCTTGCCGTTGGACTGGCGGTGAGTGTATTTCAAGCTACAACTCAAATTCAAGAACAGACCCTAGCTTTTATCCCGAAAATTATAGCCGTGCTAGTTGGTGTTGTCGTATTCGGGCCGTGGATGTTAACAAAATTAGTGGAGTTTACAGAAAGCATATACGAGAATTTGAATGCTTTTGTGGGGTAGAAGATGCTAGATGTCATAGATATAACAATAATACCGGCTTTTTTATTAGTGTTTGCCAGAGTACTGGCGTTTTTAATAACATTACCTTTGTTTTCATATAATACGATACCGAATTTATTTAAAATTGGTTTTAGCTTTATTCTTAGCTTAGTAATGTTCACTACAATGGATACAGGAACAATTGCTTTTGATTTTACCTATATATTTTTATTCATAAAAGAAATAGGTGTTGGTCTGCTCATCGGACTAATCGCTTATATTATACTTTCAGCTGTACAAATTGCTGGTGGATTTATTGATTTTCAGATGGGTTTTGCTGTAGCGAATGTTATTGATCCACAAACAGGTGCACAAAGTCCTTTGATTGGTCAGTATTTTTATATGATTGCATTATTATTTTTATTATCGGTCAATGGTCATTATTTATTAATAGATGGTATATATAATAGTTATCAATTCATCGCTTTAGATTCTACTTTATCGATGGGTGACAATTACGCAACTTTTATTATCGATGCTTTTAATCAAATGTTTCTTATTGCTTTTCAAATGTCGATACCACTTGTTGGTTGCTTATTTTTAGTAGATGTTGCTTTAGGGTTAATTGCAAGAACGGTCCCACAATTAAACGTTTTTGTAGTTGGACTTCCTTTGAAGATAGGTGTAAGTTTCTTAGTGCTGGTTGTTTTTATGGCAATCTACATAACGCTTGCTAGAATGTTGTTCGAAACAATGTTTGATACGATGCATTCATTGATGAGGATTCTCGGAGGTGGCTAATTGAATCAATTGAAATTAGATTTACAATTTTTTGCAGGTGAAAAAACAGAAAAAGCTACTCCGAAGAAACGTGAAGATGAACGAAAAAAAGGAAAAGTGGCTAAAAGTCAAGATGTAAATACAGCACTAATTTTGTTTTCTTCCTTTATTGTTTTGTTTGTCTTAGGTTCCTATATGAAAGAACATATGATGCAGTTATATATTGAATCATTTACTATCGATATTCATGAAACAGTTGATTATAATGTCGTTATGAAAATACTTAAACAAAAATTAATGCAATTCGGTATGCTTGTCTTACCAATGATGGGCGTTGTCGGCATTATTTCCATTGCAGGAAATTTATTGCAAGTTGGTTTTTTATTCACATCTGAACCACTGAAACTTGACTTAAAAAAAATTAACCCAATTAGTGGTGCAAAGCGAATATTTTCTATACGGGCATTTGTTGAACTGGCCAAATCGATGTTGAAAATTTTTCTGATCGGAACGATAACTTTTTCTGTTATCTGGATTTATAAAGATGAAATGATGATGCTTGCATTAAAAGAACCAGAAAATGCTGTTAGCTTTTTTGGTGAAACGACCATAATTATGGGAATAGCAGCCGCTTTAGCATTATTGTTCTTAGCGGTACTTGATTATATGTATCAGAAGTATGATTTTGAAAAGAACATACGAATGTCTAAACAAGATATTAAAGATGAGCATAAAAATATAGAGGGCGATCCACTAATTAAATCCCGTATGCGGGAAAAACAGCGGCAGATTGCAACAAGTAGAATGATGGAAGAAGTACCAAAAGCTGATGTAGTGATTACCAATCCAACCCACTATGCAATTGCGATGAAATATGATGAAGAACAAGCCTCCGCACCTTTCGTGCTTGCAAAAGGTACGGATCATATTGCACTCAGAATAAAAGAGATTGCCAAAGAAAAAAACATTATGACTGTGGAAGACAAACCGTTGGCAAGAGCAATGTATGATGTAGTGGATTTGAATGAAATAATACCTGAGGAATTTTATCAAGCGGTAGCCGAAATATTAGCATATGTATATCAAGCAGAAAAAATGGTGAATGGTTAAGGGGAATTTTTAAATGAAGTTTAGAGATTTATCGGTTTTATTGGGTGTTATTTTAATTATTATTATGCTAGTCATCCCACTTCCGGGATGGTTATTAAGTGTGTTAATTTTATGTAATATTTCTCTTGCTTTACTCGTCATTCTCGTATCGATGAACGTTCAAGAAACATTACAATTTTCTATTTTTCCCTCCTTATTATTATTACTCACACTATTCCGACTTGGTTTAAATGTTTCGACTACAAGATCGATACTATCTAAAGCAGAAGCAGGAGGCGTGGTTGATACATTTGGTTCTTTTGTTATTGGGGATAATCCGTTAGTTGGTTTTGTTGTTTTTATTATTTTAGTTATTATTCAGTTTATCGTAATAACAAAAGGAGCAGAACGTGTATCCGAAGTGTCAGCACGTTTCACGCTTGATGCCATGCCTGGTAAACAAATGAGTATTGATGCAGATATGAATGCAGGACTGATATCTGAACAGGAAGCGAGAGAGCGCAGGGAAAAAGTAGAAAAGGAAGCAGATTTTCACGGTTCAATGGATGGGGCATCTAAGTTCGTTAAAGGAGACGCTATTGCCGGTATAGTTATTGTCATCATAAATATTATTTTCGGTCTCATTATCGGTATGGTACAAATGGATTTATCATTTAATGAAGCGATTAATACTTTTATGCGTCTGACGGTTGGAGATGGCCTTGTGAGTCAGATTCCTGCTTTACTTATTGCTACAGCTACTGGGATTGTAGTTACAAGAATTACGACAGATGGGAATCTCGGTACAGATGTTACAAAGCAACTTTTGCAATATCCAAAATTGTTGTTTATTGCAGCGGGAACAGTGTTTTTACTTGGCTTAACACCAATTAATTTCTTATTAACAACGTTCCTCGCTTTATTTCTAGCAGGTAGTGGATATATGTTATTACAACGAGCAAAGGTTCCTGAAGAACAAGAAGAGGAATTAGATGAAGTGGACAGTGATACAATGCGATCTCAGGAAAATGTTGTGAACCTATTAAGTATTGACCCAATCGAATTTGAGTTTGGATATGCCCTTATTCCATTGGTTGATGCCAGTCAAGGTGGAGATTTACTTGATAGAATCATTATGATACGTAGACAACTTGCTATTGAACTTGGGGTTGTTGTTCCTGTTGTTCGTATTCGTGATAATATTCAATTGGAACCAAACGAATATAGATTAAAAATTAAAGGGGATGAAGTAGCTCGAGGTGAACTATTATTAGATCATTATCTAGCTATGACACCCGATTTGGATGATGATACGATTGATGGTATTCAAACGAAAGAGCCTGCTTTTGGATTACCAGCCAAATGGATAAATGAAGATATAAAAGAAGATGCTGAAATGTTCGGTTATACTGTAGTCGATCCACCTTCAGTAGTTTCCACACATTTAACAGAAGTTATTAAACGTCATGCACACGAATTATTAGGTAGACAGGAAACAAAGGACTTAATCGATCATTTGCGAGAGGAGTATACGATTCTAGCAGATGAAGTGACTCCAGATCCATTGTCTGTTGGTGATATACAGAAAGTGTTAGCTAAATTGTTAAAAGAAAATATTTCTATACGTAATCTACCGGTTATATTTGAAACATTAGCGGACTTTTCTAAAATGACCAGTGACACAGACTTACTTGCAGAGTATGTAAGACAATCGCTTAGCTCACAAATTACAAAACAATATACAGACGATCATGATTTAATTAAAGTGATCACAACGTCTCCTGAAATGGAAAATCTAATTACTTCAAACATACAACAAACAGAACACGGAAATTATTTAGCCATTGAGCCACAAGTACAGGAAAAAATCATTAAAAACATAGCAAAAGAAGTAGAAAAGGCTTCTTTACAGAATGAACAACTTGTCGTTTTATGTTCGCCGACTATTCGGATGTATGTAAAGCAACTGTTGGAAAGAAATTTACCTCAAGTTGCCGTTTTGTCTTATAATGAATTGGATCCAGATGTACAGGTGCAAAGTGTTGGGGTGGTGAATGTAGCATGAAGATAAAAAAATATTTAGCAAAATCGATGCCAGAAGCTATGCAGCAAATTAGAAAGGAATTAGGTTCTGATGCTGTCATATTACAAAGTAAAGAAATTAAAAAAGGTGGTATATTAGGGCTGTTTAAAAACAAACAGATTGAGGTCGTAGCAGCCCTTGACCCAACACCACCTGAACCTACAGAAAAGACTCAAGAATCTACTCCTGCATTTTCAAATCAAAAACCAATACCTCAAGCGAATGATCAGAAGGTATTAAATGAAATACAATACTTAAAGGAACTAGTGGAAAAACAAGCAGTTCACTCCAAGCAAGATTTACCTCCATTATTTGAATTAACACGTCAATACTTGTTAAAACAAGAGATGGATGAGCAACTAGTCGATACAATTATGGATGATTTAACTAAGGATTCAGACGTGAATGCAATCACATCCAAAGAAGACATGAAACGAGCCTTGGAAAACTTACTCGATAACAAACTTGAAAACGCCATTGGAGGAACGTTTGATGATCATAAACAGATTATTCAATTCGTAGGCCCTACTGGTGTTGGCAAAACGACGACACTTGCCAAAGTAGCTGCTAAAACTATTTTGGAACAAAAGAAAGAAGTCGCATTTATCACAATGGATACGTATCGAATTGCCGCAATTGATCAATTAAAGACATATGCCCGTATTCTTGACGTACCGATAGAAGTGGCTTATTCATTAGATGATTATAAACAGGCACTCCAGAAATTTCAGCAATATGATTATATATTTGTTGATACAGCTGGACGTAATTTCCGTAACCTACAATATATACAAGAACTTAAAAAATTGTTGACTATAGATGAAAGGCGTGTAGAAACGGTACTGACACTAGCCTTAACAGCTAAATCTCAAGATATAAGAGATATTTACAGTCAATTTAGACCACTTGGTATTAAAAAAATTGTTTTTACAAAAGTAGACGAAACCTTAACTTATGGTAGTATATTTAATATTTGCATTGGTGAAGATAAACAAATTTCACATGTTACAAACGGTCAAAATGTACCGGATGATTTACTAACACCATCGAAATCTAGATTAATTGATTTACTTTTGAGTGGGTATACTGATGGTTGACCAAGCTGAAAAATTAAGAAATCAAATCAATATGCAACCAAATGCAAAGACAATTGCTGTTATAAGTGGTAAGGGTGGTGTCGGTAAATCAAACACTGTTCTAAATTTTAGTATTGAATTACAAA
>Ga0079225_10001663_pt1 | contig 12588 bp, 10 predicted proteins | sample Poulit2012_FD_76344 | JGI IMG/M metagenome (GOLD analysis project Ga0079225, IMG submission 76344) | Agricultural soil microbial communities from Georgia to study Nitrogen management - Poultry litter 2012 | ecosystem: Environmental > Terrestrial > Soil > Agricultural land | place: USA: Georgia...
GAGTGCTTTCATAGCTATGTCGGTGGTTACGCCAATCGGAATATTTATTTCATTGGTTGTGCTGACTAAAAGTTTTCAAAATATAGGTTCAACAACCAAAGCGCTGACTTTAGCTCAGTGGATTGGAAACCGATATAACAATAATATCCACGCGCGATTGATCGCTTTTTTATCCTTGCTGCTCATTACTTTTATCGTTTTGATTTGTGTTGGACTGGTCAAAATTCTTTCCAGCGCTCTTGGGGCATCCGAGCTGTATGTGTTGATCGGTTTGGTGGTTTTTGTTTTTGGTTACACCATGTTTGGCGGCGCTAACTCTATGATTAACACCAATGCAATTCAAGCTTCGGTGATGGCTGTTGTCGCCCTGATATTGTTGTTTTCCGGATGGGAATACTTCCAAAACGGTTGGATGGGGTTTTGGGATAAAATAAACGAAATAGACCCCTTACTCTCTAAAAATTATAACCGGAAAAGTCCACTTTTTAGAGACTTTTTTGAAGTGGTGTTTTGCAATTTCATCATAGGGATTGCAATTGTTGCGCAACCTCATATCATTACCAAATCACTGATGCTCCGTTCAAGTAAGGATGTCAATAAGTATTTGATGATATCCATCATTGCTTTAATGTTATTCTTCGCGGTTCTTTTTGTCGGGTTTTATGCGCGATTAATGATGCCGGAACTGATTAATGGAGGAGAAAAAATGACGATGGATTCTATTATGAGCGTGTATGTGATAAAAAGATTCTCTCCTTGGTTAGCAGTGATTGTTGTTTTTGGAATGTTGTCGGCAGGTCTTTCTACGCTGGAAGGCTTGGTGCAGTCGGTGAGTACTACCATTACAAACGATATTATTTTACCCTTGTCGAATAGGGATTTTTCAGAAAATAAAAAGAAAAACATCAATAAAGGAGTGATTTTAATTTTGATGGTAATCACTATTCTGGTGAGTTACGATCAACTGGTCAATCCAAATCTCAGTGTGGGAATATTGGCGCAAAACGGAGTTTACCTGTTTTTTTCAGCTGCGTTTATCCCTATTTTGTTTGGAATTTTTATAAAAAATGTGCCCTCACAAGCACCGTTGTTGGCGACAATCACTGCAGTGGTGATTTATTTGTCGATTTATTATGGTGAACTCACTCCTTATTATCAAAATGTAACGGTTAAAAATCCTGCAATTGCTGGAGCATTAGCGGTTTTGGGTTCTGTGATAGTGGGCGTGATAGTTTTGTTTATATATAGAAAAAAAGATAAAGAAACTTATGTCAAATAAAAGAAATGCAAAAATAATTTCATCGGGAATGGCGGTGCCCAATAGGGTCGTACCCAATCAATATTTCAATGATATTCTACAAGAAGACGTAGATTCTTGGCTGAAAAAACACGTGCAGATTCACGAAAGAAGATGGGCAGAAGAAGGAGAGAGCCTATCCGATTTTATTGTGGAAGCTTGTTCAAAAGCCATGAAAAAAGCCGAATTGAAACCGGAAGATATCGATTTGCTTATTGTCGCTACAGATACTCCGGAATTTATTTCACCTTCAACCGCTACCGTAGTTCAAGATAAAATGAATTTAATCAATGCAGGAACCTTCGACATTAATGCAGCTTGTGCGGGATTCCCAACTGCTTTAGATACCGGAAGTAAATATATACAAGCCGATGAAAATTACAAATATATATTAGTCGTTGGTGCTTATATGATGAGTAGATTTATCGATGTATATGATAAAAAAACTGCGAATTTATTTGCCGATGGAGTGGGAGCAGTTGTTTTAAAAGCCACCAACGACGGATCCGGAATGTTGCAAAGCGAATTGCGGACCCAAGGACAATACAATTCGTGGATGGGAATTTATGCCGGAGGAAGCAAAACACCGTTGTCACAAGAAGTGTTGGATAAAAAGCAAGACCGATTGCAGTTTGTCAAGAAAATCCCAACTGATATCAATCCCAAAGTTTGGACCGATATGATTAAAAATCTCTGTGAGAGAGAAGGCGTCACTCCCGAAGATGTAGATCATTTTTTCTTCACGCAAATCAATATCAACACAATCTTTGAAACCATGGATAATTTGGGAGTAGATCGCCAAAGAGCGATGACCATCATGCATAAATATGGTTATACCGGTTCAGCGGCAATACCTATGGCTTATGCAATTGCCGACAAACAGAATGATGTGAAAGAAGGAGACTTAATGATTTTTATGGGTTCAGGCGGAGGCTTGGCTTTTGGTTGTAATCTATTTAAAAAATAAAAGATGAGAGAATTAAATCAACAAGATTGGATGAGTCAGTGGGCGGTTTATAGTCCGAATAAAGTGGCTATAAAAGAATATGAAACCCAACGCGAAATAACCTATGCGCAATTAAACAATGCAGGGGGGCATTTGGCGACTTACTTGAAAGAAGAATTAAACCTTTCTAAAGGAGATCGCGTTGGCGTATTGGCAGAACATTGCTTGGAATATATAGCGCTATTCAGTGCTGCGCAAAAAAGTGGAATTGTCATTGTGCCAATGAATTATAGATTGTCTTCTGTAGAATTGGAATATATTATCAAAGATGCCAGTCCGTCTATTATTTTCTATGAAGAGAAATTTTCACATTTACTCCCGGAAAAACCTAAAGATGTTGTTTTTGAGATTAGTCAACTGACAAGGCGATGGAGTATTGATAAACTTTCCGCCTTTGAAACTCTACAACTCTACGAAGATGACAGTGTTTTCTTGCTCTATACTGCTGGGACAACGGGTTTCCCAAAAGGAGTGAAATACACGCATAAAATGTTGTTTTGGAATAGCATCAATACCGCGATGTCTTTAGTTTTAAATACAGAAACCAATACCGTTAATGTAATGCCACCTTTTCATACCGGCGGATGGAATGTCTTGGTAAATCCTATATTACATCACGGTGGCTATACCTGTTTGTGTAGGAAATTTGATGCGAAAACAGTGAATAACCTTATTGAGTCAGAAGAGGTATCCATTTTTATGGCAGTGCCAACCATGTTGAATATGATGGCGCGCGAAAACAATTTTAATAAAAAGAATTTTAAATCTCTGCATTACATTATTGTTGGCGGAGAAGCTATGCCAATTCCACTTATCGAACAATATGCTGAACTCGATGTTGCTATCCGACAAGGATATGGAATGACAGAAGTAGGGCCGAACTTGACCTCTCTTCATCAAGATGATGCCATCATATACAAAGGATCTATCGGAAGAAAAAACTTTTATATACAAACCCGTATCGTAACGGAAGATGGAGAAGAAGCAAAGGTGAATCAACCCGGAGAGTTATGGATAAAGGCTCCGGTAGTCACCCCCGGATATTGGAATAATGAAAAGGAAACTGAAAATTCTTTTGACCAAACAGGCGAATGGTTTAAAACGGGTGATGTGGTTATAAAAAATGAAAAACATTATCTCTATGTAGTAGATCGCATTAAAAATGTATTTATCAGCGGAGGTGAAAATATTTATCCCTCGGAAATTGAAAAGGAAATTATGCTTTTGGAAGATGTTGAAATGTGCGTAACCATAGGTGTTCCCGATGAAAAATGGGGAGAGGTAGGCAAAGTAGTTGTAAAGCTAAAAGATGATGCCGCTTCGCTGACAGCCGAAGATATTTTGGCATTTTGTAAAGATCGATTAGCGAAATTTAAACTGCCGAAATACGTTGAATTTGTAGATGAATTCCCTAAAAACGATGCAGGAAAAATCGACCGAAAAAAATTAAGCAAACAAACTATAAAGAGTAATCAATAAACAATCAATTTAAATTTAACCCTAAAATCAATTAATTATGAAATCAACTAAATTATTTATGTTCGGTATGTTGTTATTAGCTGTTTTTGCATTTTCATGCAGTAGCGACGATGACAACATCAATGACGATGGTGACGGAGACGATGTGGAAAACTATGATATTATTGTAGGAAATTGGCGCTCACCCGTAGTAGCACCTATTTTGGAATCGTTTACGGATTCTATTCACGCAGAATTTAAAAACAACCAAACTTACCTGGTCAAAACGTATTATGACGGAGCAGTTTCTGAACTGTCAGGAGTATATGAAACCATGGATGGCGTAGGGAATATCAGAATGATCAAACTGGAACAAAGTGCACCAACTACCTTAACTTCAGAAGGGATTTATAAAATCGAAGACGGTAAAATGACTTATGAAGTAGCGCAAACAGAACCGGCGCAAGAAGGCGTTACGGCACCTTCACCTGAAGGAGGTTTTGGAAGTACCTCCGGAGGAGCTTTCGGTGAAATGAATATTCAGGTGTACTACAAAATGGACTAATGAATTTTCTCTGAAAATTAAATCAATAGGTTTAATTTTTAGGAGCTAATACTTTGCAACTGGTCAGGTATTGATTTACTGAGATTTTTCATTATTCTGATTGGTTGCATTGTTTTAAAAAATGTCTTTACTAAAAATATTAGGAAGAACTCTTAAACTCCCTTTCTGCTATAAAGACCATAAAATGGTTTAACATGTTTTATGCTGAACTATACTTTAAAAATCTTTTGGAAAAAATAAAGGGAAAGATTTTCTAAAAATCACCATAACCAAAGAGCAATGAAAAAAACATATATTTTTTTATTCTTGTTGACATTTTTTCCTTTGATCAGTTTTGCACAAGATCAGGCCAAAACTGAAATGGAGGAGAAATTTAGAAAACAAGAAGAAAAATCAGCGATAACCAGAGATAGGTATATCGGAAATGCGAAACAGTCTCCTTTTGATCAGGTTATTCCGCTCAAGGCAAACAGACAGCTACAAGTCTTGGTGTTGTCTTATACCCAAGGAGTAATGACTAATATTTCTGCGGAGAACCAACTGCTGAAAGGTCAAATTGTTGGGAGATTGTTTGGTGCCAATACCACTTCAACTTCATCTAAAGGAACAGCGAGCTATTTTGAGCAAAGAACAATCCCTTTCTTTATTTATTCTCCTGATATATTTGATGGAAAAGCAACGATTAGAGCTTCTTTTAAATTGGATTGGACCTGGGGAGATAATTCTTATGGAACCGGTGGACACGCCGGAGGAGCACTGTCTGCGGATCAAGTAAACCTGCAAACACAAAATGTTGAAATTGAATATAAATTTGCTCCCGGATGGGCGGCAAACTTAGGGATTCAGCGCCTATACGATTCACCGCATGATTCCTACAGAACAGGATTTGATAAATTTGTCAATACCGGTTACAGATTAGCGTATTGGGGATCCAATGGTGCTGGTTTGTCAGTTAGAAAAGATGCAGACTGGTATAAAATTAAGGGAGGATTCTACAAACTCTATGAGAATAATGTCGAAAAAATTGATGATGTTTCATTATATGAATTAACCGCTCAATTCAGTGTTTCTAAAAATTGGAAAGTTGGAGGTTCGGTTTATCACTTGCGCGACCGATCTAATGGAAAAGGAGGGGTTAGTATTTTAGGACAAGGACCCGTTAGTTTGTTGACTGAATATAATGGAGCTTATAAGTTTAACTTTGGTGGTAATCCTATAAAGACAGATGTATCTTGGGTAGGAGCTTATTTTAGCCGAAATGAAGATATGATGAACGACAGGTTTTTTATGTCTGGATACGTAAATTCTAACATTGGAGAAATTCAACAAAACGAAGGGGATGGTTATAAAAATGCTGTGGACATTCTTGGTCTCGGAGCCAACTTAAGAGGTGGATATCGATTTGGACAAACGGCTAATGATGCTATAACAGCAGATATAATCTACTCGACCGCCAATAAAAACGGAATCGAAAATGGAAAATATTCCGGTGTAATTACCGGTAATACCTGGGGAAGTCCGGTGGGGTTATTAATCGGACAAGGAAGTTATCTTCTTTTTCCACACGCAAATGTCGTGAACCGCTATGTTGCGGCAGTAACGGATCTCTCCAATATGGGATACGGCCTGACAGGAGCGACGCTCAACGCGGGATACGATATCGTTCCCAATAAATTTCACGCCAAAGTTGGAGGAGCCATGGCCATGTCTAACGAGAAGCCACAAGGAGGTGGAGATTTTATCGGTTGGGAAATGAATGGAAAATTAGTTTACGACTTGGGAGCTTTCTTTTCCATCGAAGCGCATGCAGCCTATATGGGCTTAGGAGATTTTTATGACAGCAAGAAAGTTAACGGAAACAAGGATAAAAAACCTGTTGACCCGTGGACAGCTTTCTTGGCTGTTAGATGGTTGATTTTTTAATTAAATAAAGAGAATTATGAAAAATATAGTTTTAGGCATATTCGTAATACTGATGAGTTCTTGCGCTTCAAATAAAATACCTATGCTGCAATCAATGGAGGAGATGGATTATAAATATCCTGTCAAAAAAATAGCGTTATCCGATGATACAACGATAGCTTATGCCGATCAAGGTTCCGGAGAACAGACGTTGATTCTTATTCATGGTTTGGGAAGTTATTTGCGAGCCTGGGAGAACAACATCGAAGCGCTTTCTGAAAACTACAGAGTTATAGCAGTAGATTTACCGGGATACGGAAAATCTTCTAAAGGGAATTATGAGTTTTCCATGACTTATTATGCCGGAGTTTTAAAAGAGATTTCAGAGGTGTTGGAATTAAAAAATGTCGTTTTAGTCGGACATTCGATGGGTGGACAAATAGCTTTAACAGCAGCTTTACAATATCCGCAGTGGGTAGAAAAAATGGTTTTAGTAGCTCCCGCAGGATTTGAAAAATTCAATAAAGGCGAAAGAGAGTGGTTTAGAAATGTGATGGCACTCGACGCTGTAAAATATACAACGGTCGAGCAAATCCGAACTAATCTTTCATATAACTTTTATAATATGCCGGAGGAAGCAGAATTTATGTTTACCGATAGAGTTGCGATGCGAGGTACACCGGGATTTGATGGCTATTGTTATGCCGTTTCAGAGTCTGTAAAAGGAATGGTCGATCAACCGATTTATGAGTTTTTACCGGAAATTAAACAACCGACATTGGTGATTTTCGGGGAAAATGACAACCTGATTCCCAATCGATTTCTCAATGGAGGAAAAACCGAAAAATACGCCCGAGATGGAGTGGGGCAAATGCCTAATGCAGAATTGATTATGCTTTCTAAAACAGGACATTTCGCTCAGTTTGAAACTTCGGAAAAAGTAAATTCGGAAATTAAAAATTTCTTGGAGTAAGAGGAACTCAAATTTTTTGGAAACCAATTTCAGGAATTAATTTGCAGGTAATGATAAACAAAGTAGCCCCAATAATCTTGTATATTTGGCGATGAATCCACTCATTTTTTAGTGCTATGGAAAACGTTGTATGTCCTAAATGCAATAACAAACTGAATATTGTCAAAAGCGGATTTGTCAATAATCGTCAACGTTATTTATGTAAAGACTGTGTGTATTATTTCTCCGTACAAAAAATGGGCAAAAAAATTGATAATTATTATGTCATCAAAGCCATGCAATTGTATTTAGAGGGATTAAGCCTGCGTGAAATAGAAAGAATATTAGGCGTTTCCCACTCGACAATCAGCTTTTGGGTGAAAAAATACAACCTCAAAAAACCGGATTTACAAGTCTATAATCCAAGTTACAAAATATTGACTTTTAAAGAAATGCAAGAATTTATTTCCGACGAAAGTTTACTGAAAGGAAATGGAATCATGATCACCGAATTCGGTAGCAAATATTTAATTATCCGCTGGAAAAAAATGACCTGAAAACTGTGAGTTTATTCAGATCCGTTGAAATCTCAATTCAATATCCAGATAGACCGGATAATTTATATTTTAAAACAACTTTGTAAACGAAACACAATCCCCTGAACCCTTGAAGAGCTCCAAGCTCTTCAAGGGGTATTCAAAATTAAATTTCAATTTCAACCCCTTTCTCATCCTTTACCGTGTCCGCCTATGGAGGAGGACCGAGGAAAAGGGCTTGAAAGCTTGGGGTTAAACAGAAGCCTATTCAGACCTCTCCAAGAAATCGCCTAATCAAAAACTCATAAAATCTGCGCCGCGTGTTCCTTGGTTTTCACTTTCGAAATCACCTCTTCGATTTTCCCTTCCTCATCGATGAGAAAAGTCGTGCGAAAAATCCCCTCGTATTCCCGACCAAAATTCTTTTTTGTACCCCAAACACCGTAAGCTTTAATCACCTCTTTGTCTTCATCAGCCAATAGCGGAAAAGGCAATTCATATTTGTTTTTAAAATTGGATTGTCGTTTTGGAGAATCTGCGCTTACGCCCAAGATTTTGTATCCCTGTGCTTGCAGTGCCTTATAATTATCTTTCAAATTACAAGCTTGCGCCGTGCATCCTGGTGTATTAGCTTTTGGATAGAAGAAAATAACCAATTTCTTTCCTTGATAATCCTGCAGACTATGCGTATTTCCATCCTGATCTTTTGCAGAAAAACTTGGTGCGGCATCACCGGCCTTTAGTGTAGTCATATTTGTTATGTTTGTTAAAAATTAATTTGTAGTAAAGATTGTCGTGTGAAAATTATTTGCTTTAAGAAAATTAAGCTACATCACACCTGCTAAACATACAACAATGAGAAAAGTAGAAAAAGTCGAATTCGTTATAAATACGTTAAATGAAATTTACCCCGAAATCACCATTCCTTTAGACCATTCTGATCCTTATACGCTATTGATCGCGGTTTTATTGTCGGCGCAGAGTACCGATAAAGGCGTGAATAAAATAACCCCCGTACTTTTTGATCGCGCAGATAATCCCTACGATATGGTCAAGTTATCGGTAGAAGAAATCAGAGATATTATTCGTCCCGTAGGTTTATCACCGATGAAATCAAAAGGAATTCACGGCCTCTCTCAAATTTTAATCGATAAGCACAACGGACAAGTACCCCAAACTTTTGAGGAATTGGAAGAGTTGCCGGCTGTCGGCCATAAAACCGCGAGTGTGGTTATGGCGCAAGCATTCGGAATTCCAGCCTTTCCGGTCGATACCCATATTCATCGATTGATGTACAGATGGGGATTATCAACAGGAAAGAATGTCAGGCAAACCGAAAAAGATGCCAAAAGATTGTTTCCTAAAGAAAGATGGAATAAACTTCACGTACAAATTATCCTTTACGGAAGAGAATATTCTCCCGCTCGTGGTTGGGATTTAGAAAAAGACGTCATCACCAAAACCATCGGACGAAAATCAGTCCTGAACGAATATTATAAAAACCGGAAAAAATAATTTATAGCCCGCTAAAAAGCGGGCTGTTAAATTTAATTTAGTAACATTTCACAAGTCATTCCGTTGTATTTTTTAACCCTTAAAGCTTTGGAATAGTTCAGCAGAAACGCAATCGTTTCTTTTTTGGGCCCTTTTTGACTTTTGTGATTTTTGGGCTTTTCATTTGAGTAAATTTGTTGCATATTGAGCGTTTTTTCGTTATGTACTCTTATAACGAAAAAACTATCCGCTTATTGCTTTGTTAAAACAATATCACGCTCGTCAATTATTTTACGCAAATTAATCAGTGCGTAACGCATTCTTCCCAAAGCAGTATTGATACTCACATCGGTTTGAAAAGCTATCTCTTTAAAACTCATATCTTTATAAATACGCATTTTCAAAACCTCTAATTGTTCTTTGGGAAGTTCCTCTATTAATTTTTTGATATCCGAATTGATTTGCTGATCTATCAATTGATGTTCCGCATGAGGATTGCCATCTGCCAAAACTGAAAATATATCAAAATCTTTGCGGTTGTCAAACTTCGGCATGCGATTGCTTTTTCTAAAATGATCAATAACCAAATTGTGAGCAATCCGCATCACCCAAGGAAGAAATTTTCCCTCCTCGTTATATTTTCCTCGCTTCAAAGTGCGGATAACTTTTATAAAAGTATCTTGAAAAACATCTTCCGCAATTTCTTTATCAAATACTTTAGAATATATAAAATTATAAAGACGCTGTTGGTGACGGTTGATTAATTTTGAAAGGGCTTCCTCATCCCCTGATATAAAAGCAGCAACATAAACTGCGTCCGGTGTCGGTTTCTTAAGCTTTTTCATAGCAATTACACAAGTTTTAGTGGTTAAATTTTCGTAATGTATTAATCTAAATCTGAGTAATTTTATACTATGCGCAAAAGATTTTGGGGTGATTGAATGCCGTAAATATAAAGGATATTTTAAGACCTCCAAATCTCACCAAGCGATTTAACAGAAATTTTTCGATAAATTTAAGTCCGAACTCCCGTGATTAAGCCCGATTTAACCCTGAATTTTAGGAAGATACATGCAATAATAATTTTTTGGGCGTGCCCCCAAGTGTTTTTTGAAAAAGCAGTGGTGAAAAGCAAAAAAACACTTGGGGTCGGGCTTTATACTATATCTTTTTTTGAGGAGGTCGTGGCTTTTTTAAAAGTTTATCTTTAAAACAAATTACCAGCTTCAAAACAACCGCTATCACAAAAAAAGGATGCCGTTTCAATCTCTCACGCGGGAGGATTGTGAACAAGTGAAGTTGTGAACAAGTAAACAAGTAAACAAGTGAACAAGTGAACCTGTGAAGAAGTACAGCCAACTCTTCAAGCGGCTCCACGCCCTTGAAGAGTTTCCTCGCTAATAAATAATGCCAAAAGAGAGGAGCGTGATTTTTCTCGTCAATTGAATAGGTGAAGTTGTGAACAAGTGAACAAGCACAGCCAACTCTTCAAGCGGCTTCACGCCCTTGAAGAGTTTCCTCGCCATTTTATTTTACTCACTTAAGCGCTGAAACTGTATAATACCATAAATCCAACTCTTCAAGCGGCTCCACGCCCTTGAAGAGTTTCTTCGTTATTTTATTTTACTCACCTAATAACCGAAACTGTATAATACCATAAATCCAACTCTTCAAGTGGCTTCACGCCCTTGAAGAGTTTCCTTACTACCAAATAATATCAAAAGACCTGAACGTGATTTTTCTCGTCAATTGAATAGGTGAAGTTGTGAACAAGTGAACAAGTGAACAAGCACAGCCAACTCTTCAAGCGGCTTCACGCCCTTGAAGAGTTTCTTCGTTATTTTATTTTACTCACCTAAGAACCGAAACTGTATAATACCATAAATCCAACTCTTCAAGCGGCTCCACGCTCTTGAAGAGTTTCCTTGTCATTTTACTCACTTAAGAACTTAAACTTTGAAATATCAAGATAAAGAAGCGAACCATTCCTCTTCGAATTTGAGAATATCGAATAACTCAAGAGGTAAACGAGTAAACAAGTAAAGAAATGAACCTGTGAAGAATTTCAATCTTATCTTTTGAAAATTGCACGAGTTTATTCATTTCCCAACTACCCAACTACCCAACTACCCAACTACCTCCCCACATTTTAATAACCGCTTAGCAAATTCAAAAACATTAATCCTTATCTTTGTTACTTTATTACAATAAATTAATGGCAGAAACACTTTCTCAAATAGATTCCAAGAAAAATATCATCATAAAAGGAGCAAAACTCCACAACCTCAAAAATGTAAATGTCGTTATTCCGCGTAATAAATTGGTCGTGATAACCGGTTTGTCCGGATCCGGGAAATCTACCTTAGCTTATGACACCTTATATGCTGAAGGTCAACGCCGGTATGTGGAAAGCTTATCCTCTTATGCGCGTCAGTTTTTAGGGAGATTGGACAAACCCAAAGTAGATTATATCAAAGGAATTTCGCCGGCTATCGCAATTCAGCAAAAGGTAAATTCTACCAATCCGCGTTCTACTGTCGGAACTTCAACCGAAATCTATGAGTATTTGCGATTGCTGTTTGCTCGCATCGGGAAAACGATCTCTCCGATATCAGGACGAGAAGTCAAAAAGAACACCGTTTCCGATGTGATTGATTATGTCAAAACTTTCCCGGAAAGAACCAGGCTTCTGCTCTTGGCTCCGATATCTATCGAAAAAGGCAGAACACCCCAAGAAAAAATTGACGTTCTATCAAAACAAGGATACAGCCGAATCAAAATCGACAAAGAAGTGGTGAGAATCGACGAAGCCGACTTGAGCAAATTAGGAGAAAAGGAGTTGATGTTGGTCGTCGATCGGATTATCACCAAAACGGATGAGGATTTCTACAACCGATTGGCCGATGCTGTGCAAGAAGCTTTTTACGAAGGCAAAGGAGAAGTCTTTATCGAAAAAATGGAAGAGGAAACGAAACGGCATTTTAGCAATAAATTTGAGCTGGACGGAATGGAATTCCTTGAACCCAATCAGCATTTATTCAGTTTTAATAATCCCTACGGAGCTTGTTCAAATTGTGAAGGTTACGGAGATGTGATTGGGTTGGATGAAGAACTGATTTTCCCAAACACAGGATTGTCAGTTTATGAAGAAGTCATCGCGCCTTGGCGAGGAAAAAGCATGAGTAGGCACAGTAAAAAGCTGATTGATAATGCATATAAATTCGACTTTCCGGTTCACAAACCTTATTTCGAGTTGACCGAAGAGCAAAAGGAGCTCTTATGGACAGGAAATAAATATTTTAAAGGACTGACAGCATTTTTTAATCGATTGGAAAAGAAGGCGTATAAAATTCAGAACCGCGTCATGCTTTCCCGATA
>Ga0079225_10001665_pt1 | contig 12581 bp, 16 predicted proteins | sample Poulit2012_FD_76344 | JGI IMG/M metagenome (GOLD analysis project Ga0079225, IMG submission 76344) | Agricultural soil microbial communities from Georgia to study Nitrogen management - Poultry litter 2012 | ecosystem: Environmental > Terrestrial > Soil > Agricultural land | place: USA: Georgia...
TAAAGAAGGGGTATATGTCGGAGTGACAGGACCTTCCTATGAAACACCGAGTGAAGTGAAAATGCTCCGTCATATCGGGGGCGATGCTGTCGGAATGTCTACCGTACCAGAAGTGATCGTAGCAAATCATGCCCGTATGAAAGTCATTGGAATTTCATGCATCTCTAACATGGCTGCTGGAATTTTGGATGAACCTTTAAGTCATGATGACGTTATTAAACAGACGGAGAAAGTAAAAAAAGATTTTGTGACATTAGTTAAACATGTCGTCATATCGATTTAGTCATAAATTTTTTTGATATAGTCGATTACCGATAGGGGGTATGTAAATGAGAATGTATGACATTATTAAGAAAAAACGTGATGGTGAACAATTAACGGATGAGGAAATTCAATTTTTTATAAAAGGAATCACGGAAGAGACAATCCCTGATTATCAAATAAGTGCTTTAGCAATGGCGATTTATTTTCAAGGGATGTCGAAGGAGGAAACCGCTTCTTTAACGATGGCAATCGTCAATTCGGGTGAAAAAATTGATTTATCGGAAATTAACGGAATTAAAGTCGATAAACATTCAACGGGTGGAGTTGGAGATACGACAACGCTTGTGCTCGCCCCTTTAGTTGCCTCTGTCGGTGTCCCAGTTGCAAAAATGAGTGGTAGAGGACTCGGTCATACTGGGGGAACGATTGATAAATTAGAAGCAGTAAGTGGATTCCACGTTGAAATAAGCAATGAAGAATTTATACGTTTAGTAAATGAAAATCAATTAGCGATTATCGGTCAGTCTGGCGATTTAACACCTGCGGATAAAAAATTTTACAGTTTAAGAGATGTGACAGCAACGATTAACTCTATTCCTTTAATCGCCAGTTCAATTATGAGTAAAAAAATAGCTGCAGGAGCCGATGCGATTGTTCTCGATGTAAAAACGGGTTCCGGCGCTTTTATGAAATCTTTACATGAATCCATCGAGTTAGCTGAAACGATGGTAGCCATTGGTGAACAAGTCGGAAGAAAAACGATGGCTGTCATCAGTGATATGAGCCAACCTTTAGGTAGAGCGATAGGAAATGCCCTTGAAATAAAAGAAGCGATTAAACATTGAAAGGTGAAGGACCCGAGGATCTAACCGAGTTATCATTAACTTTAGGAAGTCAAATGGTTGTCTTAGGTAAAAAAGCGAGTTCCATCGATGAAGCAAGAGAAATGTTGAAGGAAAATATTAAAAACGGTAAAGCACTAGAAAAATTTAAACAATTTTTATCATCCCAAGGTGGCGATGAAACAGTTGTTGATCAATTAGAGCATCTCCCTAAAGCAAAGTATGAAATTGAACTAAAGGCAAAGCAATCGGGCTATATTTCAAGCATCGTTGCTGAAAATATTGGCAGAAGTGCGATGTTACTCGGTGCAGGAAGGCAAACGAAGGAATCCGTCATTGATCTTGCCGTTGGTATCATGTTAAACAAAAAGGTTGGCGATTACGTCGAAGCAGGTGAATCTTTATTAACGATTCATAGTCAGACAAAACAAATTGAGTCCATTAAACAATCCCTATACAATGATATTACGATTTCAGAAACAAAAGTAGAAAGCCCCCAATTGATTAAAAAAATTATTCAATAATCATCAAACTTGAATTTCACAAAAAGTGGAATTCAAGTTTTTTAATTTTTATGTAATAAAAAGCGGGATGATGGAAAAAATATGAAGCATGAATGGAGGGATTATCATTGAGATATAAAATATTATCATCTTTAATCATCGCGAGTTTGTTGTTTTCCAATTTAGTCGTCTTTGCAGAAGGAAAGGATGAAGAAAAACAATTAACGAATTCAGCAAAAACAGCCGTTTTAATGGAATATGACACTGGCGAAATTCTTTATAGTAAAGAAAGTGATAAACGATTACCCCCTGCAAGCATGACGAAAATTATGACGTTACTCCTAGTGATGGAAGCCCTTGAAAAAGGAACGATTACTTTAGACGAAATGGTCCGTACGAGTGAGCATGCCGCATCAATGGAGGGAACGCAAATATTTTTAGAGCCTTTTGAAGAAATGTCTGTTGAAGATTTAATAAAAAGTGTTGCGGTTGCTTCAGCTAACGATGCATCCGTCGCTTTAGCCGAACGTATTGCCGTGACAGAGGAAGAGTTCGTAAAAATGATGAATGAAAAAGTGAAGGAGCTCGGGTTAAAAAATACGCATTTTGCGAATGCAACCGGGTTACCAGCGAAAAATCATTATAGCTCTGCGTACGATATGGCAATGATGGGAAAGGAATTATTAAAGTATGAGGAAATTACGAAGTACACGCAAATTTATGAAGATTATTTAAGAAAAGGTTCGGAAAATGAATTTTGGCTCGTTAATACGAATAAATTAGTGAAGTTTTATGACGGTGTTGACGGATTAAAAACAGGTTATACGTCCGAAGCAAAATATTGCTTAACCGCAACGGCTAAACGTGAGGATATGCGAGTTATCGCTGTTGTCATGGGGGCAGACACGGTGAAGGAAAGAAATGCGGATATAACGAATATGTTAGACTATGCTTTCGGTCATTACGATCTACATCGTCTATATGCTGAAGATGACGTCATGTACGAATGGACGCCATTAAAATCAAAACGTACGCTACAAGCAAAACCTGAATACAACATTTCTTTACTTTTAGAAAAAGGAGATTCCATCGAGAATTATGAAACTGAAGTGATGATTGATAAAGATAAAATGTGGCCAATCAATCAATCGGATCAAGTTGGAAAAATCGCCATTAAAAAAGATGGAAATATCGTTAGAGAGCATCCTTTAATTGTTAAAGATGAAGTTGAAGAGGCTAATATTTTTAACTTGTGGAAACGTGTCATTCGTTCGATTCATTTTGGTGATTTTACGTCGAAATCTAACTAGTTTTGTCTTCATGCAGGAATCGTTAAAGGTAAAACCGAAAGACTCAATAGCTTAATTTTTTCGAAGGAGGAAGAGAAGCATTGAGTCTAATTTCGCAATTTGATAAAAAAGAAGATGTTTTATTAGTTCGACTATCTGGAGAGCTTGATCACCATCAAGCAGAACGTTTAAAAGGAGAGTGGCAGCAATACTTAAGACAAGGAAATATTAAACATGTCGTTATTAATTTAGAAGAATTAACCTTTATGGATTCGTCTGGATTAGGCGTTTTTTTAGGTCGGTATAAAGAAGTGAAACAGTTAAACGGTGAAATGGTCGTTTGTGGGTATAATGCTGCGATTAAACGCTTGTTTGAACTGTCTGGTCTGTTTAAATTAGTTGCGACTGCTGAAGATGAAAAGTCTGCCCTCATGAGTTTGGGGGTGGCATCATGAACAACTATATGAAAATACAGTTCGCCGCTAAAAGTGAAAATGAATCGTTTGCAAGAGTAGCTGTCGCATCGTTCATCGCCCAATTAGATCCGACGATGGATGAATTAACAGAAATAAAAACAGTCGTTTCAGAAGCAGTGACAAATGCGATTATTCATGGCTATGAAGAGGATGAAAACGGCCTCGTCACGTTAGAGTGTCGAATTAAAAATAATGAAATAGAAATCATTATTCGTGATGAAGGGCAAGGCATTGTTAATATTGAGGAAGCAACCCAGCCGATGTATACATCTAAGCCTGAGCTGGAACGATCAGGAATGGGCTTTACAATTATGGAAAATTTTATGGACACCATTACGATTGACTCCGTTGACGGATATGGGACAACAGTCGTCATGCGAAAAAAGCTAAATCAAAATGAAACCGCTTATAATTAGGTGGCGGCTATGAGTGGAAATGATAAATTAAAAGTTGAAAAATCACTCACAACTGAAGAGGTGCGTGAATTAATTAAGCGGAGTCAAACAGGTGATGATGAAGCAAGAGATGAAATCGTTAAGAAAAACACACGGCTCGTTTGGTCGGTCGTCCAGCGGTTTTTAAATCGGGGATATGAAGCAGATGATTTATTTCAAATCGGCTGTATCGGATTAATTAAGTCGATTGATAAATTTGATTTATCTTACGATGTTAAATTTTCAACGTATGCCGTTCCGATGATCATCGGTGAAATTCAACGTTTTATAAGGGATGATGGATCCATTAAAGTGAGCCGCTCCTTAAAAGAATTAAACCATAAAATTCGTAAAACGATGGAGGAAATGACGAAAAATAACGGAAGAACCCCGTCAATCCTTGAATTAAGTGAACAGCTCAACATTCCAAAAGAAGACATTATTATGGCTTTAGAAGCAAATCAAAGTCCTCATTCAATATATGAAACGGTATATGAAAATGAAGGAGATCCGATTACATTAATGGATCAAATTGCTGAGAAGGATTCGAGCTGGTTCGAACATATCGCCTTAAAAGAAGCAATTAGGCAATTAGATTCAAGGGAACGATTAATCATTTATCTACGTTATTTTAAAGACCAAACGCAAGCAGAAGTCGCAAAACGATTAAACATATCACAAGTTCAAGTGTCCCGATTAGAAAAAAGTATATTAGAACAAATAGGCAATTTACTGCAAAAATAGTTGCATGAAACCTGTTTCATTGAGTCATTAATCGACTCTTTGAAACAGGTTTTTTCGTACATGGATTATATATGTTTGTACATAATAAACAATATAGTTAGTCATAAAAAGGGTGAAGGATGTTGGCACAAGTCATTTATATAAGATTAAAACCGACTCAAACAGTAAAAAAGGGCCAGCAAATAAAGCTAAAGGATATTGCATGGATTAGTACAAATGACGAAAAAGTAAAAAAGCAGTTAGAGACGCTATACCTTTATACCATTACAGATAAAGACCATACTTACAAAGTGTTTGACCTATTTAAAATCATTGAAAAAATCCATGCGATCTATCCAGAATATGAAATTGAATCCATTGGTGTACCCCAAGCTATTTTGAACATTTACAAACCAAAAGTGAAACTCTACCCAGTTATTGTAGGAGTCATTTGGTTGTTATTATTTATCGGCTCGGCAATGGCGATTATGAATTTCCACTTTGATGTCAGTATGGATGAAGTCCAAACGAGGCTCCATGAAATGATATCGCCTAATGCAAATGAGCGAAGTATTTTATGGTTAAGAGTTCCCTATTCGATTGGATTAGGATTAGGAATGATTCTTTTCTTTAACCATTTCTTTAAAAAGCGATTTAATGAGGAACCGTCTCCGTTAGAAATTGAAATGTTTAATTACGATACGGATATAAGACATTACGTATCTTACGAAGAAAACGAGTTGGATCAAGACGATGACGTTTAGTCACGTCGTTGAAGTAATCGTTGGATTCGCTGGTGGCTTAGCTGTCGGTTCTGGATTTGTCGCCTTTTTAACGGTTTTAGGAGTTATTCCCCGTCTCATTCAACTTTCGAAATCAAGGAAAGCATTAAAATTTTACGAAGCTAGTGTCATTTTAGGAGCGCTGTTCGGAATTTTTATAACGTTCTCTCCAGGATCGTATACTATTCCATTACTATTTGAGATTGTTTGGGGATTGTTCCACGGAATATTTATCGGAATGCTGGCAGCTGCTTTAACAGAAGTATTAAATGTTTTTCCAATTTTAGCGAAACGAATTCGCCTTGATGAAAAAATCGAACTGCTTATTTTAGCAATCGTATTTGGTAAAATTGCGGGTTCGTTATTTCATTGGGTCATTTATATCAATTAAAGAAAGGAGATTATCAATTGATTACAAAAGATAATTATAAAAATGATATTAAAAAATATCAGCCTAAACCGAAGCTTCTTAAAAATTGTATTAAAGCATTTATCATTGGAGGATTAATTTGTGTCATCGGCCAAGCATTGACGGTATTTTATATGAACATTTTTGATATGACGACAAAACAAGCGGGAAACCCTACAGTGACGACGTTAATTTTAATTTCCAGTTTAATGACAGGTCTAGGTATTTACGATAAACTAGGACAATTTGCTGGAGCTGGGGCAAGTGTTCCTGTAACTGGTTTTGCCAATTCCATTACGAGTGCTGCATTAGAACATAAAAGTGAGGGAATTGTTTTAGGAATTTCTACTAACATGTTTAAGCTGGCTGGATCAGTAATCGTATTTGGGGTCGTTGCTGCTTACGTCGTCGGTTTAATTCGCTATTCTATACAACAATTTTTTTAAAAGGATGACAAAACATGAAAATAGGTAAACATTCGTGGCTATTTAATAATGGTGTATTCGTTCAGTCGAGTGCAACCGTATCAGGGCCAAAGGAGAAGCTAGGACCTTTAGGTGATACGTATGATTATTCCTTTGATAATTTATATTGTAATGAAAAGACGTGGGAAAAAGCAGAAAAAGCTTTAATCGAAAAAGCAATTAATTTATGTATCGGAAAAACGAATATAAGAAAAGACGCTATTGACTTATTTATCGGTGGCGATCTATTAAATCAAATCGTAACGACAAGTTATGTTGCTCGAGATTTACCAACTCCTTATTTAGGTGTTTTCGGTGCTTGCAGTACGTCAATGGAAGCATTAGCAATCGCTGGTGCATTAGTCGATAGCGGAAATAGTCATAACGTATTAGCAGGTACGAGCAGTCATTACGCAACAGCTGAAAGACAATATCGTTTTCCAACAGAATACGGTGGACAAAAGCCTGATACGCAAACATCCACAGCAACAGGAGCGGGTTGCGTTTTAGTTAATAATGAACAATCAGATATTCAAGTTGAAGGTGCAACGATTGGTCAAGCAATTGATTACGGCGCTACTGATCCATTAGATTTAGGATCTGCAATGGCTCCAGCTGCTGCTAACACAATTGTTCAGCATATGGAAGATTTTAATCGCCAGCCCGATTATTATGACCTCATTTTAACTGGAGATTTATCAAGTGTCGGAACTCCGATTTTCAAAAAAATGACCGAGCAATCTGGCTATGATCTAGAGGAAATACATCGTGACTGTGGTTTAATGATTTATCATTCTAATCAAAAAGTGTTCGCAGGTGCGAGTGGTTGTGCAAGCTCTGCATTAGTTACTTTCGGTTATGTCATGCAACAGTTAAAAGAAAAAAAGGTAAATAACGTATTAGTTGTCGCAACTGGTGCTTTACTTAATCCGACAATTGTTCAACAAAAAGAATCGATACCTTGTATTGCACATGGTGTCGTTTTAAAAAGGGCGGATGCATCATGATGATTATGGACTTTGTATGGGCTTTCGTTGTCGGTGGAGCCATTTGTACGGTGGGTCAAATATTGTTAGATGTTTTCAAGTTAACGCCAGCTCATGTTATGTCATCCTTCGTCGTAGCAGGGGCCGTTTTAGATGGCTTCAATTTGTATGATAAATTAATTGAATTTGCAGGGGCTGGAGCAACTGTACCGATTACAAGCTTTGGACATTCATTATTACACGGTGCAATGGTACAAGCTGAAGAACACGGATTTTTTGGAATAGCAGTCGGTATTTTTCAGTTAACTTCTGCAGGGATAGCATCAGCGATTTTATTCGGATTTATCGTCGCTTTAATTTTTAAACCTAGAGGATGATTTATTTGCAAAAGGAAGATAACGTAAAACTGTATACGTCGATTGAAAAAAACCGAAAACTTTTCGAAAAAACGTTAGGTATTGACGTATCCTTTGACGTAGATGTAAGAAGAATTACGGTATTAGATACGAAAGTTGATATTTATTTCGTTACAGGATTAAATGATAAAGACCACGTTAATATCATTTTAAAAGAGTTGTTAGAGCTAAATGATACGGATGAAAATAAAAAGAAAGCTTATGACATTATTGAAAACAGAATCGTTAACTCGCAAGTCGAACCGGTTGATCGTTTGCAAGATGCTATTACGGAAATATTATCAGGCTTAATTGTCATTGTCGTTGACGGGAGTAGTCGAGGCTTTGCGATTGATGTTAGAAGTTATCCGCAAAGGTCTCCAGATGAACCAGATACCGAAAAAGTCGTCCGGGGTTCCAGAGATGGTTATACGGAAAATATTATCGTTAATACCGGGCTGACGAGACGACGCATTCGTGATGAAAATTTAAGGTTTGAAATGATTCGGGTAAGCGGTCGTGGACGGCAAGATGTGGCATTAGCTTACATTAAAGATATAGCGGATGAAGAGCTCGTCAAACGGTTAAAGCATAAAATTAAACATATATCCGTTGACGGCTTATCAATGGGTGAAAAAAGCTTAGAAGAATTTATATTGGATCAAAGCGGCAATCCCTTCCCACTCGTACGTTTCACAGAAAGACCCGATGTGGCAGCCGCTCATTTATTTGAAGGACATGTCCTCATTATGGTCGATACTTCACCGAGTGTGATTATTACGCCGACGACTTATTTTCATCATGTCCAACATGCGGAAGAATATCGCCAATCACCTACAGTTGGGACTTTCGTGCGTTGGATTCGGTTTTTCGGAATATTCGTCTCGGTGTTTTTACTACCATTATGGTTATTGTTCGTTCTGAATCCTGATTTATTGCCAAAAGAATTATCATATATTGGCCCAAACGAAGAAGGGAATATCCCTATCGTCCTACAAGTGGTGTTAGCAGATATCGGGGTTGAATTTTTACGGATTGCAGCGATTCACACACCGACAGCAGTCTCAACCGCAATGGGTTTAATCGCAGCCGTATTAATTGGAGAAATCGCCATTGAAGTCGGCTTATTCACCCCAGAAATTATTTTATACGTCGCGCTAAGTACGATGGGAGCATATGCTACGCCAAGTTATGAGTTGAGCTTTGCGAATAAACTAGCCCGTCTTATGATTATATTATTAACGGCCTTTTTAGGGGTATCAGGATTTGTCGTCGGTTGTACGTTATATATATTGTTTTTAACTAAAACAAAATCTTTAGAAACGCCTTATTTTTGGCCATTTATTCCCTTTAATGCAAAAGCGATGTACAATATTTTATTTAGAGTTCCTGTACCAAGACAAATAACGCGTCCAAGCATTACTCATCCACAAGATGTCATTCGCCAAGATGTCAAATAATTATTGATATGAGTGTCACCTTATGATAAAGTTTATTATATTATAAAAGCTAAATACTTGTTATCCGCTTTAACGATGTGGATAACAAGTATTATTTTGTGTACTAATTGAGGTGAAAGAATTGGGGAATAATCATTTACACATAGGTGGCATAGACGTCATAGACTTAGCTAATAAATATGGGACACCTTTATTCGTATATGATGTAAATAAAATTAGAAATAATGCTCGATCATTTGTCTCTGCCTTTAAAAAACATGATGTGAATTTTAAAGTTTCTTATGCTAGTAAGGCATTTTCAACAGTAGCAATTATTCAAGTAATGAAGCAAGAAGGTTTAAATATAGATGTTGTATCAGAAGGCGAATTATACACGGCAATAAAAGCTGATTTTCCTCGTGAAAATATTCATATGCATGGAAATAATAAAAGTATAGAAGAGTTAGAATTAGCGATTGATGAAAAAATTGGCTGTATCGTCGTAGATAATTTTTACGAAATCTCATTATTAGAAGGATTGTTGGAAGAGAAAGACGAAACTATAAATATACTCCTCAGAATGACGCCTGGGATTGAAGCAAGCACCCACGATTATATATTAACAGGTCAAGAGGATTCTAAATTTGGCTTCGACCTTGAAAGTGATCAAGCAGATAATGCTTTAAAAAAGTTAATCAATCATCCGCGTCTTAACGTTAAAGGCGTCCATTGTCACATCGGGTCACAAATTTTCGATGCTGACGGTTATATTTTAACGATTCAAAAATTAGTCGAACGGATTAAAAAATGGAAAACGGATTATGATTTTACGACAGAAGTTTTAAATGTTGGTGGTGGGTTTGGAATCCAATATACTGATGAAGATCAACCATTATCTATTGAAACATTCGTCGATACGATCGTTCAAGAAGTTAAAAAAGAAGTGAATGAGAAAGATTTAAACATGCCGGAGATTTGGATCGAACCAGGTAGGGCTATCGTCGGTGAAGCGGGAATAACGGTTTACACAGTAGGTTCAATTAAAGATATTCCAGGTATTCGAAAATATGTCTCGATCGATGGGGGCATGACCGACAATTTACGTCCCGCCTTATACAACGCAAAATACAACGCGGTCATTGCAAATAAATTAAATGAACCTAATCATGAATTAGTTTCAATTGCTGGAAAATGCTGCGAGACTGGTGATATGCTAATATGGGATTTAAATGTACCAACAATTGAATCCGGTGATTATTTAGCGGTATTATCGACAGGCGCCTACGGATATTCAATGGCGAACAACTACAATCGTTTTCCGAAGCCTGCTGTTGTTTTTGTTGAAGACGGCAAAGATAAACTTGTCGTTAAACGAGAGACAATAGAAGATTTAATACGCTATGACTTGTCGTATGAATAATATTTTTAGGGGGTATAATGATGACAAAAGCAACGATTCATTTTGAAAATGGCGAAACAATTGCAATACAACTATTTCCAGAGGATGCACCAGGAACTGTTGAAAACTTTGTAAAACTAGCTACAGATGGTTTTTATGACGGATTAACCTTTCATCGGGTCATTCCTGATTTCGTTATTCAAGGGGGTTGCCCAAACGGAACAGGCACGGGCGGACCAGGCTATACGATTAAATGTGAAACAGAAGGTAATCCGAATAAGCATGAGAGAGGCTCATTGTCGATGGCCCATGCTGGAAAGGATACGGGTGGAAGCCAATTTTTCATCTGTCATTCACCACAGCCTCATTTAGACGGGGTTCATACTGTTTTTGGTAAAGTCATTGACGGTATTGAAGTTGTCGACCGGGTTCAAGCTGGCGATGTCATGCAAAAAGTAACAATCGAAAATTGAATTGAATCTAGTTATCATTCTATAAACATAACAAAAAGATTGTTTGTTAACTTACTTTATGATATAACAAATGAGGCCATTTCTTTAAAAATTGATTAGATTTAAGAGGGGTTTTTATGTTAATTAAGTATAAGAAAAATTTCGAGAAGATTGCGATGGGCTTACTTTCATTTATGCCTAATGAAAAGGACGTAAAAAAATTGCAGTCAACGATGAATGAATACGAAACGAATGATAACTGGAAATTGTTTTTATGGAAAGAAGAAGATATTTTAGGTGCAATCGGTGTAAGAATAGATGAAAGCAAACTCATTATCCAGCATATAAGTGTCACACCGTCTCACCGTCAATTAGGCATAGGTAAAAAGATGGTTCAAGCAATTAAAGCGGAATACGGTGAAAAGTATAATATTTGCGGAAATGAAAATACGGAAAGTTTTTATAAAAAATGTGAGGAAGAATGACCCAAAAGCTGCCTTGAATGAATAACAGGCAGCTTTTTTACATCATTTATGCTCCTAATCGGCGTAAATATAACGGATTATTTGAAACTTATATTTAAATTCTATTAAAGTTTTGATAATATGATGGAGTAACGTCATGTCTTATTTGTTGGAAATGAGTTGGTGAAAATGAATAAAATAAGCTACGAAGTTAAAATTGACAGCTTTGAAGGTCCTTTAGATTTATTACTTCACTTAGTGAATCAATACGAAATCGATATTTATGAAGTACCGATGAAGGAAATTGCTGATCAATATATGGACTACATACAGACGATGAAAGATTTACAATTAGATATTGCCAGTGAATATTTAGTCATGGCTGCAACATTGCTAGAGATAAAAAGCCAAATGTTATTACCGAAACAAGAAATTGAAATAGATGATGAATATGAAGAAGATCCGAAAGAGCAATTAATTAGACGTTTAATAGAATATCGTAAGTTTAAAGAAGCAGCAGCCCATTTTAAGGAAAGAGAATTAGAAAACAACCAAGTTTATATTAAGCCACCTAATGATTTATCTAATTTTGAAAAGCCAGTTCAAGTTGTTAAAAGTGAAGATGTTTCACTGATTGATTTAGCTCAAGCGTTTCAACGGGTTTTACGACGGAAGCAATTATTAGAACCGTTAGAGACAACGGTGCAACGTGAAGAAATTCCGATTGAGCATCGAATGGATGAAATTATTCATAAACTACACGAATCAAAAGGAAAGAAGCCGTTCGATCATTTATTTCCTTATCGCGAAAAATTTGAAGTTGTCGTTACGTTTTTAGCTCTTTTAGAATTGATGAAAAATTGTATCATTCGCTGTTATCAAAAAGGAAATTTTGAGACGTTAATGGTCGAACTGATGGAGGAATAATGAATGGAATTAAAGCAATTAAAAGGTGTTCTTGAAGGATTGTTATTCGTCTCTGGTGATGAAGGACTTTCGATTAAGCAAATTAAAGCGATTTTAACGATAGATGCCGATGCCGTTCAAGTGTTGTTAGACGAATTGAAATACGATTACGAACATAATCAAAGAGGTCTCTCGTTATTAGAGCAAAAAGGTGTTTATTATTTAACGACAAAACCAGAGCATGCCCCATATTACGAAAAGATGATTGAGACGACTGTTTCATCGAGACTTTCACAGGCTGCATTAGAGACGTTAGCGATTATCGCTTATCGTCAGCCAATTACGAGAGTTGAA
>Ga0079225_10001666_pt1 | contig 12579 bp, 6 predicted proteins | sample Poulit2012_FD_76344 | JGI IMG/M metagenome (GOLD analysis project Ga0079225, IMG submission 76344) | Agricultural soil microbial communities from Georgia to study Nitrogen management - Poultry litter 2012 | ecosystem: Environmental > Terrestrial > Soil > Agricultural land | place: USA: Georgia...
CCGACGGAGACCAAGTAGTTCAGTTGGGAGGAACTTTAACTGAAGATGCTACTGAAATCGAAACTTCTGGAGACGCCAATACCTTAGCGATTACAGGATTAGTTGATTTAACCCAAGATGTCGAAGATGGAATTTTAGATTTAGCCGATTTCGATGTGGTGATTATGAATGAAAATGGAATTTTAAAACGAATTTCTACAACTCAATTGATGAGTGAGGCTGATGTAGCATTGAACTTTGAAAACGGATTGACGCAAATTGGAGATGTGGTAAAATTAGGTGGTGCATTAACGGAAGCTACTACCTTAACGACAGATGATGCAAATACATTAGCCATCGATGGTTTACAAGCCGCCGACACTCCCAGCAAAATTGTGGTTGTCGAAGATGCAGAAGGGGTTTTACGAACCGTCACCCGATCGCTTCAGGCCGACGTTGCTGCTGACTTTACGGTTTCAACAACTACTTTAGCAGATTATTCACCTTATGTACAAGAAGTAAATCTCGATGTGGATATCACAGGTTTAACCGGAGGTGATATTACGATTACTTTACCTGATGCTGCTCCGGCAAGCGGACAAGTTATTAATGTGAAATTATCTGACGGTGAGGAAGCGAGTAACTATTTAAATATAAATGACGCTGGCGGAGAAATAACTTATGGTGCCTTACCGCTACAAGCTTGGATTTTTAAATCTAACGGAACCAATTGGCAAATTGTAGGAAAGAATTGAAATTTTAAAGTAAGCTAAATTGCTTTTAAACCAAGAATTCCCCAAGTGAACCTTTAAAACAAAGGCTCACAATCAACTATATAAGAACCATAAATAATGCGTTTTAAAATATATCAAATACTAATTTTTGTCTGTATCGCAACAGTCTCCTCAAACCTGTTTGCGCAACAAGGAATTGGTACGGAAACCCCCGATAAATCTGCTGCGTTGGAAATTAAATCTGAGAAAAGGGGTCTGCTTATTCCGAGAGTAAGTTTACAGAGTATTACAGATCAGACTACGATAAGCGATGGAAACGTGGAAAGTCTCTTGGTTTATAATATCAATGAGGGGGATGATATGATTCCGGGATATTATTATTGGTCGGAAAGTGAAAATAAATGGATAAAACTCTTGGTAGAAGGAGATGAATCAGGAAATGAAATTGAAACTTCTTGGTTGGAACAAATAACGGATGACCCAGCCATTGAAAACGATCAAAATATTTATCAAGAAGGAAATGTAGCCATCGGAAAAACTGAAAATTTCTTAGATGCTACTTTAGATGTATTCGGAAGCATTAGCGGAGGAAATCCAGCAGATGGAACTTTTGGAGAAAACTCAATCGCGGTAGGTGATAGTGTAGTCGCCAGTGGAAATAATTCTGTGGCTTTTGGGTATGGTTCTGAAGCCACAGCTTTTGGTGCTTTTGCGGGAGGAGGTTTTCAGAATAGTAATAGTGATCCCGAACAAAAAGGAGGGTTAGCATCCGGGAAAGGAGCTTTTGCTTTTGGGAGAGCTACTAAAGCAGAAGGAAATTATTCTGTTGCTATGGGCAGAGAAACTCAGGCTCAAAAAATATCGTCAGTTGCTTTAGGGTTCAAAAGCAGAGCTCAGGGAAGTTATTCTTTTGTTATGGGGAATTATCTAAGAGCTTACTCCGCTTATGAAGCTGTTTTTGGACAATACAATGCATTCAAATCGGGTAGTGGAAGTTTGAGTTCTTGGAATTTGGAAGATCCACTTTTCGAAATTGGAAACGGAACAGGCTTTAATGGAGAAGACCCAAACAACGCTTTGACAATTCTTAAAAAAGGCTGGACGGGAATTGGAATTATTGGAATAAACAATGCTGCCAAACCCACTGAAATGTTAGATATCGGAGAAAATCCTGATGACAATGCCGGCTACGAGGATTTACATAAAGTCAAAATCAGAGATTTACCCCGAACAGATGGAGCTCTCGCTCTGCCAACCCCTGATAAAATTGTTACCGTTGACCCTGATGGCGTTTTACGTTCTGTAGATATTGATGATTTGGGAGGGAATGATGATGTTGTAGAAGGACCGTGGCTTAATCAAGACGGCGATGAAGTAGCTACAGATAATGAGGAAGATATTTACCAAATCGGTAGTGTGGCGATTGGAAAAGATGACGGATTACCTGGAGTTGCTTTAGATGTACAAGGCCCATTTCGGGGAGGTGATAATACAGATGATAACCCTTCCATAGGGTTAAATTCTTTTGGATATGGAAAAGATGTAGAGGCTTCAGGTGATTATTCTTTTGGATTTGGGAAAGATGTGGAAGCTTCGGGAACGTATTCTTTGGCTTTTGGATTTGGTTCTCAAGCAACAGGTTATTCTTCTATTGCCATTGGTAGAGATATAAACATTACGAAAAATTACGGGCTAGCTATTGGGAAAGATAATAGTATTACTGAAAAGGAATTTGCTGTAGCTTTAGGTCAAAACTTATTACTTTCGGGAGAGAATGATGGAGAAATTGCATTAGGAAGATTTAATAAAGAAATTGACAATTCTATATTTCAAATTGGAGCGGGGAATAATAATGATAACAGAAAAACACCTTTTTCTATTTTATATGATGGTAAAGTTGGAATAGGACTCGACGATGCACCAACCGCTCAATTAGATATAGGTGATATGGATGGGGAAGGAAATGTTAGAATTAGAAAATTGCCTAATATTAGTGGAACTGCTAATAACAGAATTGTAGTCGTAGATAATAATGGCATTCTAAAATCCATCGACAGCTATGGATTTGGTGGGAGTAACGGAATTCTAACAGCTGGGAATGGTTTAAGTCTTGATGAAAATAACGAATCTAAAGTAGTTTTGGGTGGTGAGCTCGAAGACGATACCGAACTTAATTTAAATGAGCACGATTTAAAATTTACTGGTTTAGTTAATGAAGAAGTAACCAATGCGACAGAGGTTTTAGTAGTAGATAGTGAGGGCAATCTCAAAAAAGCCAAATCCATGATGCCCAAGTTTTTCCATATGCCGGCGGTGGTGGTGCCTTGGTTAGAGTCGGATACCACAAATGATAATCATAGTAGTTACAGTAATGGGACTTTTACTATCAATTTGTACGATATTTATTTGGAACAATTTGGAATGACCGGAAACAGCGTTTCTTCTGCAGATACTCCAAGTAACGATCATACAATACCTACGTTACCTGCAAATGAATTGATTTACAACATCACTTATTTCGACAATACTGTTTTTGATCAGGTTAGTGTGAATGGTGATGGAGAATTATCATATGAAATAAGTAATAACGCCGAACCCTCCGCCAAAACCTATATGAATATTGTGTTTGAAGTAATAGACTAACCGCTTTTCAATATAAATTGTACAGACTCATGCCAAACCCTTTGACATATTCTTTCTTAAACCATTTTGAACCAAAAAAAGTATTTTTTATGGGAGTTTGCTGTTTGATTTTTGGTGTTAATTTGGGGTGGGGGCAGACTTATTGTACGCCACAATACACTGTTGGTCCGTGTTATTCAGAATCCTTACCAGACAGATTTAAAGAAATTCATTTAAATGGAGAAACGATAAATTTTGATTTATCAGGTTATAATTGTCAAAATTTAAGAGATATGACTAACGAAAATATTCCTGATTTAATTCCGGGAAACACATATACTATCGTGGTTGAAACCGATAACGATTCAAATGATTATTTGGGAACTTGGATTGATTATGGAGATAATGGTGTTTTTGGAGACGATGATATAGGAATTACAGAAAAAATAGATAATAGGCATATGACACCCAATACAGAGACTCAAATAGATTACACCATTCCCTTAAATGCTCCTATCGGTATACATCGACTTAGAATGAGATTAGCTTATAGTTCATCTGGGAATTTAAATGTAAATCCATGTACTTATTATGTTTATGGGCAAGCTGTTGATTTTTTAGTTGAAATAATAGATCCGTGTACGGATCCTATAACAATTACAGCTGATAAGGATTTTTTATGTATAGAGAGTGACGAAGTTACTTTGACTGCAGAAGGAGGTGAACCAGGTGATATTTTCTTTTTTGGGGAGGATCCGGATGATTTTGATAATCTTACCGAAAGTTCTCAAGTAACTGTCAATGAACCCGGCACTTATTATTTTAGAGCTTATGAACAAGAGGAAGGTTGCTGGGAAACGCCCGTATCAATAAAAATAGAACTTTTAGATATCGAAATCGATGCCGGTGAAGATAAATCCATTGGTTGCGAAGGTTCAGCACAAATTGGTTTTGAACCTGCACCTTCTGTCCCTGATAACTACTGTGTTCCAGAGGGGACTAATTCATCTCGCTATATCAACCATTTCTCCACGACTGGAGGGATTGATAACATCACTAATAATAATTCAGGATTTTCACAGAATGGTTATGGAGATTTTACGAATATGGTTTTAAAAGGGTACTCAGGAACTGCTATAGATTTTAATGCTGATATTGTAGGTGGAACAGCAGGTTTTCGTATATGGATTGATTGGGACCAAAATGGTCAGTTTGATATTACTAATGAAGTTGTTTACGAAAGTTCCGGTTATTCAAGTAATCATCAAAATTCATTTGATATCCCACCCTCTGCCGCTGGTACTTATCGAATGAGAATAGTAAGTCATTGGTTGAGTACTTCAGGAGATGCCGAATCTTGTGAAACTGGATTTACTTATGGTGAATTTGAAGATTATACTGTGCAAATAGGTCAAACTATTGATGAATCAGCAACATATTCTTGGGAACCAACCACAGGTTTAGATGAGTCAGATATTCCAAATCCAATAGCTTCTCCTTCAGAAACCACTCCTTATGAATTAACCGTCACGGTTGACGGTTGCGAATTTACAGATACCGTAACGGTTACCGTAGATAATTGTCTTCCGGTGTTAGAAGTCTGCGCTAAAGATATTATTATAGATTTAAATCAAGGTCTTCCTGAAAATATGAACCCAGAAAATGTGGTTTGGTATGAAGATGATGGTGATGGAAGTCCCGGGTCAACTCAAGTTAGTAATCTTGAAGATGTAGAACCCGGAATCTATTGGGCGTCTTATGATAATGAATGTTGGCGATTAAAAGCAAAATATGACTTTACAGGAGATTGTTTGGATTGTGTAGAAGTAGAGTGGGAAGAAGTTTATAATCCTCAACCCAATACTTCTCAAACTTTTAATCCTGCGGAGGCTGATTATGGAGTCTTAGACTTTTATGGAATTGTAGGGGATAGGTTTAAAATTCGGTACAATGGTGCTGTTTTAAATGGAGGCTTTTTCTATTTCACACCTAATAATCAAGCTAATGTTCACTTTTTAGATGGTTCTATTTGGGGAGCAGGTGGTATTGCTGAAATAGGTGATCTCACAGGAGCACCAAATAAACCAATCTTACGTTTTGTTTTTGGTCCTCTTGGAGTAGAAGGGTTTTATGGAAGTAAAGTCTCCGCTAACCATCCTGATTATGAACTTGAACCTGTTGAATTATTTAATGGAGCTGAATTTCATTCGATAACTTGGTATGAAAGCAATATGTCAATTCAAATACAAAAACCAAGTTCTAAAGATCTTTTTTATAATTTCCGTTCCGTAAATATTGCGGAATGTCCTGATATTCCTGCGGGAATTTTTATTAATCCCCAGCTTAGGAATAGGATTGAACATTAAGCATATAAGAAGAAGTTTTATAAAAAATAACACTTTAATTAAACTGAAAAAGAATTATATAAAAAGACAATGAAATATATTTGGACACATATCTGGTTACTTTTGATTGCCTGGCCGGCTACAGCTCAGATTGTCAATAAAGGCATGGCTTATCTCAGTCCGAATACACAATTTGTGTCTTTATATGATTTTGATAACCAAGACGGAGGCGAGTTTTATAACGATGGGAGGGCTTCGTTTTATAAAAACTTCAACAATGACGGCATTTTTGATTTTTATGAAAATACGGGAAGAACACTTTTTATAGGACAAACTCTTCAACAGCTCAGTGGTGCCAATCCCAGTCATTTTTACGAGTTGATTTTTAATAATAATTCGCTGATGACCCCTTTTCAATTATCGGGAGATTTCAATATTTATCATTTTGCAAATTTCAGTCAAGGCATTGTGGACAATCGCAATTTTGGCGGGAAAATGATTTTTCAAAATGAAACCGAAGCCCTTAATCCTTGGGATCAAAGTTTTGTAAACGGTCCTGTGACAAAGTTGGGGACTTCCGATTTTAATTATCCCATTGGCGATGAAGGTTATTACCGTTTTGCAGGAACGGCTAATTCTGCATTGAATAACCATTACCAAGCGGAATATTTTTATGCCAATTCCAATAACCAATATCCACATAACCAAAAAGAAGCAACGATTCTATCGATTAATAACCGCGAGTATTGGAGTATGGAAAGTGTAGAAGATGTTGGCGAGCAGCTTTTCGTTACGTTTTCCTATCACAATATGGCAACCCCACAGGAATTTATAACCGCAGCTATTCAAAATGCTTTAGTCATTGTGCGTTGGGATGCTCCTACTCAACAATGGATCAATGAAGCTGGAAGTGTAAACCTCAATGATAAAAGCATTACTACTTCAGTTGAAAAATTGGGGAATTTTACTTTAGCAAGAATTGAAGTGGAAGAGGAGGACGAATGTGAAATAGAAGTATTTAATATGATTGATATCAGTGGATTGAGTAACAATAAATTTATGCGTATTCAATCCGACTGTGCTGAAAATTTTGCGGTAAAAGTGTTTAATCGATGGGGCGTAAAGGTTTTTGAAACAGATCATTATGGACTGCAAGGAGATGTTTTTGACGGCTATTCCGCAGGGCGACTTACGATGGGAAATAAAGATCACCTTCCTACCGGAACTTATTTTTATATCCTCAATTATCAGGATACCAATCAGCAAAAGCCGAAAGAAGAAATCGGTTATCTATATATCCGAAATAATTAAAATTTAAAATCAGGTTGTAGCTATCAAACTTATGAAAACTAAGCAAAACACATATTATTTCCTTTTGCTCCTCGTGGGAATGCTGTTGTGTTCTGAAAGTTTTTACGCTCAACAAGAATCGCAATACACGCAATATACGTATAACACGATGAGTATCAATCCCGCTTATACCGGCGGTCGCGGTAGGCTTAGTGTGTTGGCGTTATACCGAAATCAATGGGTCGGAATAGACGGAGCCCCGGAAACCTTTAATATTTCCGGACACACGCCCTTAGGACAAACGGGAAGAGTGGGCGTGGGGGCAGAGTTTACAGCCGATAAAATCGGTCCCACCACCAGTAATATCGCTGCGGGAAATTTTTCTTATGTAATTCCTTTTTCGGCTGAATTTCAATTTTCGTTTGGCATAAAAGCCGGGGTAATCGATTTTAATTTGGACCCCGATAAGCTGAATATCTATGACCAACACGGATTGGACTTAAGAAACACCAACCGAATGATGCCCATCTTGGGAATAGGAACTTATTTTTATGGAAAAAATTGGTATGTCGGCGTTTCAACCCCAAACTTTTTGGAAACCAAATATTTTGATGAGACGAAAGTTTCCACCGCCAAGCAGAAAATGCACTTGTATCTGATAACCGGTTATTTATTGAATATCAGTGATGAAGTGGCCCTTAAACCTTCCGCATTAGTAAAATCCGTTCAGGGTGCGCCGTTAGCTTTAGATATTTCCCTCAACAGTATTTTCTACGACCGTTTTAATCTCGGAATAGCTTATCGCACCAGTGCAGCTTTCAATTTTATGACAGGGTTTCAATTGAATGATCACTTTATGGTGGGGTATGCTTTTGATTATTCCACTTCAGAATTGGCAAAATACAACAGCGGTTCCCATGAAATATTTTTGCGATTCGAATTGGCGCCTTTAAGATATCGATCGATCAGAAGAGGTACGGGACCTTCTTTTTAAGTTTCAAGATCTTGGCTATAGTTTAATTGAGCGTTGAAATTTAATTCCAAACCCATATTTCAAAAATTTCAAGTTGGTTCGAATAAAGAAAATTCAATTACCCCTTTTGCTCTTTCCTTATCCTTAAAAACCGTTTTTCTTCCTCTTTCCCGCGAATCTGCTCTCGAGGCAGACAACTGACAAAAGTCATTTCGAAAAAAAGATTCTTCTTAAAAAACCATACATTTAATAGTTTCCTTTGACCTAAAGAGAAATAAAGAACGAAAAACAGATATTATTAATCATAGTAGTCATTTTAAACTGGAACCTAAAACCACAAAAAAAAGTGATATTATTTTACTCGTATGTGAATCAGATTTATGTAGTTTAGGTATTGCAAAAAACGTTTTACGTTAAGAGCAGTAGCGGAATAATTTACAACTTACTGATTCACCAAATAAACATGATGACAGGCGGCGATTGCTGCGGTTTCAGTTCGCAATCGATTATTTCCTAAATTGGTGGGTTTAAAACCGGCTTTTTCAGCCATTTGAATTTCTGTTGGAGAAAAATCTCCTTCCGGACCGATTAAAATAGTTACTTGTGTTTTTGGGATAAGTTGTTGATGCAAAAATACATTTTCATCATCATCACAGTGTGCGATAAATTTATCACCCGGTAAATCTTGCTTTATAAACTCTGAAAAAGATTGTGGAGCTTCCAATTTTGGAAGGTAATATTGTAATGATTGTTTCATCGCACTTTCTATTACCCGCTCAAATCGGTTTAATTTTACGCGCCGTCTTTCACTGCGTTCACAGATTATCGGGGTGATTTGATCTATGCCCAGCTCTGTTGCTTTTTCTAAAAACCATTCAAATCTATTGTTGCTTTTGGTGGGAGCAACGGCTATATGCAAATGAAAATCGTCGGACTTATGATAAGTTTCGGTAATAATTTCAGCTTTGCATTTATTGGGATTAGCATTGATTATTTCAGCTTCGAATAAAAACCCTTTGCCATTAGTTATGAGTAATTTATCTCCAATTACCTTACGTAAAACTCTAATGATATGTCCACTTTCTTTTTTGTCAAAAACCACTTCAGAAGCACCGGAATTCAAATTTGGATTATAAAATAACTGCATAAAAAACCATTGAATAATTTAGAATAAATATCTCGCTTTTGCCGAAATCGAAACATCGGCGAAGTCGGCGTTTTTGTATTTTAAATATCCTACAATTCCAATCATCGCCGCATTATCTGTGGTGAATTCAATTTTTGGAATATAAACTTTCCATCCTTTTCTATTATCGGTCAACGCTTTTCTGATCCCACTATTGGCAGCCACACCACCACCGATAGCAATTTCTTTGATATCGGTTTGTCGGACAGCTTTGTCAATTTTATCTACCAGAATATCTACCACGGTTTTTTGAAAAGAAGCGCATAGATCGTAAATATTCTCTTTGATGAAATCCGGATTTTCCTTTTCTTGTTTTTGTAAGAAGTATAAAACTGAAGTTTTGAGTCCGCTAAAACTAAAATCCAGTCCTTTTACTTTTGGTTTAGCAAAAGCAAAAGCTTTGGGATTTCCTTTTTGAGCATATTTATCGATAACCGGACCGGCGGGATAGGGGAGGTTCATCATTTTACCACATTTATCAAAAGCTTCGCCAATAGCATCATCTAAAGTTTTTCCGATAATTTCCATATCGAAATAATCCTTTACTTTGATGATTTGGGTATGTCCGCCACTGATAGTCACCCCTAAAAACGGAAAATTTGGCTTTTTAAATCCCGGCTCTTCAATAAAATGAGCCAAAATATGAGCTTGTAAATGGTTGACGTCTATCAAAGGAATATCGAGTCCCATCGCCAGAGATTTAGCAAAAGAAGTGCCTACTAAAAGTGACCCCATCAATCCTGGTCCACGTGTAAAAGCAACTGCGGAAAGCTGAGATTTATCTACTCCTGCTTTTGCCAGCGCTTGGTGAACTACAGGAACAATATTTTGTTGATGTGCTCGAGAAGCTAATTCAGGAACAACTCCGCCATATTCTTCGTGAACTTGCTGAGTTGCCACAATATTACTGAGTATTTTCCCGTTGCATAAGACAGCTGCTGCCGTGTCATCACAAGAAGATTCAATTCCTAAAATAAAGATATCTTTTAATTGACTCAATTGGTTTAAAATTTGTGGTTGTATCATTTACCCTGCGTAACTTTGCAGTGTATGACAAAATTACTATTATTCAATACAAAGCAGAATATAATTCGGGTTTAATTTAAAATTGATTTCCTATTAAAAAGATTTTTGAAGTATTATGGAAAGCATTGGCTGCGGTAATTCTTTTACTGCTGATCATAATATTTTATTTTTCTATCCCGGCGGTACAAACAAGAACGGCCGATAAAATAACCAATCTTCTCAATGAAGAGTTTGGAACAGAGATTAAAATCGATAAAATTCAGATTACTTACGATGCCAAGGTAGATATCAAAGGAGCTTTTATCGGTGACCATCACGGAGATACCTTGATCAGTGCTGAATCGGTGAAAACCAATCTCATAAACCTGCGAAGACTTATCAAAGGAAAAGATATTAATTTTGGGGATGTAACAGCTACCGAGTTAACCTTCAGACTCAGAAGATATCAAGAGGATGAAAAAGACAGTTTTGGGATTTTTCTCGATAAATTGGAAAGTGAAAATCCCGATAAAAAAGAAGGTCCGCGGATAATTTTTTCACATCTGACCGTAATCGACAGTAAATTCAGCTTTTATGATGAACACGGAAAATATCCGGAGATTGTAAACTTAAAGGATCTAAATATTGATGCCGAAGATTTTATCATTCACGGCCCAAATATTGATTTGCAGCTGAACTCATTAAACGCAAAAGAAAAAAGAGGAGTAGAGATTGAAAATTTAACCACGCGTTTTAAGTTAGACCATGATTCAATGAATTTTGATCACTTCAACCTAATCACTAAACATTCAGATATTGCAGGTGATATTCATTTTTCTTATCAACAAACAATGGCTGATTTTGAAAATACGGTTGAAGTAGAGGCAGATTTTAAAAACTCCTTGGTGTCAACTTCGGATTTGAGATTCTATTATGGAGAATTTGGAATTGGTCACGACTTGAATTTCGAAGGAAAAATGACTGGAGTTTTAAATGATTTTAGCTTAAATGACTTTCGCTTAAAAGGCATAAATCGAACTGTTATCGATGGAGATATTGCAATATCAAATATTTTTGAAGAGGAGGGGTTTCTACTTGAGGGAAACTTTAATAACCTGGAAACCAATTATTATGACTTGATTAATTTTTTACCTCAGATATTGAGAGAACCTTTACCTCAAAACTTAAAACAACTCGGACAAGTTCAACTTATCGGAAAATTTAGTACCACCGGTTATATGGTAAGTACCAATTCTCGAGTATTGTCTGAAATTGGAGAAGCAGATCTTAATGCCAGTCTTTCCAATTTACAATCCCCCGGAAATGAAACTTATCGAGGAAAAGTCAGTATCGCAGATTTTGATTTGGGAAATTTCCTAAATAACCCGGATTTGGGGAAAGCGAGTTTTATCATGGATTTGGAAGGAAAAGGATTGGAAAGAAAAGACTTAAATTCTGAACTTAAGGGAGTTTTTACCAGTTTGGAATATAATGGATATACCTATCAACATATTGCGGTAAACGGTCAGTTTAAAAATCCTGTTTTTACCGGTGAAGTACTAAGCGAAGATCCAAATTTACAAATGTACTTTAACGGATCTGCCAATGTTTCAGGACCGGAAAACAATTATGATTTTATCGCTCAGGTTTCTCATATAGATTTGCATGCCCTCAACTTCAAAAAATCCGATTCCATCGCTATTTTTAGTGGGAGAGTAGCTATGGATATGCACGGATTTGATATTGATGATATTGTTGGAAATATAGAACTTACCGAGGCTATCTATGAAAATCGAAAAGGGACTTATGAGTTCGAAAGGCTAAAGCTTACCTCTTCTTTTGAAGAAAATAATATTCGAAAAATTAGCGTTGAGTCCCCTGATATCATAAACGGAGAGGTTAGAGGAAGATTTATCTTAGAAGATGTCCAAAAATTATTCAGAAATGCTATTGGAAATCTTTACTCCAATTACCGTCCTTTTAAAATTAAGGATGATCAATATATAAACTTTGACATTGCCATTCACAGTAAAATTGTGGAAGCGTTATTTCCTGATGTCAGCCTGTCTCCGGGTACAACAATTAAAGGGGAAGTCAGATCAAGTAATTCAAACGTGCAACTTGCTTTTAAATCACCGGAAATTACGGCTTACGAGAATAAATTTATCAATATAGACTTACAATTGGATAATACTAATCCATTGTTTGCAACTTATATTGATGTAGACAGCATTGCTACCCCTTATTACAATTTTTCTAAATCGAATATAGTTTCTAATAGAAGGAACGACTCATTATATATAAATACTCGTTTTAAGGGCGGTAAGCAAAACAAAGATGAGTATAATATCGATTTGTTTTATACCATAAACGAAGAGAGTGAGTCTGTTGTTGGCGTTCGGCCTTCAGATGTCACTTTTAGAAATAACAAATGGTTTATCAATC
>Ga0079225_10001667_pt1 | contig 12576 bp, 10 predicted proteins | sample Poulit2012_FD_76344 | JGI IMG/M metagenome (GOLD analysis project Ga0079225, IMG submission 76344) | Agricultural soil microbial communities from Georgia to study Nitrogen management - Poultry litter 2012 | ecosystem: Environmental > Terrestrial > Soil > Agricultural land | place: USA: Georgia...
GATCCCGGATCGTCGTGCGGTCCACCCCCAGCCCGAGCCGGGAAGCGGCCTCCGCCACCAGGCCGGCCTTGTGCTCGGCGATGCGCGGCAGTCCCCCACCGATCGCTGCGGGCCAGAAGTAGCCCAGCTGACGCAGGGCGGCGGCGTGAAACGTGCGGGCCTGGACGCCGGCGACACCGAGATCCCGCAGCCGTGACCTCATCTCGCCCGCGGCGCGCGCGGTGAAGGTGACCGCGAGCACCGAGTTCGGCGCATACGCCCCGGTACGCACGCCGTGGGCGATGCGATAGGTGATCGCGCGCGTCTTGCCCGTGCCGGCGCCGGCCAGCACGCACACCGGCCCCGTGAGGCTGGTGGCGACACGGCGTTGGTCGTCGTCCAGATCCGCCAACAGTTCCTCGCTGGAACGCGGGATCAGAGGTTCAGTCGCGGTCATCGGCTCCAGTGTCGCAGCTTCGGCTGACAACGCCGTGGCCGGTGAGAAGTCACATCCTGAACCGGCTGCCCCCGGGATAGCCTCGAAGAAGGACTCCCTCGGGAGCAGTTCCTCGAGGAAACACCACTGACACGAAAGGCTTACCCATGAGCAGCACGACCCCGCCTGCCGCCGGCAGCGTCACGATGTTCACGACCACCTGGTGCGGCTACTGCCAGCGGCTGAAGAAGCAGATGACCGATGCCGGTGTGGACTTCACCGAAGTCAACATCGAAGAGGACCCGACCGCCGCGACGTTCGTCGAGACGGCGAACAACGGCAACCAGACGGTGCCCACCCTGCTGTTCCCCGATGGCTCGACCGCAACGAACCCCTCCCTGGCCCAGGTGCAGGCACAGCTGGTGGGAAACAACAGCTGATCCGCCCCGGCGTCACGGCAGCGGGCGGCCGTACCACTCCTCGATGAGGGCCCGGGCGATCGAGGACCGCATCGGCAAGATCACCTCGCCCGCGGCAACGCGATTGCCGAGTTCCTCACGGGTGAAGAATCGAGCGTCGGTGATCTCCTCGCCGTCCACGACTATCGTCATGTCGCTGCCCTCGGCGACCCTTGCCCGAAAGGCCATCATGAGCGAACACGGGAAGGGCCAGGGTTGGGAGCCGCGGTACTCCACCCCGTCGATCTCGATGCGGGTTTCCTCCCACACCTCCCGGCGCACGGCGTTTTCCAAGGACTCCCCCGGCTCGACGTAGCCCGCGAGGGTCGAAAAGCGGTTCTCGGGCCAGTGGGCCGCGTGGCCGAGCAGGATGCGGTCCTCGGTGTCGACGACGGCCATGATGACCGCGGCGTCCGTGCGCGGGTAGTGGATCTCGCCGTCGACGACGCAGTGGCGTTCCCATCCCGCCGCGGCGACGTCGGTGGCCGCGCCGCATCGAGGGCAGTGGGAGTTGCGTTCGTGCCACGCCGACAGCGCGATGGCGGTGGTCGCCAGCCCCGCGTCACGGTCGTTCAGGCGGTCCCCGAGGTCGCGCAGGTGACCGAACTCGGTGGCCTGGGCGAAGGCGTAGGCCTCGGCACTACCGTCGACCGGCACGCCGTCGAGGTCGCGCACCTCCCCGAGGTCGGGCGGCAGCCGCAATGCCACGTAGCTGTGGTCGTCGTCGCGGCCGAGGTACAGCGCGTCACCGGCCTCCCAGCTGAGCTCCGGAAGCTCATCGACGCGCCACAGCCGCAATCCGGCCTCGTCGGCGGCGACGAGTGCCCGGTGGACGAGGACGACGCGGGTGTCCGGTGCCACGCGCAGCGCGGCCAACAGCCGCGGGTCGGTGCGTCGCTGGTCGTCGGAGTCCGTGGCTGATCGGGCAAGCGGCAGATCGGTGAGCACACGGCCAACCTACTCCGCCTCACAGATCGGGGGCGCGCCGCAGCCGCGCAGGACGCCGAGCGCCGCCTCGTTCTACGGTGATGGCGTGACCCATCGATCGCCCCTGGCCCTGGCCGCGCTCGCGACGGCCGCCGTGCGGGGCCTGGACGTCGTCGCCACGCGACTGCCACAGCAGACGACGAGCGATTTCCAAACCAGCGGCGTGCTGGATTCTCAGGGACGCCACTGGGTCGTGCGCTGCCCGCGCAACGCCTCGGCTGGTGCTGCGCTCGAGGCCGAGGTGGCGCTGCTGGAGCAACTGGTGCCCGAGGTGCGCTCCGGCACCCTGCCCTTCGCCGTCGCCGAACCGGCCGGATTCGCGCCGTTGCCCGAGGGCGGGCGCGCGATGGTCTACCGCCAGCTTCGCGGCCGCCCGCTGGACCTCGCTCGGCTGCGCCCGGGCCCCGGGCTGGCTGCCGATGTGGGCCGCAGCATCGCGGCGCTGCACGAACTTCCGGCCAGCCTCATCTCCGATGCGGGCCTGCCCGTCTACGAGGTTGAGGACTATCGCCGCCGCTGCCTGGCCGAGGTCGACGAGGCCGCCCGCACCGGGCGCGTGCCCCCCAGCGTGTTGCAGCGCTGGGAGCGGGCGCTGGAAGACGTCGCGTTGTGGCGGTTCCGGCCCACCCCCGTGCACGGGGACCTCGCCGAGGAGAACATGCTCGTGCTCGACGAGGAGGTCTCAGGGCTCCTCAACCTCACGAGCGCCCACGTAGGAGACCCCGCGGTCGATCTCGCCTGGCTCGCCGCGAGCGCCCCGGAGGACAGCCTCGACTCGATCGCGGAGGCCTACGCACTCGCTCGCCCAGAGATGGCCGACACCTACCTCTTCGACCGCGCCGCGCTCGTCAGCGAGATCGCGCTGGCACGGTGGCTGTTGCACGGAGTGCGCACGGGTGATGAGGCTATCGTTGACGACGCCGTGGGGATGCTGCACGAACTTGCCGACCACCTCGTGGGGGCAGCGCCGATCGGCTACCGGGAGCCGGTCGTCGTCCCCGGGGACAGCGGCGGCGGCGAGGGCGCCGCGCACGAGCCCGCCGGTGGCACCGACACGGTGGAGCTGGAGGTGGCCGCCGAACTCGCGGCCACCGAAGAGGACTCCAGTGCCGCCAGCCAAGGCGACGCCGCCTCCGAGGGCAACGCCCCCACCGAAGGCGACGCCGCCAGCGGCGACCCGCGCCCGTAGCGGCGCACTGCCTCGCGGCTCAGAACGTCAGCACGAGGCGGCCGCGCACGCCGCCGGCCTCCATGCGCCGGTGGGCCTCGGGGGCCTGCGCAATCGGGTAGGTCTGCGCCACCCGGGTGGTGAGGGTGCCCGCCTCGGTAAGCTGCACCAGCTCGGTGAGCTTCTCGGTGCGGTGGGAGTACCGCGTGACCATCACCTTGTGCACGGTGATACCCCGGTCGACGTCGCCGTCCCAGCCGCGCACGACGGCGAACCCGCCGCCGTCCCGCACAGCCGGGAGCAGCTCTTCGTGCAGCAGCGCGGCGTCCACCGCGCCGTGGGCGCCCTCGGGAAGCACCTCGCGCACGCGCTGCCCGACTCCCTCCCCACGCTCGACGAACTCATGCGCCCCCAGGGAGGCGAGCAGGTCGCGGTCGGTGTCGGAACCGATGGCCACCACGCGCAACCCGCGGTGGGCGGCCAGCTGGCAGACGTAACCGCCGAGGGCGCCGGCAGCACCGGAGACGACGAGGTCCTCCCCCTCGCCGAGGTCGAGCATGTCCAGGGCGAGCTGGGCGGTGAGGCCGTTCATGGGGATCGTGGCGGCGTGGGCCATGTCGAGCCCGGCCGGCTTGGGGGCGACCTGTTCGGCGTCGACGATGAGGTCCTCGCGGTAGGCCCCGCCGGTCTCGCTGCTGGGGACGGCGATGGCGATGACTTCGTCGCCGACGGCAAGGCCCGTCACGCCCTCGCCGACCTCGTCGATGGTGCCTGCGGCCTCCATGCCCAACACGAGGGGCTCCTCGCTCGTCGGCGCTTGCCCGCGCGGGTATGCCCGGGAGGCAAGGTCGGTGGGGTTGACGGTGGCGGCGGCCACGCGGATGCGCACCTGGCCTGGGCCGGCGTGGCGGTCGGGCAGCGTGACGACTTCAAGGACTTCGGGGCCCCCGTTGCGGGGAACGACAACAGCTCTCATGTCTTCGACATTAGCGGGCCATCTCGCCGCGGGCGTCATCTCAATCTGAGACGATCGGGGCGGGGATGGCGCCGTATCGTGCGCTGCGCCGCCCGCCCCAACGCCGGGGCGCAGGCCAACGCCGGCGACCAACGAAGGTGGATGAATGACCGACACGACATCCGACACGCGCACGCCCGCGGCATGGCTGCCGCCCGAGCCGGGGCGGCGTACGCGATCCGAGACGCTCGTGACGCCGCTGAGTGACGGCACCGAGTTGCTGGCGCGGCTGACCACGGGGGCCGACGGCGCGGCCCGCCCGGTCATGCTCGTGCGCACCCCCTACGGGGAGCCGATGTCGCGCACCCTGCCCGTGCAGGGCGCCCTGGATGCCGGGTTTGCCGTGGTGGTCCAGCAGTGCCGCGGCACGTGCGGGTCGGGCGGGGAACTGCGCACCTTCGAGAACGAACGAGACGACGGCCTGGAGACCATCGCGTGGCTGCGCGAGCAGCCCTTCTGCGACGGTCGCATCGTCATGTTCGGCCACTCTTACCTCGGCATGACGCAGATGGCGGTCGTGGGCGACAACCCCGAGGGCCTCATGGCCATCTCTCCCGTCGTCACCCCGCACGACTACCGCGACGGCCTGGTGTTTCGCCAGGGCGCGTTCCAGCTCGGGCAGGCGGTGAGCTGGCACACGCTGAAGTCGGCGGAGGTGCTGCAGGACCTGCGCGCCCGGGGTGAGGACGTCGCGGACCTCGTGACGGCCTTCGGTGCGTTGGCGGCGAGCCCCGAGGCATTTCGGGCGCTGCCGCTGCGCGAGCGACCGGTGTTCAGAGAGCTCATCCCCAGCTGGCGCACGTGGGTGGAGGGCGAGAACGACGCCTCGTACTGGCATGCCATCAGCTACCGCAAACGCCGGGCCGCCGCGCGCGTGCCGGCCCTCCATGTGGGCGGGTGGTACGACCTGTTCCTCAGCGGAACGCTGGAGAACTTCCGCGACATGGCCGCACACTCCCCCGGCCAGCACCTCATCGTCGGCCCGTGGGTGCACGCCGACTACGGCGACGTCACCGGCGAGCTGCACTTCCCCGGCGCCAGCGGTCGGGCCATCGGCCTGGAGCAGCAGCAACTGGGCTTCCTGCGCGCCGCGGTCGATGGCGAGCCGAGCACGATGCCCGCCGTCCAGGTCTACGTCATGGGCGCCAACCGGTGGCGCACCTTCGACGCCTGGCCCCCGCGGGAGGCTACCCCCGCCCCGTGGCACCTACACGCCGACGGCACGCTCGCCGAGCCCGCACCCGAGGCGGAGTCGGCACACCTGGAGTGGGTGCACGACCCCACCGACCCGGTGCCCACGGTCGGCGGCAGCTCCCTCATCGTCGGCGGCATCGACGGGCGCCCCTCCTACGCCCCGGGCCCGCGGGACCAGCGGCTGCTGGATGAACGCGACGACATCCTGCGCTTCACCAGCGCCGAGCTCGCCTCACCCCTCGAGGTCGTGGGCGAGGTGACGGTGACGGCGCATGTGGCCACCGACGCCCGCGATGGCGACGTCGTGGCCCGGCTTATCGACGTCTACCCCGACGGGCGGGCGATAGGGGTGGCCGACGGGATCGCCCGCCTGCGCTACCGCAACGGCATGGACGATCCGCGCCCGCTGGAGCCCGGGGAGGTCGTGGAGGTCACCGTGGATCTCGTGGGCACCGCCCACGCCTTCGGGATCGGCCACCGCATCCGGGTCGATATCGCCGGGTCGGACTTCCCCAAGTACGACCGCAACTCCGGCACGGCCAAGCCCGCGGCCGAGGTCACCGACGGCGATCTGCGGCCCATCCGCCAGCGCCTTCACCTCGACCGCCACCACCCCACCCGTCTCACGCTGCCCGTCGTCCAGGCTGACCCGCGAGTCTCAGGCTGAGACGGGCGGGAGCGGGCGCGGCGCCTAGCGTTCCACTGCGACGAGGCAAACCTGCAGCAGAGAGGAAGCACCAACGATGGTGACTATCGGCATCAACATGGGATTCGGCAACCTGTACGAGGATCTCAGCGACGAGGAGATGTATCGCGGTGAAATCGACATCACCGTGCTGGCCGACAAGCTCGGCTACGACAACGTGTTCGCCGTGGAGCACCACTTCACCGACTACTCGATGTGCCCCGACAACTTCGTGTTCCTCGCCCACGTGGCGGGGCTGACGAAGAACATCAAGCTCGGCACCGGGGCGGTCATCGTGCCGTGGAACAATCCGCTGCGGGTCGCCGAGAAGGCGCTCATGCTCGACACCATCACCGGCGGGCGGTTCATGCTGGGCGTGGGCCGGGGGCTCTCGCGCAAGGAGTACGTGCCCTTCAACATCCCGCTCGACGAAACCCGCGACCGCTTCGACGAGGCGGTCCCGATGATCTTCGAGGCCATCGAAACCGGCGTCATCGAGGGGCATGGGCCCTACTACCCGCAGCCGCGCACCGAACTGCGTCCCGCGCCGCGGGAGAGCTTCGAGGGGCGCAAGTTCGTCGTCGCCGGCTCCCCGTCGTCGATGCTGGGGGCCGCGAAGCTCAAGACGGGGATCCTGTCCTTCATCACCCGCCCGGTGGCCGAGATGGTCGCGGACTTCACCGCCTACCGCAAGGCGTACGAGGAGCAGCACGGCGAGCTGGCCCCGCCGATCACGATCGCCGTCAACATGTTCTGCCACGAGGACCAGGCCTTCGCCGAGGAACGCAACGAGGAGTACCGCACGCGCTTCTTCTACTCCAACGTCGAGCACTACGAGATGGCCGGCGACCACTTCGCCACCACCAAGGGGTATGAGCGCTACGCCGAGAGCGCCAAGCGCATCCAGGAGGCGGGCCTGGAGGCCTCGGCCGACAAGTTCGCCCAGACCGGCCTGTGGGGCACCCCGGAGCGCATCCTCGGCAAGATCGAGGAGATCCGCGACCACATGGGCGAGTTCGCGCTCAGCCTGCAGCCCGCGTTCGGTGGCATGCCCTACGCCGAGGCGGCTCACAGCCTGGAGTTGTTCGCCCGTGAGGTCATGCCCGTGGCGCGCACGATGCAGGGCACGCGGGCCAGCGTGCTCGTCTGAGAACGGTCGACACGTAACGGGGGAACAGATGATGGCACCGGGGGGCGGCGGGGTCGGGCATTTTCCGCGCACGGAACTGGAGTTCGACGCCGTGCGGGCCGCCAAGCGCCATGCCCTGTCGCGCGATCCGATGATGTGGCGGCCGGAGGACTTCCCGCAGGTGCGCGAGGACGTCCTCATGTCGTGGAAACGCTCGGCGCTGGCCCGGGTCGACCCGCAGGCAGCGGAGTTCCCGCGTGATCCCGGATTCGCCTCCTCCAGCCGCCTCTCGCAGGTGGCCCAGCCGATCATGGACCGCCTCGCCGATCAGATCTCGGACTTGTCGGCCTGGGGGTTCCTCGTCGACCGGGGCTGCCGGCTGCTGACGGCGGCCGTGGGCGATGCAATGCAGGCGCAGGTGACGTCGAAGTTCGACGCCATGCCGGGGCGCTGCTTCAGCGAGGAGCTCATCGGCACCAATGGGATCGGCTGCGCGCACGAGCTGCAGCGCACCTTCGTCGTCGCGGGCCCCGAGCATTTTCGGCGCAGCGATGAGGTGTTGACGACGGTCGGGGTGGTCATCCGCGATCCGTTCACCCAACGCCAGGTCGGCACGCTCGGCATCGCGTGCCGCCACCAGTACGCCTCAGCGGCGACCGTCCCGTTGGCCGAGGAGTTCGGTCGGGCGATCGAGACGCAGCTGGGCAGCACGCGTTCCGATGTGGAGCGCGCGGCCTTCGACGAGTTCCTGCGGCTGTCCTCCCGCAGCCGCGGCGCGGTCGTGGCCGTGGGGCCCGACCTGTTTGTCGCCAACGGCCGCGGCCGCGAGCTGGTGCACGACGCGGATCACGACATGCTCACCCGGATCGCCGAGGAGTGGCTGGGCGCCCCACCGGGGCGGGAGGTGCACCGCCGGCTCAGTTCGGGGGCGGCGGTGCGCATCACCCTCACCCCGATCGGCAATCGCGTGAGCGGCTACGCGGCGGTGATGAACCTGCATGAGGTGGGGGCGCGCGCCGTCCAACTCGACGGCACGCCCCAGCCGTTCACCGCCGAGGGCCACGGCACCCTGCTGCGCCGAGCGCTGCGCCAACACGGGCGCGTGCTCGTCACCGGCGAGCACGGCGTGGGCAAGCGGCACGCCGCCCTGGCGGCGCTGGCCGAGCTCGACCGGGATGAGATCGTCGAACTCGACGGGGCGCTGGCCGCGACGCCGGGCTGGGCCGAGAAGTTGGAGCAGGCCACGGCACGCCCCGAGGCGACGGTGCTGCTCACCCACCTCGACGACGTGCCGGCCGCGGCCCAGCCGCTCGTGGCCGGGCTCCTCGCCGGGGCGCGGGCGTGGGTGGCGGCCACCGCCAGCGACGACGTCGTAGGCCCGACCCCGGCGGCCCGGGTGCGCGAGGCGATCCCGGTGGTCGTCGCCGTGCCGGCGCTGCGCGACCGCATCCACGAGGTCAAGAAGATCAGCGCCGCGATCCTCGCCGAGCTGCGCGCCGGGGACGGGCGCGACGTGCGATTGAGCGCGCGCGCCCTGTCGGCGCTGCATGCCGTGGACTGGCACGGCAACATCCGCCAGCTCGCCCAGGTGCTGGCCACCTCCCGCCTGCGCGCCACGGGCGGGGAGATCCAGGTGCACGACCTGCCGCCGCGCTACTCCCGCCACGAGCACACGGGCTTCCTGACGCGCCTGGAGCAACTGGAGCGACGCGCGCTGGCGGCCGCGCTGAGCGAGTCCGACGGCAACCGCGAGGAGGCCGCGGCTCGCCTGGGGATCTCTCGCGCCACCGTGTACCGGCGCATCAAGCTCTACGGGCTGCACTGAGCCTGCAATCGCGGCATTCGCGGCCCCCCCGACGCAAGGAGACGAACGTGACCCAGCCTGATTCTCAACCGCGCGACCTCACCGGAAAGGTCGCCGTCGTCACCGGCGGCGCCTCCGGCATCGGGCGAGGCATCGGCGCCGAGCTGGTCGAGCGCGGCTGCCGCGTGGTGCTGGCCGATATCGATGAGGCGGCGGTGGCCGCCACCGCGGCGGAGCTCGGCGCGGTGGGCCTCGCCGTCGACGTCACCGACCCGGCGGACGTTGCGCGGCTGGCGGATCGGGTGGTCGCCGAGTTCGGTGCGGTTCACATCCTGTGCAACAACGCGGGCGTGGGGCCGAGCGGCGCGGTGGCCGACCTCAGCCTGGAGGATTGGCGCTGGATCTTCGACGTCAACTTTTTCGGCGTCGTCCACGGCACCCACGCCTTCCTGCCCCACCTGCGGGCCAACGGCACGTGGGGGCACGTCGTCAACACCTCCTCCCTGTCGCTGCTCGCCCCGCCGCCGGGCGTGGGCTCCTACGTGGCGACGAAGGCGGCGGTGCTGGGGATGTCGGAGGTGCTCGCCACGGAGCTGGCCGCCGAGGGCGTCGACATTGGGGTGACGGCGCTACTGCCGGGCCCGGTGACGACGAACATCCGCAACAGCCTGCGCCACCGCCCCACTCCGGCGGGTGAGACGGCGCTGCGCAACATCGATCTCGGCGCCGAGCGCACGGCGCTGCGCTTCATCGACCCGCGCGAGGTCGGCATGCTCGTAGCCGAGTCGATCGAACACAACCGGCTGTATGCCGTGACCCACGACGAATGGCTGCCCCCGGTGGCGCAGCGCCACGAGGCGATCGAGGAGTCCTTCGCCTGGGTCGGGCGGTTGCTGCCCTCCGGGGTGGCGGCCCCCGGGCGGGCGTAACGGGCCTCCTCCTCGCCCCTCGGCGTCGGCGCTGGCGCTTGCGTGAGCGGCGGCGCTGGCGTCGCCCTATCGCAACTGGTCGGCGAGCCTGCGGCAGGCGATCTGCACCGGATCCCACACCGGGGAGAAGGGCGGGGCGTAGGAGAGGTCCATGAGCGCGATGTCGCCGACCGTCATGTCGTTCCACATGGCGGTGGCGGCGGTGTCGATGCGTTTGGCCGCGCCGCGCCCACCGACAATCTGGCAGCCAAGCAGGCGCCCGGTGGCGCGTTCGGCCATGACCCAGATGGCCATGGGGGCCGATTCGGGCATGTAGCCGCTGGCGGTCGTGGACTCCATGGTGGTGGTGATGACGTCGGCGTCAGTGAGGCCGAGCTGGGGCAGCCAGTCGGTGCGTAGGCCCACGCGGGAAACCTCGGCATGCCCGGCGCGCAGGATCGCCGTGCCCAGCACTCCGGGGAAGTGGGCCTCGCCTCCCCCGATGACGGTGCCGGCGACGCGCCCCGCGCGGTTGGCGTGGGTGCCCAGCGGGATGTACCAGTGGGAGTTGAGGATGCGGTCGAACACCTCGCAGCAATCACCTGCGGCCCACACGCCGTCGGCGACACGTTGCTGCGCATCGGGAACGAGGCCGCCGCGCTCGCCCAGCCGCAGACCGGCGTCCTTCGCAAGCTGGGTGCGGGGGCGCACACCGAGGGCGAGGGCGACGACGTCGGCCGGGTAGGCGCTGCCGTCGGCGGCGGTGACCTGCAGGCGCGCCCCGCTGCCGGCGGGTGCCTCGGTGATGCCGGTGACATCGGTGCCCGGGACGACCGTGACGCCCGCGTCTTCCAGGCCCTTGCGGATGAGAGCGCCCATGTGCGGTTCGAAGGACTGCGCCATCGGTTGGGCGCCGCGGGTGACCAGCGTGGTGGTGATGCCGAGCCGGGCGAAGGTTTCGGCTACTTCCATGCCGATGTAGCCGCCGCCCACGACGACCGCGGTGGCCGGGTTGTCGGCGAGCAGGCCCTGCCAGGCGGCGCCATCGTCGAGGGTCTTCACAGGCAGCACGCCGGGGATGCCGCGGGCCCAGTCGGGGTGGATCGGTTCGGCGCCGGTGGCGATGAGCAGTTCGTCGTAGTCGAGTCGGTACTCGGTGGCGCCGTCTGTGTCGTTGTCGGTGTCGCGGCTGCTGTTGGGGTCGCTGTCGAGGTTGCGTACCGTGACGTGGCGGTTGTCGGTGTCGATGGCGGTGACTTCGTGGCGCATCCGCAGGTCGACGCCGCGCTCTCGGTGTCCCTCGGGGGTGCGGGCGACGAGGTCGTCGGGTGAGTCGACGTCACCGGCGAGCCAGTAGGGGATGCCGCAGGCGCTGTAGGACGTGTGGTCGGTTCTTTCGAGTGCGACGACCTCGAGGTCGTTGCCGTGGGTGCGGGCGGTACGGATCGCTTGGTGGGCGGCGCTCATGCCGGCGGCGTCGGCACCGATGACGACGAGTCTGCGAGTGGCCATGGGCTCATGGTGCCCTCGTTGGCGGCGTGGGGCTATCGATTGCGTTGGGTGGACGACCTTTGGGCGCGTGACGGCGGTGGCTCCGTTTTCGGGGCGGGTGGCCAGTTCTCTATTGTCGGCGCGGATCCGCGCCGCTGACGAGGCGGGGCTGTGCGGTGACGATATCGATGGCATCGAGTGTTGACACGGTGGTGGCGGTGCCGATGACGTCCTGCCACATCCGGGCTCCGACAGGGCGGAACTGCCCGCGCCATTCGGTTCGCACGCTGATTTCCACGCCGACCTGTGCCTCTTCGTAAGTGTGGGAGATCGTGCCTTCGGGCCATGGTTCGCCCGGTTCCTCAGTGACGAGGGGCGGGGTGCCGTCCCCAAAATCCCACGAGAACGATGTCGGAATCGCGCGAACTTCGACGCCGATCCCCAACACCGTGGCTTGCAGTGCGTGCTCGGCGGCGTCCGTCCACGCGACCGTGGGCTGGTTAACCAACGCCCAGCCTCGGTCGGGTTGGATGTTCACGCTTCCGGCTTCGATTGGTAGCGATTCGAAGTCTTCGAGGGTCAGAGTCAGCGGGACTCGCGCGGGGGCTTCGTCGTCGTCCTCGTCTGCCTCACCTACGTAGAAGGCCATGGGGACACCGCCGGCAGCGACCTCGACCGTGCATCGGAATCCTGGGAGCGGTTCGGTTTCACCTTCGAACCAAAAAGGGTGGCACGGGAACGAGCGGCTGATTCTGGGGGCGCTGTTCCGCGCGCGGTCGGCGCCGTCAGCGCCATTTCCGCTCCCCCACCGCCCTCTCGAGTGCTCCTCGCCCCGATAGCGGCCGGTCAGTTCGAACACTTCATCGCGCGCTTCGCCGTCAATCGTCATGTCACCCATGGCTTCAGCTGACGCGACATCAACTGGGATCACCGCAGATATAAAAATCAATCCACAAATAAGCGCGCCCGCTCTGCGCGACACACTACTCGCCATCAACATAGATCTCGACCCCTCGTATTATCCACCTGTCGCCTTCTCTTAGCACGGCAACGGCAGCTCCGCGTTCACCTTCCCCAAACGCCCTTATCTCGTTAGTGTCACCCAATGTCACTTCCCCTGACGACACTGCGATCTGAAGATCAACAAAGTAGTACGGGCTTTCAGCTGAAATATCTCCGAACGACTCGATAATTGTGATTCTCGATCCGCGAAAATCGTCTACTGATCGATGTAAGTCTGTTACGTTGGAAATGACGCTCGCGCAGAAGTTGCAGTCGGGGTGCGACATTGCTTGCCATTCGTCGAGGTCGCCGGTCGCGTA
>Ga0079225_10001670_pt1 | contig 12563 bp, 11 predicted proteins | sample Poulit2012_FD_76344 | JGI IMG/M metagenome (GOLD analysis project Ga0079225, IMG submission 76344) | Agricultural soil microbial communities from Georgia to study Nitrogen management - Poultry litter 2012 | ecosystem: Environmental > Terrestrial > Soil > Agricultural land | place: USA: Georgia...
GATCCGGGCTGCGGATGATCCTGGACTCGGCCCCCGACGTTGAGGTCGTGGGGGAGGGCAACGACGGCGACGAGGCCGTGGCCCTGGCCCGCGACCTCGAACCGGATGTGGTCCTGCTCGACATCCGTATGCCCGGCTCCGACGGCATCACCGCCACCGGAAACCTGGCCGCCCTGGCGAACCCGCCGCGAGTGGTGCTGTTGACCACTTTCGATCTCGACGAGTACGTGCACGCCGCACTGCGCGCCGGGGCGGTCGGGTTCCTGCTCAAGGACACCCCGCCCCGTGATCTGGTCGAAGCGGTGCGCACCGTCAACGAGGGCCATGCGATGCTCTCACCCAGCGTCACCAAACGCATGCTGGAACGGTTCACCGCGCCCGCGCCGGCCGACTCGGCAGCCGGCAGGGTCGAGGCCCAGCGCCGGCTGTTGGTGCTCAGCGACCGTGAACGGTCGGTCCTGGTGGCGGTGGCCGAGGGAAGCTCCAACGCCGAGGCCGGACGGTCCCTGGGTATGCGCGAGGCCACCGTGAAGGCCCACGTGAGCCGGATCCTGTCCAAGCTCGAGGTGTCGAACCGGGTGCAGGCGGCGATCCTCGCCCACGACGCCGGCTGGGCCTGAACCAGTCGGATAGGCCTCCTGTCCGGCACCGCGCAAGAGTGTTGCGCCTCACATGTGTCCCCTGACGTGCCCGAACGCCCACAGCTCCGAACATGGCGCTGCTGCGGCCCCTCGGGCGCCCGGTTGGGGCTACCAGCGAGTAGCTCGATACGCTGCAAGGCGATCCGGACCCCCGAACCCACGTCGCGCCGCCGCAACCGGGCTGCGACAGAATGAGGTGCCCAACTATGTCTCGCTCGGTACTGGTCACCGGCGGCAACCGCGGAATCGGCCTGGCCATCGCCCGCGAGCTCGCCGAGGCCGGTGACAACGTCGCCGTCACCCACCGCTCCGGAGAACCGCCCGAGGGCCTGTTCGGCGTGCGCTGCGACATCACCGACACCGCCCAGGTCGACGCCGCCTTCAAGGAGGTCGAGGAACACCAGGGCCCCGTCGAGGTACTCGTGGCCAACGCCGGCATGAACAAGGACCAGCTCCTCGCCCTCATGAGCGAGGACGACTTCTCCTCGGTCCTGGACACCAACCTCACCGGCTCCTTCCGTGTCGCCAAGCGTGCCGTGCGCGGCATGATGCGCAAGCGCTCCGGCCGCATCGTCCTCATCTCCTCGGTCGTGGGTCTGCTCGGGTCCGGCGGCCAGGCCAACTACGCCGCCTCCAAGGCCGGCCTGGTCGGCTTCGCCCGCTCCCTCGCCCGTGAACTCGGATCGCGCGACATCACCGTCAACGTCGTCGCCCCCGGCTTCGTCACCACCGACATGACCGACGCGCTGCCCGAGGAACGGCAGAACGAGATCAAGAAGAACGTGCCCCTCGGCCGCTTCGGAGCCCCCGAGGACATCGCACGCACCGTCGGTTTCCTCGCCGGTCCTGGTGGTGCCTACATCACCGGCGCGGTCATCCCTGTCGACGGCGGCCTCGGGATGGGTCACTAGGGGCCGGCAGGGCCTCTCCACGTCGTTCTTGGCAACCGCGACCGGGTGAATCCCTTGCGCTTGGGTCCGGTAACGGGTTTTCCATAGGTCGCCACCCCTGCCGACCCTTCGTCCGCCAGAGCTCGCCACATGCCGGGGCACGGGTGCTCCACCTCGGCATGTCCGGTATCCCTGGGAGCAATCGACACCGAGAGAGCGGGAACCATGGATCTGGGATTGTCAGGAGCGAAGGTGCTGGTCACCGGGGCCAGTCGAGGGATCGGCCGGGCCATTTCCCAAGCCTTCGCCGAGGAGGGCGCCGACCTGGCGCTGTGCGCACGCGGTGAGCGGCCTCTGGAGGCCGAGGCCGAACGACTCACCGAGAGTGTGGGTGCGAGGGTCTTCACCAGGGCCTTGGACGTCACCGACCACGACGCCTTGCCCATTTTCGTCGAGGATGCCGCTCGTGCCCTTGGCGGGTTGGACGTGCTCGTCTCCAACGTCTCCGGCGGCGGCGCGCCCACCCCGGACCAGTGGCAGCGCGGTTTCGACGCCGACCTCATGCCGTTCGTTCGCCTGACCGAGGCGGCCGAACCCCACCTCAAGGGGTCCGGTCAGGGCGCGGTGGTGCTCATCTCCACCACCTCGGCCCTGCACACCACACCTCCGGCCGGGCCGCGTTCCTACGGTGCGGTCAAGGCCGCCCTCAACCACCACGCCGCCTCGCTCGCCCGCGCTTGGGCACCCGACGGTGTGCGTGTCAACACCGTCTCGCCCGGGCCGGTCGAGTTCCCCGGTGGTGGCTGGGCCCGGCGCAAGGAGAACGACCCGGAGTTCTACGAATCCATCCGCGAGCGCATCCCCTACGGGCGTCTGGGGCGTCCGGAGGAGATCGCCCGCGCGACCGCGTTCCTGAGCAGCCCCGCGGCCACCTTTATCACTGGACAGAATCTGACCGTGGACGGCGGTTTCCTCGACCGCATCGCCTGACCCGATTCGGGCCGGGCCACCGGAACACCGGTGCCCCGGCCGCCATGAGGACCCAGGAAGCTCGGCCGGGGCGCCCCTCCTGCGGCGGGCGCGCGTTGCGCGGGTACTCAGCCCTCTCGCAGTACCGACACCAGGCGCGTGGTGCGTTCCAAGGCGGCGTTCTCCCGTACCCCCGACTCCAGGGCGCCCCCGGTGGCGTCGACCACTGACACGTGCCGGGTCGCGCGGGTCAGGGCGGTGTAGACCTGCTGACGTGAGACCGGTGTGTCCGGTGGCAGGACGACGGTCACAGCCGGCCACAGGCCCCCGTGGGCCGCGGCCACCGGCACAGCCCACGCATGGCGCAGCGACGCCGGATCCGAGACCGTGGTGCGTGTGCCGTCGGCCAACTCGACCACTGCGCCGCCGTCGATGAACTCCCGCAGGTACCCCTGGTCACCGGAGACGGTCATCACCCGGTCGCCCGCGCCGAATCCCTCACCGGGGTTGAGACGCTCCTTGAACGCGGCGTTGAGCGCCGTGGCGCCTGCGGGGCCCTCTTCCCGCGCGGTGACGACCTGGGCGCGCTCCGGGGCGATCCCCAGCGCACGCGGGATCGAGTCGGTGATGAGCTGGACGGCACGGTGCGCGGCCTCCTCGGACGATGAGGCGCTGACGCGCACTACCTCGCGCCCGGGAGCGTCCACCTCGGGGACCTCGCCGACGGCCACCCCAGAGGCCAGCTCCGCGATCGGGCTCCCGGGCCCCTCGCCGAGCTGGGCCACATGTGCGGTCCGTGAGGTGGCGACGTCGATCGCCACCTGCCCCGGCGAGGCCGAGGGCGCTTGGTGCGGGTCGGCGGACAACACCAGGTGTGCGCCGTCGGCGCAGGAGGAGGCCAGCTCGGAGGCGCGGGCCACCCCCACCGACATCGCCTCGGTCAGGACCACCAGGCCGCTCTTGAGCGGAGCCTGCTCCAACAGTGCGGTCAGGGAGAGCACACGGACCGGCGGTTCCGGTACCAGCTCCGCCACGGCCTCCTGCAGGACGGCGGCGGCCTGGGCGGTCGGTGCGGCCACCGCAAGGCCCACCTGGCTGTCCTCGGCGACCATGTGCAGGCACAGGACCGCCCGGGCGAGCTCCGGCAGGCAGGAGGGACCCTGGCGCAGTACCGTGACCGGACGCAGCGTCATCGTGATCAGGGCGTCGCGGGTGGAGTCTGTGACGGTGAACCCGTACTTGCCGGTGGCGGCGTCCACGGTCTCCCCGGCTGTGGCCGAGTCCATGATGGGGTCGTTGCCGCTGATGAGCCTCACCAGCTGCTCGCCCAAGCGCTGCTCGGAACGGCCCACACCCGGGAGCGCGTAGTGGCGTTCGGGGTCGGGCAGTTCGGGGGCCCCGCCCTCGGCCGGGTCGAAGTCGTCGTCGGTGTCGTCGGTGCTCTCGAAGAGCACGATGTCCTCGCGCTCCTCGGCGGCTGCCACCGCCGCCGCCGGGTCGGGCACCCCGAGACCGCCCACCATGGTGATCAACCGCTTGTCGTCCACGGCCGTGTGACCGCGTGCGGCCGCACGCCGCAGCACGTGTGCGGTCAATGCCCCCAGGCGTCGGGGGTCGTCGGGCCGGGCCTGCTCGCCCAGGTGGTGGCGGGCGCAGTAGTCGGCCTGCTCCATGCTCACCTGGGGCAGACGCAACAGGAGCCAGGGATCCGCGTCGAGGTCGGCGGCGGCATGCGGGCCGAGCACGGACAGCAGGCGCGGGGCCAGGACGGGCGGGGCACCCATGCGGTCAAGGACGGCACGGACCTGTTCGACAGCCTCGGACACCGGTTCCCCTCGTCGTGTGGTGGACGGACTCCGGTGAGCTTATCGCTCTCCGGCCACGGGCCCGCCGCCTTCACGGGGCTCTGCCGCGGCCGGGGCGACCCCGTGCACGGCGGTGCACGGATCGGTCTCGGAGGAGCGCCGTTGGACGGCCTCGGCGGCCCGCGCGGCCGCGTCCCGGAACAGCTCCTGCGTGGGTCGGTCGACACCGGCGAGCAGCTGCTGTTCCTCCTCGGCGACCCGGGTGCGGGCCTCCGCCAGGACGTGTCGGCCCCGGCCGGTCACACACCCTCGGCGGACCCTCCGGTCGCGTGCGTCGGTCTCACGCCGCACGAGTCCGTCCCCTTCCAGGTCGTCGAGGAGTTAGGTTATGACGCTGCGGCCGATGAGCAGGCGCGGTCGGCGGCCGTGCGTCAGTGGCCGGGGACCGACGTGGCGTCGTCCAAGGCCTCGCGGATCTTGGGCGGCAGCTGCACCGTCTCCACCTCCAGGAGCTCCTCGAGTTGGGGCAGGGTACGCGGCCCCACCACGGCGGCCGCCACCCCCTTCTGGTCGCGCGCCCAGCTCAACGCCACCGCGAGAGGCGGAACTCCCAGACCTTCGGCAGCGGTGCACACCGACTCCACGATCCGGCGGCCCGGCTCGTCCAGATAAGGCTCCACGTAACCGGCCATGTGGGGGAAGGCGGCCCGGGAATCCTGGGGCACCCCGCCGCGGTACTTGGCGCTGAGTACCCCCCGGCCCAGCGGCGCCCACGCGATCAAGTGCGCGTCAGAAGCGGCCGCTGCCGGCCGCAGAGCACGGTCGGCCTCCCGATTGAGCAGTGAGTACTCCGAACCCGCACTCACCATCGGTACCCGGCCCGGCCGGGCCCGCTGCCAGGTGGCCAGCGTCGCGAACTGCCAGGCCTCGACACTGCCCGCACCCACGTAACGGGCCTTGCCCGCCGCCACCGCTGCCTCCATCGCCGCCAGCGCCTCCTCCGGCGGGGTCGCCGGATCGAACGCGTGCAGCTGCCACAGGTCCACGTAGTCGGTCTGCAGGCGCCGCAGCGAGGCGTCCAGGGACGCCAACAGGTGACGCCGGGAGGTGTCCACCGGACGGTAACCGCCCGGGGTGTGGCCGCTCTTGGTGCCCACGACGACGTCCTCGCGGCGCACCGCCCCGCGCAGCAGGCGCCCCAGGATTCGCTCGCTCTGCCCGCCGGTGTAGATGTCCGCGGTGTCCACGAACGTGCCGCCCGCGTCGAGGACCGCGGTGAGCTGCTGGTCGGCTTCCTCCTCCGAGGTGTCGTTTCCCCAGGTCATCGTGCCCAGGGCGGTCCGTGAGACCCAGAGGCCTGATCTGCCCACCTGTCGCTGTTCCATGCGGCGGAGATTACCGTGTTCAACTCCTATCGGTCTCGGGTACACCTTCGTGGTCTACCGTCGGGGCCGCTCGGCTCCTCGCCCCTCGGGCGGCGGGAACCCCCGTAGGTGTGCACATCGCCGCCACCTGCACCCCCTGGCCAGAAACCTGAAGTAGCTGTCTTGTTTCTTTCGGTGACTACAGTGGGGGTGACGGCACCGGCTGCACGGACACACTCGCGATGTCCCCGTGTCCCGGTCGAGCCGAGAGCCCCTGGCCGTGCTCCGGTGCCCTGCGCCGGACCCTCACGAAAGTCCGATAGCTCCGTGTCCATCCTCGAGGCGGTCGTCCTCGGCCTCATCCAAGGACTCACCGAGTTCCTGCCGGTCTCCTCCAGTGCCCACCTGCGTGTGTTCGCGGCCTTCTTCAACTGGCCCGACCCGGGTGCCGCCTTCACCGCCGTCAGCCAGATCGGCACCGAGCTGGCGGTCGTCATCTACTTCCGCAGACGGGTGTGGGCCATCATCTCCACCTGGTGCCGCTCACTGTTCGACCGCGGACTCCGCAGCGACATGAACGCCCGCATGGGCTGGTACATCATCCTGGCGACCATCCCCATCGGCGTCCTCGGTCTGACCCTGGAGGACCATATCGAGGGTGTTTTCCGCGACCTGCGCCTCATCGCCCTCAGTCTGATCATCTTCGGCCTCATCCTGGGCGCGGTCGACCGCATGGCCCGGCGGGAACGGCAGCTGGAGGAGCTCACCCTGGGCCGCGGTCTCGGTTTCGGTCTCGCCCAGACCCTTGCCCTCGTGCCGGGCGTCTCCCGCTCCGGTGCCACCATCACCGGGGGCCGGCTGCTCGGCTTCACCCGCCCGGCCGCTGCCGAGTTCGCGTTCCTGCTCGCCATGCCCGCCGTATTCGCCTCCGGGCTCTACAAGATGCTCGACATCGGCGGCAACGAGTACGCCGGCTGGGGCGCCACCTTCGTGGGCACCGTCGTCGCCCTCGTCGTCGGCTACGTCGTCATCGCCTGGCTCATGCGCTTCATCCAGACGCACAGCTTCATGCCCTTCGTCTACTACCGCGTGGCCCTGGGTGTGCTCATCCTTGTCATGGTCCAGTTCGGGGGGCTCAGCCCGGAGGGCGGCGCAGGCGTCGGCTGACCCCGGGGCGCGGGCGGTGTCCGCCGGGCAGGAGCAGGTCCTAGGGTGGGGCCATGGCGACACCGGAAGCACAGCACGGCTCCCCGCCCGCGCCCGAGGCGGTCACCCTTCTCCTGGTCAGGCACGGCATGACCGACGTCACCGGCCCGAAACTGGCCGGACGCGCCCCCGGTGTCCACCTCAACGACACCGGGCGTGTCCAGGCCTCCGGTCTGGCCAAGCGCCTGGAGGGCCTCACCGCCACCGCCCTGGTCTCCAGCCCGCTCGAACGCTGCCAGGAGACCGCCGAGGCCGTCGCCGAACGCCTCGGACTTCCCGTGACTACCGACGAACGTTTCATCGAGTGCGATTACGGCAGCTGGACCGGCCGCTCACTGACGGAACTGTCCGACGAGCCCCTCTGGCGGGTCGTGCAGGACCACCCCAGCGCCGCACGTTTCCCCGGCGGTGAAGCCCTGGCCACCGCCTCCGCCCGAGCCGTCGAGGCCGTCCGCGACTGGAACGGCCATGTGGGGGGCCAGGCCCCGGAGCCCGACGACGGCGCCCCGCGTGTGCCGCCCGTCTACGTCGTGTGCAGCCACGGCGACATCATCAAGGCGATCGTCGCCGACGCCCTGGGTATGCACCTGGACCTGTTCCAACGCCTGCGCGTGGATCCTTGCTCGGTCACCTCCCTCACCTATACACGCTCTCGCCCCTTCATCAACGGCATCAACGACACCGGTGAAGCCCTGGCCGCGGGGCTGCCCACCGCCACCGAGGCCAAGGGCGAGGCCGCGGTCGGAGGAGGAGCCGGGGCCTCGGGGCGCACCGAACAGGCGTGATCATTTAGGCTCGTATCCATGCCCGTCTTTCAGTTCAACCCGCCAGAACGGTTCGTCGCCGGAACCGTGGGACAGCCGGGGGAGCGCACCTTCTTCCTGCAAGCAGTGGGTGAGGGGCGCATCACCAGCGTCGCGCTAGAGAAAGCCCAGGTGGAAGCCCTGGCCTCCCGGGTCGAGGAACTGCTGGAAGAAGTGAACCGCCGCTTCGGAGCTCAAACCGACGAGGTCGTACCGCCCGAGGACGAAGGGCCCCTCGAACAGCCTATCGAGGAGGACTTCCGCGTGGGCACCCTCGCTCTGGCCTGGGATGCCGAGGCCGCCCGCGTCATCATCGAGGCCCAGGAGATCGATGAGAGCGCCGGAGAGGCCCTCGGTGAGGAGGACGAGGAGGAGCTGGAGGTCTTCACTGAGGATGGCCCCGCCCACCGTGACGTTCTGCGTGTCTACCTCACCCCCGGCGAAGCGCGCTCCTTCGCCGGCCGCGCACTCAAGGTCATTGCGGCCGGGCGGCCCAACTGCCCCCTGTGCGAGCGCCCGCTGAACCCGGCCGGGCACGTGTGCGTACGCCAGAACGGGTACCGGCCCGACAGCATCGTCTGACGTGGCCGGCGAAGACGACATGTGCGAGGGCTCGGCGCCCGACGCGGTGACCGGTGATGTCCGCGACGCCTTCGACGGCCTCACCCCGGGTGAGGGGATGCGGCTTCTGCGTGAGGGCGATCTGACGGTCGAGGGCCGTTTGACCGCCGCCTCCAACGCCACCCTGTACTGCACCGTCTCCGACGGCATCCGCTCGGCCGCGTGTGTGTACAAACCCGTAGCGGGGGAGCGGCCCCTGTGGGACTTCCCCGACGGCACCCTGGCCGGCCGCGAGGTCTCCGCCTTCGCCGTGTCCCAGGCTCTGGGCTGGTCGGTCGTCCCGCCCACCGTGCACCGCGACGGGCCCTTCGGCGAAGGCATGGTCCAGTTGTGGGTGCACGGTGACACCACGGTGGACCTGGTGGAGCTGTCGCGCAGAACCGATCATCCCGGGTTGCGGCGTATGGCCGTCCTGGACGCCGTGATCAACAACACCGACCGCAAGATCGGTCACCTGCTGCCCACCATCGGCGGCCACCTCTACGGCTGTGACCACGGCGTCTCCTTCGCCGAGGACTACAAACTGCGCACCGTCCTGTGGCAGTGGCAGGGCCTGCCACTGGCCGAGGCGGCCCTGGCCGCCCTCATGCGCGTACGGCGCCTGCTCGCCGCCCCCGGCAGCGAGATCGCCGACACCCTGGACCGGCATCTGACCGGCCCCGAACGGTATGCCGTCCGTGACCGTGTCGACCTGCTCATCCAGCACGGCATCCATCCCTACCCGGCCCCGGACTGGCCTGCGGTGCCCTGGCCTCCGGTGTGAGACGCCTCTACTACCGCGGGGTAAGTATTCGTGTGCGTCCCCGTACCTGCACAATGGTCCCGTGAGCAACGACAGTGAGTGGAACTACCTCTTCGACATGGACGGCGTACTCGTGCGCGAGGAGCACCTCGTCCCCGGCGCCGACGCCCTTCTGAGGGAACTGCGGGCCAACGAGACCCCGTTCATGGTGTTGACCAACAACTCCATATACACGCCGCGGGACCTGCGTGCGCGGCTGCTCAATTCGGGGCTGGACATCCCGGAGGAGGCCATCTGGACCTCCGCTCTGGCCACCGCGCAGTTCCTCCAGACCCAGCGGCCCGGCGGGTCGGCCTACGTCGTGGGGGAGTCCGGACTGACCACCGCTCTGCACAACGTCGGTTACGTCATGTCCGAACGCGATCCCGACTACGTCGTGCTCGGTGAGACCCGCACCTACAGTTTCGAGGCCATCACCCGCGCCATTCGGCTCGTGCGCAACGGTGCCCGCTTCATCGCGACCAACCCCGATGAGACCGGCCCGAGCGCAGAGGGCCCCCTTCCGGCCACCGGGGCGGTCGCGGCGCTCATCGAGAAGGCCACCGGTCGGGGACCCTATTTCGTGGGCAAGCCCAATCCGCTCATGATGCGTTCGGCGCTGCGCCGTATCGGCGCGCACTCGGAGAACACGGTCATGGTCGGCGACCGAATGGACACCGACGTGCTCAGCGGATTGGAGGCCGGGCTGCAGACGATCCTGGTGCTCTCGGGCATCTCCGGTCGGGAGACCGCCGAACAGTTCCCCTACCGTCCCACCCGTGTGCTGGAGTCGGTCAACAATCTCGTGGGCGCCACCCAGGACCCCTTCGGAACCGACCACGTCCGGACCGGGGACTGAACCCGTTTCCAGCCCCTCACGCGAGGCGGTGCCGGACATGACGACGGGGCGGCGGACCGTGGTCCGCCGCCCCGTGAAGCCGGATCCCGCTGCCGCGAGATGCTGTTACTGCTGGTCTGCGAGCTCCTCGACCTTGGCTGCTTCTTCGCGTCGACGCGCGCGCAGTACTTCGAGGCGCTCGGCCAGGACCTCTTCGAGGTCCTCCGTGCTTCGGCGCTCCAGCAACATGTCCCAGTGCGTACGCACCGGTTTGACGTTCTTGGGTTCCTCGCCCTGACCGTCCCGACGCCGGGCGCGGTCACCACAGAAACGGCATTCCCATTCAATGGGGACCTCGGCCTCGGTCGCGAAGGTGACCGAGAACTTGTGGCCCCGGGTGCAGTCGTAGGTGACCTCCTGCCGGGGAGCCAGGTCGGTGTTGCGGTCGTTCTCGTAGCTCGTCGCTCCGAGCCGGGTGCCGCGAAGTGCTCGCTCGGCCATCGTGTGGGTGCCCTCCAGGCGCTCGTGCTCTCTCGCGGGGGTATAACGCGTCGGTCCACGTCAAGATTCCCTGAGGACCCGAGATCGAACCACGCGTGATGCACCGGGGGCCGTGTCTCCTCCCGGTGCGTGCGCTGCCTCGGTGTCGCTGCGTGGGTGTGATGCTGGACACGGGCCGATCATCCGTGTGCGCCCCTGTCTCTGTGCCCCCTACCGTACGGCCTGCGCATTCGTGCGTCATCCCCGGCCCCGGGGTCGTCTTCGGCAGGGGTGCGGCCGCCGTCCGGCAAAGGACGGAAGAATTCGGGGTGCGGCCCGCGTGCTTTTGGGTTTGCCCCCGCTCCCGTCATTCTTCCGGGGCCGTCGTGGCCTGCTGTGCTCCTTCCGTGTGATAGCCATCGCTGTAGCTTTCCTCCTCTGGGCAGAGGTCCCCTGTCAACGGCTCTGTCCCCCCGGCGTCCGGGGCAGTACCACAGCCTTTCCCGATGACGCAATAGCCGCTATTTTGTCTCGGGCTCAAGGGTGAAAAGGTCGGTATTTGCGTTATCGTCAGCCCTGTCGCCCGGTGGTATGTTGTGCCGCTGTGCGGCGAAAGTGGCACTGATGTATTCCGGTGCGCCCTTTCGAGCCCACTTGTGCATGCCCCCGACCGCCTCGTGTGGTCTGATCAGCAACGACGTGGCCGGACGTGGAGATGACCGACAAGACCCCCCGAGACCGTGGAGCGCCCCCGACACGGTCCAACGCACCCCTGTGGTTCCTGTTGCCCTTGCCCGCTCTTCTGCTCTGGGGCTGGGTGCTGTGGGCAGCTCCCCAAGAGCTGCTCATCCCGGTCTTGGTCACAGGCGGCCTCACCGCGGCCCTCCTGACCGTGTGTGCCGTACTGCTGATTCGATACGCCCGTACGGTGCACCGCCTGCGCGGCCGGATCCACGCCATCTCCGGGCAGGGCGTCTCGCTGGCCGAACGTGACTTGCCCCGGGCCATCACCCGTCTGCGTGAGGGCGCGAGCGCCGAACGGGTCCTGCACGGATTGCCCCGGACCGAAGACCCCGCCCAACAGGCCGTCCTCGACCTCGTGGTCTCAGAGATCTCCAGTGCCGAACGCCGCCGCGCGGCGACCGTTGCCGCCTGTGCCACCGCTGCCGGACGCATCCAGGCCATGACCACCACGATGCTGGCCGACCTACGCGCCATGCAGGACAGCCACGGCGACGGCACTGCCGGCGCCGATGTCCTCGGCGACCTGATGCACCTCGACCACGCAGTGGCCCAGACCGGACGCACCGCCGACAGCATCGCCGTTCTCACGGGCGCACGCTCCGGCCGCCGTTGGAGCCGGGCCATCCCGATGGAGAGCGTCGTGCGCGGTGCCATGGGCCGCATCGGTGGTTACCAGCGAGTGCGTCTGCACCACGTGCCCGCCCAGGCGATCGCCGGCTTCGCGGCCGAGGGCATCATCCACGCTCTCGCCGAGATCCTCGACAACGCCGCCAAGTTCTCCCCGCCCACCGCCGAGGTCCACGTACACGTGGAGGAGGTGCAGGCCGGCCTGGCGGTCATGGTCGAGGACGGCGGCCTCGTCATGGGAGAGGAGGCCCTGCGCCGGGCCCGGGACACCGTCGACCGGGGACCGGACATCGGAGCCATCTCCGGGACCCGCCTGGGACTGTCCGTGGTCGGGCTCATCGCCCGGCGCTACGACCTGTCCGTGGCCTTCCGCCCCTCCTCGCGCGGAGGTACCGCGGTCGTGCTCCTGGTGCCCCGCACCCTCATCAAACCCCTCAACACCGGGCCCACGCAGGAGAAAGCCCCTGCCCCGCAGCCACCACCCGCCCCGCAGGCGGCCCCGCCGCTTCCCGCCCCGCAGGCCGCGCCCCAGCCGTCCGCGCCGCAGCCGCCCGCGCCCCAGCCGCCCGTACGGCAGGAACCCCCACCGCGCCCCGCACCGCAGGCAGGCACCGGCCCCGAACCGGTGGGCCGCCCCGATAGCGAGGAGACAGACATCCCCCCACGCCACGCCAGCGGTCTGCCCATGCGCAGACGCGGCCGGACCCTCGCAGCCACCCAGCGGCCGGAGCCCGGACCAGCCACCCAGCGGCCGGAGTCCGGACCAGCCACCTCTGGCCCCGCCACCTCCGCCC
>Ga0079225_10001671_pt1 | contig 12561 bp, 10 predicted proteins | sample Poulit2012_FD_76344 | JGI IMG/M metagenome (GOLD analysis project Ga0079225, IMG submission 76344) | Agricultural soil microbial communities from Georgia to study Nitrogen management - Poultry litter 2012 | ecosystem: Environmental > Terrestrial > Soil > Agricultural land | place: USA: Georgia...
AATGTGACTACTTCACCGGTCAGGGGCTCAAGGGGCGCCTCACGGCGGCGTTTATGCGTGCTGTGGGAACGATTCCTGTTGACCGCGGCGGTGGGAGAGCAAGTGAAAAAGCCTTGAAAACAGGTCTCCGCGTGCTCGAAGAGGGCGGACTTTTCGGGATCTACCCTGAGGGAACCCGCAGCCCCGATGGGCGGCTTTATCGTGGAAAGACCGGAATCGCTCGGCTCGCCGTCGAGTCAGGGGTTCCAGTGCTTCCCGTAGCCATGGTCGACACCGATAAAGTCCAGCCGATCGGACAAGTGCTTCCAAAGATCGGCCGGGTTGGTGTCGTGATCGGTAAACCGCTCGACTTTTCAAAATACGCTGACATGGCCAACGACCGCTTTGTTTTGCGAAGTGTTACCGATGAAATCATGTACGAACTAATGGCGATCTCGGGGCAGGATTACGTCGATATCTACGCTGCCTCGATGAAGGCTCGGATGGCTCGCGGAGAACGCGAGCCCGGTGCACCCTCTGTAAGCGGAACCGATGCGGCACCTCGAATTGCGCCAGGCGGCAGGCCAGCGCCTGAAAAAGTTACGCCCACAGCGCCCAGTAGGAAAGAACGCCGGTCCTAAACACTGACCGTTATCGGTCATAAGTGGTCATCGGCCCCCAGGCGGAACACAAAAACTGCGCTAAGTAGACTTGGTGGGTGCGCGTAAGCGCCCAAATTTGCGTTAAAAATACGATATTCACCCCAACGAGAGGTGCTGTATGTCCGTCCGCCGTGTTGCGATGCTCACCGCAGGTGGTTTTGCCCCCTGCCTTTCTACCGCTGTCAGTGGTCTGATCGAGCGCTATTCACAGGTCGCCCCCGATGTTGAACTTATTGCGTATCAGCACGGTTATCACGGTCTACTGACGGGCAACTATGTCGTTGTCGATGAGGAAGCACGCAAAAACGCGGCAATCTTGAAGCGCTTTGGTGGATCACCGATCGGAAACTCGCGTGTAAAACTCACCAACGCAAAAGACCTCGTTAACCGCGGCCTGGTTAAGGAAGGCGAAAACCCCCTAACCGTCGCAGCCCAGCAGCTCGTTAAAGACAAGGTCGACGTGCTTCACACCATCGGTGGCGACGACACGAACACCACTGCGGCAGACCTTGCTGCATACCTCGAAGAAAACGGCTACCACCTAGACGTGGTCGGCCTGCCCAAGACGATCGATAACGACATCATCCCGATTCGTCAGAGCCTTGGTGCTGACACAGCCGCTGAGCAGGCCTCGGTCTTTGCCCAGAACATCATTGGCGAGCATCGCGTAAACCCGCGCATGCTCATTGTCCACGAAGTCATGGGGCGCCACTGTGGTTGGCTAACGGCCGCAGCGGCTAAGAAGTACCGAAGCTGGCTTGACGGGCAAGAATGGGTTCCGTCAATCGGATTGTCGCGTGAGCGCTGGGAAATCCATGGCGTCTATCTTCCCGAACTGAAGATCGATATTGCGGAAGAAGCCAAGCGTCTTCGCACGATCATGGATGAGCAGGGCAACGTAAACATCTTCCTGTCGGAGGGTGCCGGTGTGCCCGAGATCATCGCAGAACTTGAAGCAGCGGGTGAAACAGTCGAACGCGACCCATTCGGGCACGTGAAACTCGATACGATTAACCCGGGTCAGTGGTTCGCCGATCAGTTCGCCAAAGCGATCGGGGCAGAGAAGGTAATGGTTCAAAAATCGGGCTACTTCTCACGCTCGGCAGCTTCGAACGAAGCGGACCTTGAACTGATCAAGACCATGACCGACTTGGCTGTAGACACCGCGCTTAAAGGCGAATCCGGCGTTATCGGCCATGACGAAGAAAACGGTGACGTGCTCACCAACATTGCTTTCCCCCGGATTGCCGGCGGTAAAGCATTCGACGTATCCGAAGAGTGGTTCGGAAACATGCTTGCCCAGATCGGTCAGAGCCTCGAAGCGGCTCCGGCCTCTGAGCACTGAGACTTAGGGCAATTTGTGAGTGTTATTCCTGACTCTGATGTTGTTGCAGGATTAGATAACTGGCGCAACCTGACCGCGCTTCAGCAGCCAACATGGCCTGACGCCGATGAGTTGAAGGTGGCAACTGAGCAACTTTCGAAGTTGCCACCGCTAGTTTTTGCGGGGGAAGCCGACGGTCTGAAGAAGCAGCTAGCCGCTGCTCAAAAGGGCGAAGCGTTCCTACTCCAGGGCGGCGACTGCGCTGAGATTTTCGCAGATGCAACTGCCGACCGGATTTCGAACCGCATTAAGACCATCCTGCAGATGGCAGTCGTACTTACCTACGGTGGTTCACTCCCAATCATCAAGATGGGACGCATGGCTGGGCAGTTCGCAAAGCCGCGCTCCTCTGATGAAGAGACAATTGATGGCGTAACGCTCCCGTGCTACCGCGGTGATGCTGTCAACGAGTTCGAATTCACCCCCGAGGCGCGTCGACCAAGCCCACAAAGGATGGTCGAGGCATACCACGTATCCAGCTCTACGCTGAACCTCATCAGAGCGTTCACGACGGGTGGGTTCGCGGATCTGCGCCACGTAAATGCCTGGAACAAGGGTTTCCTAGCAAATAACTCTGCTTACCGACGCTACGAGTCGATGGCTGCCGAAATTGACCGCGCAATGCGGTTCATGGAGGCGGCCGGTGCAGACTTCGAAGCGATGAAGACAGTTGAGTTCTTCTCGAGCCACGAAGCGCTGCTTCTCGATTACGAGCGTGCTCTTACCCGCATCGATTCCCGCACGGGATTGCCCTACAACACATCGGGCCACTTCTTGTGGATCGGTGAGCGCACACGTCAGCTCGACGGCGCACACGTCGATTTCCTTTCGCGCGTGCAAAACCCGATCGGTGTAAAGCTTGGGCCGACAGCGACCCCTGCGGACGCTATCGCCTTGGCGGAAAAACTAAACCCCGACAACGAGCCAGGCCGACTGACCTTCATCAGCCGGATGGGTGCAGGCAAGATTCGCGATATTTTGCCGGACCTCGTCCAGGGCGTTAGCGACGCCGGTGTAGCTGTCACTTGGGTCACCGATCCGATGCACGGAAACACGTTCGCCTCGCCCAACGGGTACAAGACTCGCCGCTTCGAGGACGTCATGGAAGAAATCCGCGGATTCTTCGAGGTGCACCGCAACCTCGGCACAATCCCGGGGGGAATTCATGTCGAACTCACTGGTGACGACGTCACAGAAATCCTCGGAGGATGCTCCGAGATTGATGAGGCAGGGCTTGCGCGTCGATACGAAACGTTCGTCGACCCGCGCCTAAACCACCAGCAGTCACTGGAGATGGCGTTCCAGGTCGCGGAACTATTGCGCGATAACTAAGAGCCGACACTGTAAAAGTGGACCCCGCCGACCGTGCTTTTCATGAGCCAGTGATCGAGCCGCCCCGGGCCTTACCGCCCGGGCAGCGGCTCGTCCGGGAACTACCGCTCATGCATTACGGTCCGGTTCCCAGGCCGCGCCCCGATAGATGGGATTTCACGGTCGGTGGGGAAACACTAGACGGTTCAGAACACCGTCTGACCTGGGAAAAGTTGACCGAACTGCCGCGTATTGAGGTCACAGCTGATCTGCACTGCGCCACGCACTGGTCGGTTTTAGATAATCACTGGAGCGGTTATGCCGCCCGAGACGTGATAGAGCTTTTCCCTCCGGCCGATCATATTCATCACGTCGTTGTTTACGCCGAATACGGCTATGCAGCAAATGTTGAGTTAGAAGACCTATCTTCGCCGCGCGCGATTTTGGCAACGCATCGAAACGGGGAAGCACTCACTTCTGAGCATGGTGCTCCATTGAGGTTGATAATCCCTCATCTGTATTCCTGGAAAGGCCCAAAATGGATTCGGGGCTGGGAATATCACACCGAGATCAACCGAGGATTTTGGGAAGAGCGCGGATATCACCTGAAAGGTGATGCGTGGCGTGAAGAACGGTACTCACATCAAGAGTAGTTTTAGCTCAGCGTCAGCAAAACTACTTCGCCCTTTTTTATTTTCTCTCCGCCTAGGGGCGTCTGAGCAGATACTCGCTCACCCCACACCCACCAGTCATTCATCTGCTGGGTTTTCACTTCAAAGCCAAGAGCTTCCAGTTCTTTCTTTGCGTCGTCAACGTGCTTACCCAAAACATTTGGTACTTCGATTTTCTCAGGACCAAGTGAGACCGTGATGGTGATTTTGTCGCCGCGATAGCGCGTGCCCGAACTTGGGTCTTGCGACAGTACGTGTCCAGCCGCCAGAGTGTCTGAGTGCTTTTCCTCAATCACAACAGCAAGGTCGCGGGATTCGATCGCTTCTACAGCATCAGACTTCGTCATATTGACCGTCAACGGGACATCAATCGGTTCTCGCCCAGCCGAGACGGTGAGCGTTATTTCGTCACGCCTGGTCACTTCGGTACCGGCCTCGGGTTGTACCTGGGTCACGTGGTCTTCGGCGATCTTCTCACTCCAAGGACGATCCTCGGCAACAACGACCTTTAAACCGATTGCCTCGAGCTCTTCTATCGCTTCATCGACGTTCGTATCTACAAGTTCAGGAATCTCGAAATACTCAGGACCTGCTGACACGACCATCTTGATGGAAGTGTCTTTTTTAACGTTCGACTCTGGGCGCGGATCAGTATCTATGACGTAGCCGATGGGTACGTCATCATCGAACTCTTCTGACTGATCGGATTCGAGGCCGTTTTCGCTCAACACCTTCGCAGCAGAAGTAGCGGGAGCTCCGATCACATTGGGAACAACTGTGTATGACCCGGGTCCCTGCAAGAAATACCACCACGCGGCTCCACCGAGTAGCAAGATTAGAAGCAAAAGCAATAGAGGCCATTTACGGCGACGCTTCGAAGGTTCTTTTTTGGAGCGTTTGGGTCTCCGTGGCTTAGTTGCCGACGGCTTCGCGCCTGCCCCGGGGGGAGGCGGAGGGGCCGCAGTCGGAAATCGAGAGGTTTGTGTGCTGGCAAGGGCTACGGTTTCCCCGTGGACTTGGGGCTGTTCATCCGTGTCTTGTGGCAGCGGTTGTGAAGCCTGCGGATCTCCGGACGCGGGCGTACCCGCGACGAGTGCGGTAGTGACCTCGTCGTCGGTTGGCTCGTATGTGCGTTGCTCATCGGCGACCTGCTGGTACGCGGTTAAAACCCTAACTAGTGCGGCGTCGCCGTCGCGCGGACGTTCGTCTGGGTCTCGGGCTGCGAGTTCGCCAATAAGGGCATCAATTTCTTTAGGTACCCACGGTGCCTTTGTCCGGGCGCTGGGCAGATCTTCATGCACATGATTATACGCCACCTGGATCGGGGTTTCACCCACATGAGGCTGGGTACCCGTGAGCATCTCGTGCAAAAGAACACCGACAGCGTAAATGTCTGATCGAGCATCAGCTATTCCGCGAGATAGGAGCTCGGGGGAAAGATAGGCAACTGTGCCCATAACCGTGCTCGTCGACGTAGCGGTCGCGTCGGTGACCGCGCGGGCGAGCCCGAAATCCGCGACCTTGATCGTGCCGTCATTGCCCATAAGCACGTTCTCAGGTTTCACATCTCGGTGAATGAGACCGGCACGATGCGCCGCCCCAAGCGCATCGAGAATTGGTTCAATGATCGTGATTGCTGATTCAAGAGAAAGGATCCGCTGTTCATTCAGGTACTCGCGGACTGTTTTACCCTCAACCAATTCCATGGCTAAATAGACAGTTTCGCCGTCGATGCCCTGATCAAAGACCCCGACCACAGCAGGGTGACTCAGCCGAGCAGCCGATCTTGCTTCACGCTGGAAACGTGAGCGAAACAGGTCGTTGTCAGCCAAATGGCTGTGCATCACCTTGAGTGCGACCTCGCGTTCGAGTCGCTCATCCATGGCTCGGTAAACGCGAGCCATGCCCCCACGCGCAAGGCGTGCAATCACCCGATAACGGCCATCGACGTGGCGGCCGATCAGCGGGTCTACGACGGTGTCTTCCACAAGACCTCAGTTTAGAGGGTCGGGACGGAATTTATGCGGCGCCTAGACCGCCCGCGAGCCGCACGAGTGTTCCGTACGGCTCGCGGCGATACTAGAACCGGTTCATCAGTGTGCGCACATTTGCAACGTAGCGGCGAGTGTCGTCAAACATGCCGTACTTACGCACCGAGCTTTGGCCCTGGTAGTAGCCCGCGATCGCGTGGTCGAGGCTGTCTGATGTCTTCACAAGCACGCGCAGGATAGCCACGCCGGCAACCACGTTGTCGTGGGGGTCAAGGAGGTCGATCGGGCGACCCACGAGGTCGGAGGCCCATTGGCCCGATGTCGGAATGACCTGCATTGTGCCGATCGCGTTGGCGGGTGAGACCGCTCGCTGATCGAAGCCCGACTCCTGGAACGCGACGGCCTGTGCGAGCGCCGGGTCAACGCCCATTTCTAGTGCAGTCTTACGCACAAGTTCTTGCATCTGCGCCTTCGACGGCACATCGCGCGCTAGCAGAGCCGCCTTGTTGGCGTTCGCAGCTCCAACGGTCGAATCAGGGTACGTCCGGCCGGCAAACGAGTTTCCAACGAGCTGCTCGCCCTCGTAGGTCGAGCCGCTTGCACGAGGAATCGTTAACTTTTGGCCAACTCGAATTAGCGAAGAAGACTTCAAGTTATTGGCTGAAACGATCGCCGAAACAGTGGTTCCGTATTTGATAGCGATGTGCGACAGGGTGTCACCGGATTTTACGGTGTAGGTCGTAGCTTTTGAACTCGAGTTGTTTGACTCTTGTTTTGCCGGGGCCTTAGAAGTCGAAGTCGAGGTGTTTGATCCCGCAGAAGTACCAGGGATAGTCAACTTTTGGCCTACGCGAATGAGCGCGTTAGATCCAAGGTTGTTGGCTTTGATGATCGACGCGACCGAAGCACCTGTGCGCACGGCGATGTGCGAAACGGTGTCGCCTGCCTTGACGGTGTAGGTCGCAGACTTTGGGGCCTGCTTCTTTGGTGAAGAGGATGTTGACGAGGATTTCGAAGCGGTCGAAGTTGTGGTGCTCGTTGACGATCCGGGGATGGTCAGTTTTTGGCCTACGCGAATGAGCGCGTTAGATCCAAGGTTGTTGGCTTTGATGATCGACGCGACCGAAGCACCTGTGCGCACGGCGATGTGCGAAACGGTGTCACCTGATTTAACTGTGTAGGTTGAAGCCTTTTTGGTGCTCGATGAAGTTTTCGCGCTTGACCCGCTCGAGGCAACCTTTGTCGCATCGGGGATGGTCAGTTTTTGGCCTACGCGAATAAGTGCGTTTGAGTTCAGGTTATTGGCCCTGATGATCGCCGACACGCTTGATCCTGTGCGCACGGCGATGTGCGAAACGGTATCGCCAGCCTTAACCGTGTAGCTCACAGATCCCTTGGCCAGTTTGATTGGTGTCGCAGGGGAGGCGAGAGGAATCGAAGAGGCAGGCGCCGCGCGCAAGCCAGCGCCATTGAGTGATGTGGGAAGCGCGGACTGCGGTAGCAGGGGCAGGTTCGCGGTATCTGCTGGCGTTGCGGAAGCCGAAGCGGTGGGGATTCCAACGCTCGCAGCAACCAGGGCAAGGCCCAGGCCTGCTGTGCCAGAACGGCGTCGCGGCAACTTCTGTACAGCCTTCGTGCTTGTTTCGCACTGCGTTAATTCGGTCATGTCTAGCGGCTTCCCATCTTCGTTTTGTGACCACAGTTACCTGTGTGACGCATGTGACAAATGTGACTAAAGTGAAACTTAGCCTATTTTGGTACCAATTTGCTAGGCGAGTTACCGAATTACAGGCGTGTAACTCGCCATTTGGGTGGTTTTTCCGCTAGCGTCACGGACGTGACTGGACGAAGTGTTCTCATTACAGGTGGCAATCGCGGCATAGGCCGAGCGATTGCAGAAAAATTCATTGCTAACGGTGACAAGGTCGCTGTGACCTACCGCAGCGGCGACGTACCGGACGGCGCCCTGGGCGTCGTGGCAGACGTAACCGATACTGCCGCGGTAGACGCGGCCTTTAAAGAGGTGGAGGAGGCCCACGGGCCGGTAGAGGTCCTCGTCGCGAACGCGGGACTAACCCGCGATCAACTTTTGATGCGCATGAGCGACGAAGAGTTTGATCAGGTTATTGATGTGAACCTGACAGGAGCATTCCGCTGTGTCCGACGCGCATCTAAGGGAATGATTCGACTGCGCAAGGGGCGCATAGTTTTGATCTCATCCGTCGTCGGGCTTTACGGAACCCCGGGGCAGGTTAACTACGCAGCCTCAAAAGCGGGCTTAATTGGTATGGCGCGCTCGGTAACCCGAGAACTGGGTGGTCGAGGCATCACCGCGAACGTCCTATCGCCAGGCTTCATTGATACGGACATGACTCGAGCCTTGCCAGAAGAACGCCAAGAGGCATACCGCTCGGCAATTCCAGCTGGGCGCTTTGCTCAACCAGACGAAGTTGCAGATGTGGCCCTATTCTTGGGTAGTGATGCCGCCGCATACATCTCGGGAGCCGTAATTCCCGTCGATGGTGGTTTGGGCATGGGCCACTAAAAGCGGCGCAGTTAAAGGTTTAAACAAGCCCATTGGGTTTAGAAGCAGAATTGAGAAGAACATGGGTCTTTTGACCGGCAAAAAGTTGCTCGTAACGGGTGTCCTAGTTGACTCCTCAATCGCGTTTCACGTTGCCAAATTGGCGCAGGAAGAAGGCGCCGAGGTTGTTTTGAGCTCATTTGGGCGCCAATTGCGGCTCACCCAGGCGATCTCGCGTCGCCTTCCCAAACCGGCACCGGTTGTCGAACTCGACGTCACAAACCAGGACGACCTCGATGCGCTCGAAGACCGCGTCAAAGAGCACGTCGACGGCCTCGATGGCGTGGTTCACTCGATCGGCTTCGCGCCCCAGTCAGTCATGGGCGGGAACTTCCTAGCAGGTGAGTGGGAGGATGTCTCAACAGCGCTTGAAGTATCCGCCTACTCATTGAAGTCTCTCGCAGTAGCAACAAAGGGTTTGATGTCTTCAGGTGGCTCAGTTGTCGGGCTTACCTTTGATGCACGGTTCGCGTGGCCCGTATATGACTGGATGGGCGTCGCCAAGGCCGCTTTCGAGGCAACTTCGCGCTACCTTGCGCGCGATCTCGGCCCGGAAGGGATCCGAGTCAACGTCGTTTCGGCTGGTCCAATTCGCACCACCGCAGCTAAGTCCATCCCTGGATTCGAAGAAATGGAATCAGGCTGGGCCGCGCGTGCGCCGCTTGGTTGGGATGTAAACGATGCTGAGCCAACGGCTCGGGCAGTGTGCGCACTTCTCTCAGACTGGTTCCCGGCCACGACGGGTGAAATGATCCACGTTGATGGCGGCGTACACGCGATGGGGCAGTAGAGAAGAATCGTGACTGAATTTCTCGGCGGCGCGGGGGAGGGAACTCCTTCGCGCCGCACGCTTTTCATAATGAGGCATGCCGAGGCCGAATTCGGAACTGACAGCGATCATGCCCGGCCCTTGAGCGTGGCGGGGCGCGCCCAGGCGACTGCGGTAGGAAGAGAGCTTCTCAAATCGAACCGGCTTCCCGACCTCATCCTGTGCTCATCGGCTCTACGAACACAGACAACAAAAGACTTGCTGCTTGCCCAGTGGGCAGAAGCGGACATTGAAATTGATGTTCGAGTCGAGGAACTTCTTTATCAGGCGCGCCCCCGAGATGTTCTCGGCTTGCTCAATCAGGTGCACGAGTCTGTACAGACCGTGCTCATTATTGGGCATGAACCAACGGTGTCGATGCTTACCGAACTGTTAGCGAACTCCGAGTCCGATCCAGCGGCGCTTCACATGGCGAAAGTCGGATTCGTAACTGCGGGGCTCGCGTCGCTGCGTCCAGAGACCTCTTGGGCCGAAATGACCGCGAAATCGGCAAATCTCGCTCAGATTCAGCCACCGCCGGCTAATTAAGAAGTTACGAGCCTAGTACCGCTAAAACTACGTCTAGCCGTTCACCAACGATGGCTACATCAGCTTCCTGCGCTACGACCGGTTTGGCGTTGAAAGCCACCCCCAACCCCGCTGTAGCGAGCATCGATAGGTCATTGGCGCCGTCCCCAATCGCGATAGTTCGCTCTAATGGAACCCCGCACTCATTCGCCCAAGCTCTAAGGGTCTGCGCCTTAACCTCGCGGTCCACAACGGTCCCGGTGACCTCGCCTGTCAGTTTGCCGTCCAAAACCTTCAAACGGTTCGCCCGCGCAAAGTCGATCCCCAGGCTCGCGGCGAGTGGTTCAACGATCTCGATGAACCCCCCAGAAACAACCCCAATGTAGTCGCCGGATTTCTTTAGAGTCGCGCACAAATTCTCAACCCCGGCACTAAGACGCAGTGCCCTCAATACTTCTTCGTGCACCGATGCTTCTAGTCCGGCTAGAGCTGAGACGCGTTGAACTAGCGATTGCGTGAAATCAAGTTCACCGCGCATCGCCGACTCAGTAATCGCGGCAACCTCATCGCGAGCGCCCGCGTGGTCTGCTAGCAGTTCGATTACTTCGTCGCGTATGAGTGTGGAATCCACGTCTGTCACGATGAGCCGCGGGCCCGCGTCGGCCAAATGCGCAGGCGTGATTAGAACTTCGATGCCTTGAGAGCGCGTCTGTGAAACGAACCTGTCTAGGGCTGCACGCACATCGCCCACGCGCGCATCGAAGCGCCACTGTCGAATCTCTAGGTCGGCCAGCGCTGAGGCGTGCCGGGGCTCCGTGGGAGCCAGGCCAGCATTTGCCTGGTCGAAGGCAGCGTTTAGAGCGCGTTCAAGGTCTGAAACGTGTTCGGAAGTGATTCCGGGGCCAATTAGGGTAATTAAGCTCGCAGGCACGGCGGCCAGACTACCGAGGTCGATCTGCCTTGATGATTACACCCTTGGGTACGACGGTTAAACCCGATTCGGTAATGGTGAATCCGCGGGCTGCATCATGTTCGGGATCCAGGCCTACGCGAGCACCCTCTTCGACGATGACGTTCTTGTCGATGATTGCGCGATCAACCTGGGCGTGGCGCCCGACATACACGTCATCCATCAAAACGGAGCGTGAAACTGACGACCACGAGTTGAGGCGAACGCCAGGTGAAAGAACCGAGCCGGTCACCGTGGCGCCGGAGACAATAACGCCGGGCGAGACGATTGAGTCGGCAGCATGGCCGAGTCGACCCGGGCCGGCGTGGACGAATTTCGCGGGTGGTAGTCCCGTGTATCCCGTGTATACGGGCCATTCCGTGTTGTAGAGGTTGAACACTGGAGCTACCGCAATTAGGTCCATGTGGGCGTCGTAGAACGAATCGAGAGTTCCGACATCTCGCCAGTAATCCCGGTCAACGTCGGCTGATCCTGCTACGTCGTTGTCGCGGAAATCGTAGACAGCGGCCGTGCCCTTCTTAACGAACGCGGGAACGATGTCGCCGCCCATGTCGTGTTTGGACTCGGAGTTATCGGCGTCGGCCTTAATCGCGTCGATTAGGGCGTCGGTTGAGATTACGTAGTTACCCATCGAGGCCAAAACCTCGTTCGGGTTGTCGGGAAGCGGCTGGGGGTTCGTTGGTTTTTCCAAAAAGGCAGCGATTTTCTTCGGGTCGCTGTCATCGGTTTGGATTACCCCGAACTGGTCGGCTTCGGAAATCGGTTGGCGAATGGCTGCGACCGTGATGTCCGCACCGGTTTCAATGTGCTGGTCGACCATCTGCGAAAAGTCCATGCGGTAAACGTGATCGGCGCCAACAACGACGACAATGTCGGGTCGCTCATCATCAAGTAGGTGCAGGTTTTGGTAGATCGCGTCGGCTGAGCCTAGGTACCAGTTTTTATCGATGCGCTGCTGCGCGGGTACCGACGATACGTAGTTGCCAAGCAGCGTCGACATGCGCCAGGTGCGCGCGATGTGGTTATCGAGGCTGTGTGACTTGTACTGCGTCATCACAACGATTTTTAAATAACCCGAATTAGCCAGGTTGGATAGGGCGAAGTCGACCAGGCGATAGATCCCACCGAAGGGAACGGCGGGCTTTGCGCGGTGCTCCGTAAGGGGCTTGAGGCGATTTCCTTCGCCACCAGCAAGGACAATTGCAAGGACACGAGGTGCAGCCATAGTCAAAACATTAGAGGTCAAAGTCTTTCCCCGCTAGCCATAGGGGCGAAACGAGGTGAACGTGTTGCGAATCGACATGCTGACACGGGAATACACGCCACACATATATGGGGGAGCGGGTGTGCACGTGACAGAGTTGGCGGCTGTATTACGCCACAGTCTCGATGTGCGCATTCGCTGCTTTGATGGGCCGCGCGACGAAGCGAAAGTAACCGGTTATAGCGAACCTGAGGATTTAAAGGCCGCTAATGCCACGCTCGCGACGATGGCCACAAACCTGTACATGGCCAAAGATGTTGCGGGGGCAGACCTTGTGCACTCCCACACCTGGTACGCGAACTTCGGCGGGCACACGGCCAAACTTTTGCATGGGATTCCGCACGTCATCTCGGCGCACTCACTTGAGCCTCTGCGCCCGTGGAAGGCAGAGCAGCTCGGGGGTGGATAT
>Ga0079225_10001672_pt1 | contig 12557 bp, 7 predicted proteins | sample Poulit2012_FD_76344 | JGI IMG/M metagenome (GOLD analysis project Ga0079225, IMG submission 76344) | Agricultural soil microbial communities from Georgia to study Nitrogen management - Poultry litter 2012 | ecosystem: Environmental > Terrestrial > Soil > Agricultural land | place: USA: Georgia...
CTGAAATAATTAAATTTGGATGAGGAATAACTGTGGTATTTTTCTTTTATTTTTATGAGGAATATATAGGAGAGTTGATATCGATGATCAAATCTGGCTTTTGCGTCAAGAATTAAGTTATTGTCTAGGAGTTTAAACTCAATATTATTATCAAAGGTATGAAACGACTTGTCGTAAAAATAGCAACCATTAGACAGTACTTGAATAAATTTCTCAAATAATTCTTTATGTTTTTTGTCGGTTACATTACCAATGAAAGAGTTTAATCCATTTCTGAACTTCTCATATTCTTCGCTACTAAAATCAATATAATATATCTTATTTGGATCATCAAACTGATTGATAAGATTAATCTTTCTTTTTCTAAAAGCAATAGCAAGTTCCTCGACAAGGTCATATTGATAATCACTACTAATTTCCCATAAAAGCCCGATATCTCCTTCCTTTATACTGACTTTTTCTAACAAGTCTGGATATTCATCAATTATTAACATATCTCTGTTTTTTTTCAAATATGTGTTGATGTCTTTACATATTTGGCTATACATTTTGTGGCTAATGCATAGTACTTGTGCTTGCATTGCTTTCTTTTTTCTATTTTCATACTTTGAATCACCTCCGTCAAAGCCCATTGCAATTTGTTTACCAGCATGTTTATTTATTGTTGCAACAGTGTTTTTTAATTCATTATCTCTTACAAAACGTTGGACATATAATACTCGGTAAGGCTTTTTGTTACATAATTGAGCAATGTACTTTAAGGTATTCTGGCTTTTACCTGTTCCAGCCTCATAATCAAATACATGAAATCGATTTTTGTCCCACTTACTTTCATCCATTATTTGTTCTCTAAGTTCTTTAAAGTAATTTTCCCTTTCTAGCATTTTAACTTCCTCCATTAAAAGTTTTTACAACCTTATAATAATTAGAAGTCAAGTCATATTGAATAGATTATCGGTTCTAGCATGTTCGAGCCTATTTACTACATTTAAGAAAATTTATGAATCTAAAACCAGCTCGGCACATATTTTATGAAATTTTCTTATAATCTGCCTCAACCCTGTATATGATATAAAAAATTCAAATATTGAAAGGAGATATAATATCTATGAGAGAAAAAGTATTTATCGCAATTGACAGCGGAAAGTATGCAACAAAGGGATTACTGGAACATCGGGGAAAAGTATATGCTACCCTGTTTCGGACAAAAATGCAGATGACTAATGAACTTGGGATGGAACTTAACGAAAACTCATATAAGGTTGAATTTGAAGGTCAACAATACCTGGCAGGTGATGTGGTTTCAGAAGAGTACAGTGACTTTAATCTGTCTAAAGAATCCATGCCTCATAAGCTCGCTATTTATATCGCTATTATAGAATTAATGAATAAAGCTAATCTTTCCCTTCATAACACCGAGCTACATGTAGCAATTAACGCCCCTATTAACGTTTACAAAAACTCACAACTCAAAAATTCATACAAGCAATTCCTAGAAAACAATAACCGAACAATTACTATTCGAATTAATGATAAATCCTTTTTCTTTAATTTAAATGACCTAACAATATGCTTTGAAGGAATGGGGTTAGTATATGAAAGTAGAAAGGAATACTCAAATCAATCCTCAGTGGTTATAGACATAGGTGGTCTAAATACAACAATGTGTGCATTCAATGGTATTCAGCCTGACTTTAATAGCATGGTAGTTTCAGGTTTGGGTAGTAATGCACTCAAAGCAAAAATCGAGCGAGAACTTGTTGAAAAGTTTGGTGTAGCAATATCGTCAAATGATCTTGAACAAATTATTCAAAAAGGGTATTTTACCCACTTTGCAAAGAAAATCAAAGGAAGTGCTGAGATAATTAGTAAAATTAAGAAGGATCATCTCGATAGCGTAATTAATTTTGCAAAACAGCATGGATATACCTTTAACCAAGATAAGATATATTTTGTAGGCGGTGGATCAATGTTGTTGTCAAATGAGATTAAAACCGCCTTTCCAAATGCTTCTATTGTAATCAACCCTCAATTTGCTAATGTTAAAAGTTTTCTGGAAATTATTAAAGTGAAGTATGCCTCATGAACAATCGTAATAAGATTACGATAAGTTTTCTTCCTCATGATGATGAATTATGGGAATTTATCCAATCAAAAAAGGAAACAACTAACGTTAGTGAATATGTACGAAATCTGATACGAAGAGATATGAATAATGATGCTACAACAATTAATGAAGATAAAATTGTTAAAAAACTTGTAGAAGTATTGCAAAGTAATGACTTTGTTCCCCCTACAAAGAATGAGGAATCAATAGAGGAATTACTTGCAAATGAAGATGTTAAAAATACAATTAATAGCTTGTTTTAGTTGCCCCTCTTCAAATACCCCTTTTAATTACTTTTATTTAATGCACTTTTATAAATTAATTATGCCATATAAAATGAAGATATTAGATTAAAAAGAGACGATTTTAGTCGTCTCTTTTTACAAATATTTTACCATCCCTGCTCAAAGTATTTTCTCATTTCTTTACGATTAAGCACTTCTGTACAACTTTCCCAATCAATCTTTCCAACTGAGCTGTTGTATCTATTTTCGAACGGATGTTTTTCTGGAACCTCATTAATACGTTGTTTAGCTTTTTCAATATCATTTAGTGCAATATCTACCCAAACATCTTCCAGGACATCTGGAAGTTGTCCAAATACACCATGAATGTTCTTAAATCGCTCTGATAGCAAACTGTGTACTCTATCCTCAACAGAATCCTTATATCTTAAATTATAAATATGAACAATATCGTTCACTTGACCAATACGTTGGATACGACCTTTTCTTTGTTCCAATCTAGTTGGATTCCAAGGTAAGTCAAGATTTATAAGAGTACCTAATGTCTGTAGGTTTAACCCTTCACTTGCTGAATCAGTACCAATCAACAGTCTTAACTCACGTTGTTTCACTAATAATTTCAGTTCGTCTTTTTCCTTTTTAGTAAAACTGCCATCCAAAAATATTCCCGATTTGTCTCCCCCAGCATATAAACCAACGCTCTCACCAGGAAATGTTTCTGAGAGTTTTTGGGCTACCCATTTAGCAGTATCAAAGTATTGAGAAAATATAATACACCCTTTTTCAAGCCACTTCCAATCAGTTAAAATCTGCACTACCTTTTCAAACTTTGGATCAGAACTTTCATTGGTTTCTAGAGCCTTTACATACTTCACAAGTAGGTCTTCCTCTTCTGGAGTAAGATTCTTAATATCTTCTTCCTCAAATTCAAAATCTTCTTCCTCAGCCCAATCTGAATAAGATGTGTTCCACTCATTGAGCATCTTTCTACCTGTGTTTAAACCAGCAACCACAGAACTCCCTATTCTTTTTAATAACAGCGTTTTAAGAAAACCACTACTTTTATTACGTTTTCCTAATAGATCACAAAAGTCTTCAGCAAAATTATATGCCTGCTTTAGATATCCTTTCAATGGCAGTGCATCATCATCTGACTCACCATGTAATTCTACTTCTATTTTTTGTAAATAAGGTTCACCAGTTTCAGGATTAATTTTGTTTTCTAAGTAACTTCTTTCTCTTCTTACTACATGTCGAATATAAGGGTTATAATTCTGATAGAAGTCCTTTTCTAAAATGTTCCCTATTCTTTTTTGATCTGGTTTGGATAGATCAAGTAAATTAGTATTGACAACAAATTGATCCTCTCTTAACCCCAATCTTCTCCTAATCATTCCAAATGTCATTGGATCTTCATGAGATGGTGGAAATGGATTTCTTATCCACTCCCAATTTTCTGGATCAAAGAATTCCATTTTCTCTTCTCCCATAATTAGCCTTAAACTCCTTGGAATTTGCTCCCTTTTTCGCCACAGTGAATATCGATTACCAAGAACACTGTCGTTTTTTTGCGAAAGAATATTCATTAAATCCCATAGTTCTATTGGATATAGCTGAATAGGAGTAGCTGTTGCTAATAACATACTTTTTGTACGTTTAGAGAGATCTAATAAAAAATCATAAAGATTATTTGGATCAGGGCTTTGATTTTCTTTATTTTCCCCTAAATTCTTTCTTCTTGCCCTATGAGCTTCATCAACAATTACACATTCATATTCTTTCGATAGCAACTCTCCAGTAATTGGGGATTTAGAAACAATAAGCCCTTGTGAAATAATTCCTATTTTTCTCGGACATCTCTTAATATCATCTTTTCCAACATTTGGATATTTAAAGCCATTTTCATCAATCCATTGTTTCCCATCCCACACAGCGGAAGGTATATTTAGTAAAGTATTCAATTCATCTTGCCATTGCGAAAGAAGTGTCTTTGGTACAATTATCAAGACAGGTTTATCGCCATATAAAGCCATAAGTTGTGCTGACATCGCAAGTTGAATAGTTTTACCAAGTCCCACTTGATCGGCTAGTATATATCTCGCACCGTAACTCTTCTTATGATCTCTAAAAGCCAAATCAACAAAATACTTTTGATGTTCCCATAATCCGAATTCTCCTCTAATTACTGGTGATTCTACTGCAGTTGACGCAGGGTCAGGATTTTCCTTCCATTCTTCTACCGTTTCTATTACTGTTCGTTCAGATATTCTTTTAATATCCTCAATAATTACTTCTGGAAGAGGAACTGCTGTTGAATCATTCCAAAGAGCATCAAATTCTTCTTGAACCCACTCTATTGCATCTTGTGAATCATCTTCCCAAATTAGTTCATAATTGAGTTTCCATCCATTATATGTTTCATTTGCACTCCCTAAAAAGGTGGTTTGACTCCCATCTTCTAATGTTATAATACCTGCCTTACCATGAATAAGACCAAATCTTTCATCAGGAATTACTCTTACTTCAAGTTTTCCAGATGAAAGCAGTTCATAAAGTTTTCTAAATCTACTGGATGAGCCAGGTAATTCCTCTGGTTTAAAATCAAACCATTCCTTTTTTATAGATGAAATAGCTAGTCTTGCCGTTTCTACATCCTTAATATCTAGACTAGAATTACAAATAACTCTTACCTTACCTTCAATATTCTCAATTTCTTCTCCCGCAACTTCCAATATGGATGAACTAAAGTAACCAGCAATTCTATCGTAACTCCTAGCATTCTTTAATTTATTTTTCAAAAAAGAGGCATTTACTGCCTCTCTCCTTGTTGAATATCTTCTTATCATTAATAATCCGCACCTACCTTAAATACCATCATTTCTTATGGCCCCTTGAAGTAAACGAGCGTAGTATGCGTCTTTATGCCAATGCTCCATGTGAGAGATATTTTCGAACCTTGATATAAACCCAAGTATTTCTATGATTGCAGAACGGTTATTCCAATACTCATTATTTTGGTCATATTTAGCTTTCAAATAATTCATACCTTCTATTGTCGATTCGCCTTGTACACATTGATATAATGAAACTAGTACGTGCCTCATTAAGGAACCACCAAATACATCATTGTCTATACCCCTTGTTCTATACTCAGTAGCTGTTTTCAACCTAACTGAATTCGCCTTAAAGTTTTCAAACATATCTCTATAGTCCTTCACCCCAAAACCTCTTGCAAGCTCCTGATAAGCACTTATTTGGTAAACGTTCCCCATTTCTAATTCAAGTCCCCGAATGTAGAAACGTTCTTCTGGAAGTAAATCCCTCCACACAAGACTATCTACTCCTTCTGGAATTAGATAATCATAGGCTATCTTAACTGCCTTATTAATTAATGCTTCAATTGGATTTTCTTCATCACTGTTTCTGGATTTTGATAATTCATATTGTACATCAATACCTTCAATCTCTTTGTAAGCTGTTAAAACCTTTAATGAAGAAGCATAAGAAGCTAATAAATAATCTGCATCTGTAAAGTTTGGATCTTCCTTGTCATCCAGGTCTCTCATGCTATCAATTTGAAACTGAACTTCTTTTTTAATTTTTCTATATAACTCATCTTGGAAAGCAATTTCATTTGATATTTGCTTTTTAAGTACAAGTAAAACAGTACCTTTTACATAATTGCCACTTTTTAGTCCTCCTGAATCAGTTTCAGTAGCAATATTCCAAGCAGAAACCACCCTTAAACCAGATGACCATAATATCATAGCTAATTCTGCCCATACTTTTACATCTTGGTGTGTAAACATTACCACTTGGACTCCGTTATCAGGCATATTATTAGATAAATTTTTATAAATTTCTATCATACTATTATTGAAAGTTTCACCTGTTCCTTTAACAGCCAAAATCCTTTTACTATCTGTATACCAATCTTGAAAAGTCTTGCGAAGTAAAGCATTATCCCAAGCTAAAAAGAACTCTGTCAACTCGTGATAATTAACCGCATCTGCGTAAGGTGGATCAGTAATCCATATATCGTTTTTTTCATCAATATTTCTAGCATCTTTAACAGCCACTTTAAATTTTTCATTTTTATTTTCCGTATTGTTGATAATGTAAAACCAACTGTTCTTTAAATTTATAACTGTTTTAGTTGCAAAATTAAAAAGTGTATTAAATGCCTGATTATAAAACGTATTTACTGTGTTTTCATTCGCACCTAAGTTAAGCCAAACACTTAATTTAGAGTTAAAATCAGCCACTTTATTTAACCCTAGAATACCTGCAACACTCTCAATTTTGGAATTAGCCTTTTCAGCTAAAAAGCAACTAAATAATCCATTAGTGAGCAATTGTCTCGGATGAAATAATTGATGCCAATATTGCCATCCTCTCTCCCTAATAGGTTGTTCTGTATTATACCCTTCATCAATAATTGAGGATGGGATATATCCTTTATCCTGCCATTCAGAGAACCTCTCAGATAGTAATGTTATTACTTTTTCTTCTCTTTCTAAGTCTTCTATGGTCGGTGCCCTAAAATACCTTTCTGTTTTTATATTACCTTTATCATCAATATATTCCTTTACATATCTAATACAGTATAAACGTTCTTGAAATACATCACTTTTTCTTGGAGTAAATTCTTGCTTATCCCACTTTCTTAAGCCATAAATAGTGTCTCCATTCTCATCTTTCTTATCTTTACGAATTACAGCTATAGGTGTTTCTTTTTTACAATGAAGACAAAAGACATTTCCATTTTTTATAGTTTTCATTTCCTCAGCTTTTTTATATTCTTCTCTTGAAGCACCTTGGATAATTTCAATATCGAATCCATCAATACCATTATCTTTCAATATTGCGACAGTCTTAGTGCCTTTTCCTATAATCCAAGAAGGAGCAAGAGGTATTTTATACCCACACTCAGGACATATTGTTTCATTACAATACAGGTATGAATCTGCACGATGTCCCTCTTCATTATGTTCTATTTTCCAATCAGTTATCTGTTTGTCAACAGCATCATACACTTCCTGTTGAAACATTCTTATTTGTTCTATTTGCTCTGAAGATGCTCCTGCAATATAGTGGGATGACCATGTTAGAAGTGTAGCTATCGGATTTAGGTCCGATGCATATACATCTGCTCCAATTCTTGCAGATTCAAACGGGATGCTCCCACCGCCTGAAAAACAATCCCCTATTTTCGGAGTATGACCGAATCTTATTTCCCCAAGTTGCTTTAATAATTCTTGAAGGTTTGAAGCAGATGTTTCCAAATGTTTATTTATCTCTTCCCAAGCACTTTCAGGCAAATTTTCTATATGTTCTGGTCTATCACAATATGTTAACTTTTCATCATAAGACAATCGATTAAAAGTTAATTCTTGTATGTAGTTTTTTTCATCTCTTGTTATTCCTTTTTTATATTTTGGCTTCTCCTCAGTAGAAGTTGTTGTAAAATACTTCTCCTTCTCACCTTTTGTTAGAAGACTAAATACTTTTTTCGTTGTTAAGTTCTTTGTTTTCCTTAGAAGTAACCCTTCGTCATCCATTGTTAGTAGCTTTAAAAATATCTCTCTATCCTTTTTTGGGTTATCTGACACTGGTAGTAATACTCCCAATATTGTTGCTCTAACAAGGATCAGGGGCTTTCGCCCCCACCATTTTCCAAGCCCTGTTAATGTTTGTCCTAAATTTGCTTTCCTCTCCTTGTAACTTTCCTTCGAAACCTTTGAAACAGGAAATTGTGTTTCTATAAATGACTTACTATAATCTAACAATGAATTGCCCCCTATTTAACATTTTTATATAACATCTCAAATATATTTCCTTGGCTTTTATCTCCATCATCAATTGGATTTTCCGTCAATGCATATCTAATAGCTTTTCTCCAACCTCTTTTATCATCAGCATGTCCCGTTATTGCATTAGTCATTGTAAATAGCCACCACCGCTCTTCTCTACTCAATCCCGACCAGTTTTTTATTGCAGTGGATATTAATTGAGGATCAGAGTCTTCAATAGCCCACATTAGCAATACCATTTCTTTACCTAACAAACGTTCAATTGGAACTTGACCAATTTTAAATCTTCCTACTGTTATATTCTTCTCCTTTAACCTATTATTAAAAAAGGTTGTTAAAGTATCTTTAATTTGATTCCATTTATGGCGATCTAATATCACTTTTAGATTTTCTTCAATAATACCAGTTTCTTGATCCTCTGATTCATCCCAATCAAATCGTTCATAAACCGCAATATCCTCTTTAGGACTTCTTGGCGTTACAAGTAAAAAGTGATGCTTTGTTTCTTCAGGCATATATCCAAAACCCAACGCTTTCTTCTTTGCCATCAGACTGCCTCCTTATTGGCTTATACTGTTTTTATATGTCTCTAAGCTGTCTTTATTTTCAGCCACCCAGTCCTCAAAATTTTGACCTGTTTCAAAAATGCACTTTCCTACATCCATTGATACCTCAACATTTTTGTCTTTAAAAAATACATCTCTTAATTCATCTAATTGTTTAACAAACAAGTTAGTATCATGAAATGCAGTATTATCTAAAGAAAGTTCCAGCCAACTTTGTTCCATTGAATCCGTCTTTTCAAATACTTGCAATATAACTCCAGCTACTTTCGCTTTATGTTTGTTTAATGTTTCCAATTGTTTATACACTTCAGATGTTGTGGATGCTCTTAATGTTTGGTTTAGAGTCAATGGCTTTTCTTTATCCACTTCAAATTTAGTTTCCGTTATAGGAATTGATAATGTATCAGAATAAATTCCTAAATCTTCATGAACAGCTATTGCCTGAACAAACTTCGTACCTTTTGGCACTTCAATTACATCTTCATATATCCCACCACTATTTTTTGGGTTAGAACCATCGGTAGTATATTTTATAGTTACTTTAGGTGAAGATGCTTTTAACTCAATGAAGTTCTTACCCTCTTTATCAAATGGTTTATACTGTAATTGGACATTGTTTTTCCAGCGTGTTATAGCTCCAGTACTATGTCTACCCGTAGAATCTACACATAAAAATGTCAATGCTAACTCCTTTGTTTTAAACGAATCGAGATCCTTCACTTCTAACGATCCAGTTGTTGCATCTCCATTTATCTCATAATAGACCTTATCACCATTCTGTGGAACGATTTTTAATGTTACTTCTCCAGTATCCTCATCTCTGTGTATTTCACGCACATTAACAGCCGTTTCAGGTGCAGGTGGCTCTTTATCTAAATATCCGCCTTCTTCAACCCATATTCCCTTTCTCAGACATTCATTTTTTAATTCTTCCAATGCTTTTGGATGATGCCATGACCAAGACGTTGTTGTTGCTACACGCTCTTTTAAATCTATCCAACGCATTTGTCGAGATGTAAAGATACGTGCCTCAAATTTCTTTCTAAAGACATCACTAGATGTATCTTTATCAAATTTCATTACCTCTATTAACACATTTCGTATTTGTTCTTCTGCATCAAACTGATTATTATTAAACTCCATTTTAAACTCATTTGATTCAAATCCATCAGATACAGGGTAATATAGTGTTATAAATGTTTCTCTAGCCGTTTGTAAAAGTTGCAACTCAACTTTATGCAATATATCCTCTGCCTGTTGGTATTGTGAATCACTCTCAGGAATTTTATCTTCATTTTTCATTCGATGTAAAATAGATTGAATTGCTTTTAACTGCTTCGCTACATCTAATAAATTTTCCATAGAATTTCTTTGTCCTGTTAAAAACATAACTCTATTTTTATATTTAACATTTTCGTAGAATTCTGCTAAATCCTTTTGTAGTCCAACACCGTTAGGGTTAGGTTCAAATAAAATTAATGTTATTTTGTCTTGTTGTATCTCAACTTCATCGATAGCAGGAAATACTTCAACTTCCTGATAACAGTCATTAATTACTGGTGCAAATTTGTCCCCTAACACTTTTTTAATCTCCTGTTTTGCGATTTCATCTGAATAAGTATCCACTAATGAAAGTAATTCAGCATTGACATTCTTCACATCTTTAAAAAACAATCGATTATCACGATCTGTATATAAGTACCAGGCTTTTACTTTATACTGTTCTAATGCACCATGAATATCTGTGATATTTCTTCCTGGTTTAACAATCATCCCTATTGCTTCCTGCAAGGATAAGCCATTAATTACCCCTGTAACATTACCTAAAGAAGAAACTAATAACAACTTACTTAAATCTTGCATATCCTGGCTGTTCGTTACTGAATCGATTTCCTCAGCAACAGCTTTTCCTTGTTGAGCTATATCATGGGAAATTGCATTTGATAACTGCGGTTTAATACTCCTTACCATAGAGAACATTTCTGAATCATTCAAATCTATATCAAATGCATTTAGTAAGTAATTTGCTTTTGCTTGTGGATTATCACCACTATATAAGTTCTTTACCATTAACCTCGTTAATCTGATGAACCCTCTTGTTTGTTGAAAACCAGGGTTTTCCTTGAATCTTGCAAATAAATCTTTTATAGAAGGATGAAAAGGGTATGCATCCATTATTCCTGTATAGAGCTGATCAGGGGACTGATTTGTATAGTTCATTTGCTTCGCTTCTTTGACAGCTTCCTTATATCCCATTGCGATTTCATGCTTTTCTTCTTTTGTTGCAGTAGTTTCAAACAATCGTTTCCTTAGAATATGATAAAGATCATCTGAAGTAGTTCCAACAGGCTCGATATTAATTGAATTACGTGCAATTTCGTTATCTAAGTTTTTAAATGACTTTTGAATTAAACCTGATCCAGTTTCGTAAGTTGCCTGTAAATCAGAAATTACTAAGCAAACATTATGCAACTCCGCTTTACCAAGAGCATTAAAGAGGTTAGATAAAGCATTTGTGGTAATATCAGCTAAAGTACCTGTTCCTGCTGTTATAGTACGTGCATATTCTAGGTACGGAGGTAACTCATCAAGTAAAATTAAGGTTGGTTGACCTTGTAATAGATTAATCCATGCTGACTGACCAGGAGCTTTTAATGGAGTGTAATAATCTTTAAAAAGTTCCTCTTTCCCAAGTTGTCTTGCTATTTCACCCCAAATTCCATAAGGTATATCACTTTCACGACCAGTATAAGCAACAACTCTAATTTCATCATCAAATATCGAATCACCTAATATTCTCTTTCTAAGCCCAAGGTCCTTTGCCAAAAGCCCTAATGCAACCATATTGTGGGTTTTACCCCCACCCATTGACTGTGTGAGCTTTACTAGACCACTTGGTGATTTTCCTTCAAATCTCTTAAATGCCGTATCAAAAACTTGCTCCATACCTTGAGTTATGTATGTTTCATTAAAAAATGCCTCAGCATCAATCGATTCATCAATTAAATTAGATAAATCTAGAGTATCATCCCTTTTAGTTTCATCAAAAACACTATCTCTTGGTTTACACGCTTCAAAAAGTGTTTTCATAATTTCCCCTCCTATGGAATAAGTGCTTTTTTCAATAAATTATAAAAAAAATATGTACTGAGTTATTATTAAAAATCTACATTTAAAATCCTTTTTACTATTTCCAGCCTTCTCTTACCACATTGTTGTTGAATAATTGTAGTAAACTTATTTTCTTTAACAAATTTATTTGGATTATTTTCATAGAATATTCTAATACAATTAATCATCTCTTCTTCCGTAATTTTTTCATCCCAGTAATCGTCAATTATTCGATTAACTGCTGATGCTAAATCTCTTTGAGTTCGATAAAACAATTTTACATCCAAGAATTTTCTCTCCTCTTCTCTTATTTTTCTTTTACTTTACTTCTATTTTACTCTTACTTCTGTAATTAAACAATATAAGTCTTAGAAAAATGATATAAAATAAGACTCCCGTATTATTAACAGAAGTCTTTAACTTACATCTTTCCTATAAGTAATAGGAGCAGTTACATATACTATTTTCTCAAATGCATTAACTATTTCATCTATCCTCTGTTTAAGTTCAAGATTTGGATTTATAAAATGAGTAATACCACCTTGCTCAATTTTAAAATTTAAATCGGATAGATATGTTGATGTTTTTATCGCAACTTCCAACTCATCAATTAGAGGTTGGTATCGACCTTTTGCGATTCGAATCTTTATAAACGATCTTCCCGTTCTATCTTCTACAGAAATTTTAAAATCAATATCTGATTTCCCTGCACCAA
>Ga0079225_10001673_pt1 | contig 12556 bp, 12 predicted proteins | sample Poulit2012_FD_76344 | JGI IMG/M metagenome (GOLD analysis project Ga0079225, IMG submission 76344) | Agricultural soil microbial communities from Georgia to study Nitrogen management - Poultry litter 2012 | ecosystem: Environmental > Terrestrial > Soil > Agricultural land | place: USA: Georgia...
CCCGCGAACACCTGGGGGCCGCGGACGAGGAGCTCGCCGGTCTCGCCGTCGGGCACGTCGGTGGCCGGGTCCTCGGGGTCCACCACCCGGATGTCGGTGCCCGGGAAGGGCAGGCCGAGGGCGCCGGGCCGGCGCTCGGGGCCGAGCGGGTTGCCAAGCACCACCGGCGAGGCCTCGGTCATCCCGTAGCCCTCGATGATGAGACCACCCGTCACCCGCTCCCAGTGGGCCGCGACCGTCGGGTCGAGCGCCATGGCGCCGGAGATGGCGAAGCGGACCGAGGACAGGTCCGCGCCGCGTTCCTCGGCAGCCTCCGCGAGGCGCGCGAACATCGGCGGGACCCCGCCGAAGAAGGTCACCGGCCGGCGCCGCACGGCCGCCAGCACCATGTCCGTGTCGAAGCGGGGGAAGACGAGCTGCGTCGCCCCCAGCCGGACCGCGGTGGTCAGCGAGAGGGTGAGCCCGAAGGCGTGGAAGAAGGGCAGCACGGCCGAGAACACCTCGGCGCCGTACCGCAGGTCGGAGATCCAGGCCGCGCTCTGGGCGACGTTGGCCACGAGGTTGCGGTGGGTGAGCACGACGGCCTTGGGCGTGCCCGTGGTGCCACCGGTGTGCAGCAGCACGGCCGGGTCACTCGCCACCGGCCCGGCGAGCCCGGCGGGCAGCGGACGCGCGCGGCGCAGCTCGCGCTCCCAGCTCAGCACGCCGGACGGCACCGGGCCGCGCATGACGGCGCGCTGGGCGCGGGCCGCGGGGACGGGCAGGCGCAGCAGCAGCCGCGAGCGCCGCGGCAGGGCGGCGGTGAGGTCGACCGCCAGCACGGTGCGGCCGCGAAGGTCACCGCCCGGCGCCACCGTGTCCAGCGACTTCTCCCAGCACACGACGACGTCCGCGCCGTGCGCGTCCAGCTGGGCCTGCAGCTCGCCGCGGGAGGCGAGCGGGTTGTGCTCGGCGACCACCGCGCCCAGGCGCAGCGCCGCGTAGAAGGCGACGACGTGCTGCGGGCAGTTGGGCAGCACGAGGGCGACGCGGTCACCGGCACGCACACCGGCGGCGGCGAGGACCGCCGCGGCCCGCTCCACCTGGTCCGCCAGCTCGCGGTACGTCGTCGTCGCGCCGAGGAAGTCGACGGCGACGTTGTCCGCCACGCGGGCGGCGGCGTCGGCCAGGAGGTCGGGGACGGTGAGGTCGGGAACCGTGAAGGAGGAGGGAGTCGGCATAGGCGTCACTTCTGTCTGATGGCGCCACGTGCTGGCGCCTGTCAGAACCGTAACCTACGGGACCGTAGGTTGCGCGGCGCCCGGGACAACTCTGCTCTCGGCGGAAGGGGGGTCAGCTCACGTTGACGGGCAGCGCGCGGCGGTTGCCCCGGCGCGGCCGGTCGGGGTTCATCCCCGCCGCCTTGAGCTCCGCGCGCAGGTTCTTGGGCAGCGAGAAGGCGATGTCCTCCGTGGCGGTGCGCACCTCCTCGACCTCCCCCCAGCCGAGCTCGCCGAGCCGGGTGATGACGTCGCGCACGAGGATCTCGGGAACCGAGGCTCCGGAGGTCACCCCGACCGTCGTCGCGCCCTCGAACCAGGCCTCGTCCATCTCCTCGGCCGTGTCCACCCGGTAGGCGGAGCGGGCACCGGCCTGGAGGGCGACCTCGACCAGCCGCACGGAGTTGGAGGAGTTGGCCGAGCCGACGACGATGACGACGTCGGACTCCGGGGCGAGCTTCTTCACCGCCACCTGGCGGTTGGAGGTGGCGTAGCAGATGTCGTCGCTGGGCGGGTCCTGCAGCTTGGGGAAGCGCTCGCGCAGCCGGCGGACCGTCTCCATGACCTCGTCGACCGAGAGCGTGGTCTGGGACAGCCACACGACGTTCTCGGGGTCGCGCACGACGACGTCGTCCACCTCGTCGGGCGAGTTGACCACCTGGATGTGGTCGGGAGCCTCGCCCTGGGTGCCCTCGACCTCCTCGTGGCCGTCGTGGCCGATGAGGAGGATGTCCATGTCGTCGCGGGCGAAGCGCACGGCCTCCTTGTGCACCTTGGTGACCAGGGGGCAGGTGGCGTCGATGGTGTCGAGGTTGCGCGCGGCGGCCGCGGCGTGCACGGCGGGCGAGACCCCGTGGGCGGAGAAGACCACCCGGGCGCCCTCGGGCACCTCGTCGGTCTCCTCGACGAAGATCGCGCCGCGCTTGCTCAGCGTCTCGACGACGAACTTGTTGTGGACGATCTCCTTGCGGACGTAGATCGGCGCGCCGTAGTGCTCCAGGGCCTTCTCCACGGCGTCGACGGCGCGGTCCACGCCGGCGCAGTAGCCGCGCGGGGCGGCGAGGAGGATGCGCCGTCCGGGCACGGCGTCGACCCCCGGCGTACGGGCGGGGACGGCGTCGGGGAACGCGGAGGCACCCGCGAGGGACTGCACCCGGCGGTCCGGCGCTCGGGTGCCCAGGGCAGCGTCAGAAGGCACGGTAGTCACGCCTCCAGGCTACGTTGCCGTTGCGGAAACGTCTCCCCCCTGGGTGGCATCCTGTGAGGGATGCAACCCGACCGACCCACCCTGCCCCTGCCCGCCCGGGCGAACCAGACCACCGCCGAGCAGCCCTGGCCCGTGCGCCTGCTCTCCCGCAAGATCGCCGAGTACGTCGCACGCATGTCCCCGGTGTGGGTCGAGGGGCAGATCGTCCAGCTCAACCGCCGCCCCGGGGCGGGGACGGCCTTCCTCACCCTGCGCGACGCCGACGTCGACATGTCCCTGTCGGTGAAGATCTTCGCCCGGGACCTGCCCGAGGTCGCCGAGGGCGAGCGCGTGGTCGTCCACGCCAAGCCGGACTACTACCTGAAGAACGGGTCGCTGTCCCTGCACGCCCGGGAGATCCGCGCCGTCGGCCTGGGTGAGCTGCTCGCCCGGATCGAGCACCTCAAGGGCGTGCTCGCGGCCGAGGGCCTCTTCGCGCCCGAGCGCAAGCTGCCGCTGCCCTTCCTGCCCGCGAAGGTGGGCCTGGTCTGCGGCCGGGAGTCCAAGGCCGAGCACGACGTCGTCGTCAACGCCCGCACCCGCTGGCCCGGGGTGCGCTTCGACATCCGTGAGGTGGCCGTCCAGGGCGTGGGCACGGTGGAGCAGGTGTCCCGCGCGATCGCCGAGCTGGACGCGGACCCGGAGGTCGAGGTCATCGTCGTCGCCCGCGGCGGCGGGTCCGTCGAGGACCTGCTCCCCTTCTCCAACGAGCAGCTGGTGCGGGCGGTCGCGGCCTGCCGCACCCCGGTGGTCTCCGCGATCGGGCACGAGACCGACACCCCGCTGCTCGACCTCGTCGCCGACTACCGGGCCTCCACCCCCACCGCCGCGGCCAAGCGCATCGTCCCGGACGTCTCCCAGGAGCGGCACGGCCTGCTCACCGCGCGCCAGCGGCTCCGGGCGGCCGTCGCCGGCCGCGTGCACAGCGAGCAGGTGCTCCTCGACGCGCTGCGCTCCCGGCCCGTCCTCGCCGACCCGACGACGATGGTCACCACCCGGGCCGAGGACGTCGCCCGGCTCCTCGCCTCGCTGCGGCAGGCGACGACGACGTGCCTGGACCGGGACGCCGCCGCACTCGACTCCCTGCGCGGCCACCTGCGTGCCCTCTCGCCGCTGGGCACCCTGCAGCGGGGCTATGCGGTGCTGCGCACGGCGGACGGCTCGGTGGTGCGGGACGCCGCCGACGTCGCCCCGGGGGACGCGCTCGACGCGCGGGTCGCCCACGGCCGGCTCTCGGTCGAGGTGCGCGCGAACCACCCCGAGGCCTGAGCCCCCGGGCCGCCTCTGCGACACTGGCCCCATGAGCACCCCCGACGTCGCGTCCCTCAGCTACGAGCAGGCCCGCGAGGAGCTCCAGGAGGTCGTGCGCCGACTCGAGACGGGCGCCGCGACGCTGGAGGAGTCGATGACCCTGTGGGAGCGCGGTGAGGCGCTCGCCGCGCGCTGCCAGCAGTGGCTCGACGGCGCCCGGGAGAAGCTCGCCGCCGCGCAGCGCACCGCGGACGAGCCCGACGGGGACGAACCGCAGTGACCGGCAGCCCCGCGGGGCCGGCGGCCGTCCTCGTCGCCGGGGAGAGCCTCATCGACGTCGTCGAGCGCGCCGGCCGGGAGCCGGTGGAGCTGCCCGGCGGGAGCCCGGCGAACGTCGCCGTGGGGCTCGCCCGCCTGGGCAACCCCGTGGAGCTGGCCACCTGGTTCGCCGAGGACGCGCGCGGGCGGCGCGTGCGGGAGTGGCTGGAGTCCGACGGCGTCGTCGTCGCGGCCGGGTCCCAGGGGGCCGCGCACACCTCCACCGCCCGCGCCCGGATCGACGCCGACGGCGCCGCCGAGTACGTCTTCGACCTCGCCGACGACCTTCCCGCGGTCAGCCCGGTGCGCCCGCCGGCCCACGTCCACGTCGGGTCCATCGCCGCGGTCCGCGAGCCGTCCGCCGCGAAGGTCACGGCACTCGTCGAGCGGTACACGCCGCGGGCCACGGTCAGCTACGACCCCAACGTCCGCCCCGCGGTCATGCCGGGGCCGGGCGAGACCCGGCGCCGCGTGGAGGAACTCGTCGCCCGGGCCGACGTCGTCAAGGTCTCCGACGAGGACCTCGCGTGGCTCGCGCCCGGTGAGGACGTCGCCGCGGTGCTGCGCTCGTGGGCGGCCCTCGGCCCGGCGCTCGTCGTGCTCACCCGGGGCGGGGAGGGAGCGGTGGCCGTCACGACCTCCGGGGAGACCGTGGAGGTGGCCGCCCCGCGGGTGACCGTCGCCGACACCGTGGGGGCCGGGGACTCCTTCATGGCGGGCGTCGTCGACGGCCTGGGCCGAGCCGGCCTGCTCGGCGCCCCTCGCCGGGAGCAGCTGCGCGCCGTGGGCGCCGGCACCGTCCGGGAGGTGCTCCGGCGCGCGGCGACGATCGCCGCGATCACCGTGTCCCGCGAGGGCGCCGACCCGCCCACCGCCACCGAGGTCGAGGCCTTCACCCCGCCCGCGTGACCCCGCGCCCCCAATCCGCGCCGAGAGCTGGGTTGTTCCCGCCCCCCCCTTGGCGCCGAGAGCTGAGTTGTCCCGCCCCACTTGGCGCCGAGAGCTGAGTTGTTCCGGAACAACTCAGCTCTCGGCGGGAGTGGGGAGGCTTGGCGGCGGGGTTTGGGGCGGGGTGCAGGGTCAGATGACGGGGGCGCGCTCCTCCAGGACCTCGGTGACCAGGGCGGCGATGGCCGAGCGCTCCGAGCGGGTGAGCGTGACGTGCGCGAAGAGCGGGTGGCCCTTGAGCATCTCGACCACCGCCGCGACGCCGTCGTGCCGGCCCACCCGCAGGTTGTCGCGCTGGGCGACGTCGTGGGTGAGGACCACCTTGGAGTTCTGCCCGATGCGGGAGAGGACCGTGAGCAGCACGTTGCGCTCCAGCGACTGGGCCTCGTCGACGATGACGAATGCGTCGTGCAGCGAGCGGCCGCGGATGTGGGTGAGCGGCAGCACCTCCAGCATCCCGCGCGCCAGCACCTCCTCGACGACGTGGCGGTCGACCAGCGCCGAGAGCGTGTCGAAGACGGCCTCGGCCCAGGGGTTCATCTTCTCGGCCTCGGTCCCCGGCAGGTAGCCGAGCTCCTGGCCGCCGACGGCGTAGAGCGGACGGAAGACCACCACCCGGCGGTGCTCCTGGCGCTCCAGCACCGCCTCCAGCCCGGCGCACAGCGCGAGCGCGGACTTGCCCGTGCCGGCCCGGCCGCCGAGCGAGACGATCCCCACGGACGGGTCGGTGAGCAGGTCGATCGCGATGCGCTGCTCGGCGCTGCGCCCGTGCACCCCGAACACCTCACGGTCCCCGCGGACGAGCGCGAGCGTCCGGTCCGGGCGCACCCGGCCGAGCGCCGAGCCGCGGCCGGAGTGGAGGACCACCCCGGTGTGGCACAGCTCCTCGGTGAGGTTGTCGGCGAGGGCGAGGTCGTCGATGGCGATCCGCTCCTCACCGAAGAAACCGGCCATCTCCTCGTCGGTGAGGTTCGCCGTCGTCATCCCGGTCCAGCCGGACTCGACCACCTGCTGGGCGCGGTACTCCTCGGCACGCAGGCCGACGGCGGAGGCCTTGACCCGCATGGGCAGGTCCTTGGAGACGACGGCGACCTCGTGGCCCTCGGCGGCGAGGCTCGCTGCGACGGAGAGGATCCGAGTGTCGTTGTCCGCCAACCGCAGGCCCGAGGGCAGCACGCTGGGGTCGGAGTGGTTGAGCTCCACGCGCAGGGTCCCGCCGTCCGTCCCGATCGGGACGGGCTCGTCCAGGCGGCCGTGGTGGACGCGCAGGTCGTCCAGGAGCCGCAGCGCCGTGCGGGCGAAGTAGCCGAGCTCGGGGTGGTGGCGCTTGCCCTCGAGCTCGGTGACGACGACGACGGGCAGGACGACGTCGTGCTCGGCGAAGCGTCCGATCGCGTACGGGTCGGACAGCAGCACGGAGGTGTCGAGCACGTAGGTGAGGCGCTGGTCGACGCTGCCCGGGGTCACGGGCAGCTGCGCCTGCTGCAGGTCGGCGAGCGGGTCCTGCTGCGGGATCAGGGTGGTCATGCGGAGCTCCCTCCGGCGCGCCGGCACGTGGGGAGGGTGCCGGGCGTGGTGAGTAGGGCGGGCGGCCTGCCGGCGGTGGGGCCGGCGGCCCCCCTCGCGCTGAACGACGTGTCCATCGGCGGGCCTCCCGGAGGGCGGCGGTTGTGCCGCCCGTCACACCTGACGCTAGGCCCCGGGGACGCCGAACGGGCCGCGACACACCCGACGACGGGGCCGTCGCGGCGATTGTTCACCCGCCGGCCACCGCGTGGCCACCCGGGTCGCCCGGCGGAGGCCGTCAGCGGCCCATGCGGCGCTCGCGCTGGGCGTAGTCCCGCAGCGCGCGCAGGAAGTCGATGTGCCGGAAGTCCGGCCAGTAGACCTCGCAGAAGTAGTACTCGCTGTGGACGCTCTGCCACAGGAGGAAGCCGCCCAGGCGCTGCTCCCCGGAGGTGCGGATGACGAGGTCCGGGTCGGGCTGGCCCTTGGTGTAGAGGTGGTCGGCGATGCCCTCGACGCTCACCGCGTCCGCCGCCTCGCTCAGCGTCATCCCGCGGTCGGCGCAGGAGCGCAGCAGGGAGCGCACCGCGGCCGTGATCTCGTAGCGCCCGCCGTAGCCGACGGCGACGTTGACGCCCATGCCCTCGACGTGCTCGGTGCGCTCCTCGGCGCGGGCCAGCCGCTCGGCCACCGGCGGGGGCAGGAGCTCCAGCGCCCCGACCACCTTGACCCGCCACCGGCCGGAGTCGGCGAGCGCGTCGACCGCGCCGCCGATGATCTCCAGGAGCTCGGCGACCTCGTCGGGGTCGCGCTGCAGGTTGTCGGTCGACAGCATCCACAGGGTGACGATCTGCACCCCGGCGTCCTCCGACCAGCCGAGCACCTCGGCGATCTTGTCCGCGCCGCGGCGGTGCCCGTGGGAGGCGGGGTTGCCCAGCGCCCGCGCCCAGCGGCGGTTGCCGTCGAGGATGACCCCCACGTGACGCGGGGTCGCCGCGGTGTCGAGGCGGCGGGCCAGGCGACGCTCGTAGAGCCCGTAGAGCAGGCGGTGGGGCCGCATGTCCTGGCGCACTCCTGGTGACGAGACGGTGGGGTCGGGGTCAGGCTACTCCCGCAGCACCGCGGCGCTGCACGCCTGTACGCTACGTTGCCGTAAGTTACGGAAGCGTAGGTTCCGCCTCACCGCCTCGTAAGGAGGAGCCCATGGGCCCCGACACCAGCGACGCCGGCACGCCGCCGACACGCGCCGACTCCCTCGCCGACGCGCTCAAGCCGCGGCTGCGCGGCTGGATCCACGCCGGGACGGCACCCGTGGCGCTCGTCGCGGGCATCGTGCTCGTCGTCCTCGCCCCGGCCGGCGCTGCCACGGCCTCCACAGCCGTGTTCGCCGCGACCGCCGTCCTCCTGTTCGGGACGAGCGCGATCTACCACCGCGGCACGTGGTCGGCGCCGGTCGCCGCCGTGCTGCGCCGGCTGGACCACGCCAATATTTTCCTGCTCATCGCGGGCACCTACACCCCGCTGGCCGTCCTGCTCCTGCCACCGAGTACCGCGACCGTGCTCCTCACGGTCGTGTGGGTCGGTGCGGTGACGGGGATCCTGCTGCGCGTCTTCTGGATGGACGCGCCCCGCTGGCTCTACGTGCCGATCTACCTGGCGCTGGGCTGGGTGGCGGTGTGGTTCCTGCCCGCGTTCTGGCGCGACGGCAGCCCGCTCATCATGTGGCTCGTCATCGCCGGCGGGCTGTCCTACACCGCGGGTGCCCTCGTCTACGGGCTCAAGCGCCCCAACCCGAGCCCACGGTGGTTCGGCTTCCACGAGATCTTCCACGTCGGGACGGTCGGCGGGTGGGGCTGCCACTTCGCCGCCGTCGCGCTGGCCGCGGCCCAGGCGGGCTGAGGACGCGCCGTCAGCGTCCCGGGCCGGCCACCGGCCCGCCCGCGTCCTCCGGCTCGGTGGAACCGCGGGGGCCGTCGTCGTCCGCCGGGGGCTGCGCGGCCTCGCGCCGCATCCGCTCCTGGTCCACCGAGCGCATGTGCTTGACGAGCGACCGGAAGAGGAGCCAGCCGATCATCGCGAGCACGAAGAAGGCGATGAAGCCGGAGATGCCGGGCGTCACCGTGTAGATGGTGTGCTCGGGCGCCGGCGTGGGCAGCGGCGTCTGCTCCGCACGGAGCACGGCGCCGGCCAGGGCGTGGGAGACGGCGGGGATCATGCGACCCGCCTGCGCAGCCCGGCGAAGAGGTCGTCCTCGGGGATGTCGACCGGCACCCGCGAGTGCGCGAGCTCGTACTGCTCCCAGGGCCAGACCTCGCGCTCGACGTCCCGGGGCACCTCGAAGAAGAAGCCGTCGGGGTCGATCTGGGTGGCGTGGGCGCGCAGCGCCTCGTCCCGGCGCTCGAAGTAGTCCTCGCAGCGCACCCGGGTGGTCACCGTGCGCTGGGGCCGCTTGGCGGCCCGCTCGAGCCACTCGTCGAAGGGGGAGACGAGGCCGCGCTCGTGCATCGCCGCGGAGATCGTCTCGATCCGGTCGATCGAGAAGCCGACGTCGTAGTAGAGCTTGGACACCTCCCACGCCGGACCGGCGTCCGGGAACTGCTCCGGGTCGGCGGCTGCGTGGTAGGCGGCCACCGAGATCTCGTGGCAGCGGATGTGGTCGGGGTGGGGGTAGCCGCCCAGCTCGTTGTACGTCGTCATGACGTGCGGGCGGAAGGAGCGCACCTCGCGCACGAGAGCCTCCACGGCCTCCTCCAGGGGCGCGAGGGCGAAGCAGCCCTCCGGCAGCGGCGGCGGCGGGTCCCCCTCCGGGAGCCCGGAGTCCACGAAGCCGAGCCACACGTGCTCGATGCCGAGGGCCTCGGCCGCGGCCGCCATCTCGCGGCGACGGTAGGCCGGCATGTCGGCGAGGATCGACTCGTCGTGCGCGAGCTTGGGGTTGAGGATCGACCCGCGCTCACCGCCGGTGCACGTCACCACCCGGACCCGCTGGCCCTCGTCGACGTACCGCGCCATCGTCGCGGCACCCTTGCTCGACTCGTCGTCGGGGTGTGCATGCACCGCCATGAGGCGCATCGGCTCACTCACGTAGTTTCTCCTCCTGGGTTCGGACCGCCTTCGATTCTCGCCCGCCGCGGCACCGAGGAGCAATGTGATAGGCGGCATCGAGGACAATGGGGGACGTGACGACCGACGACGAGACCCGCGCCGCCCTCGCGGACCGCTACGGCCTCTCCCCCCGCCCGACGTTCCGCCGGCGACGCCGGGTGGTCGCCGCCATCCTGGCCGTGCTCGCCGTCGCGGCCTTCGTCGTCGTCGCCGTCGTGTCCACCAGCCAGCCGGTCCGCACCGAGGAGGCCGGGTTCGCGGTGCTCGACGAGACCGCCGTCGAGGTGAGCTTCGTCGTCCACATGGACCCGGGGACGACGGCGGAGTGCACCGTCCTCGCGCTCAACGACCGCTTCGCCCAGGTGGGCGTCGCCCGGGTGCCGGTCGGGCCGAGCGAGGAGCGCAGCACCCGGGTCACCGCCCAGGTCTCGACCACCGAGCCGGCCACGGGGGCGCGCGTCCAGGGCTGCCGGGAGACGACCGGCGACGCTCCCTGAGCGTCCGCCACGCGCAGAATTCCGCAGCCCGGCGGGCGGGCTTTGGTATCCTCGAGCGCATCGCCCCGCGAGGCGAGCAGCGCAGCGTCGCCCGTCGCGGCGCGCGTTCGGTATCTGACCAAGGAAAGCCTCGGCCGGTCCCCGGCCGAGGCTCATGATTTTGATGGAGGAGGAGACGTGGCCGAGACAGCGACCACCTGGCTGACGGAGGAGGCGTACAACCGCCTCAAGTCCGAGCTTGAGTACCTCACGGGACCCGGCCGCGCCGAGATCACCGAGCGTATCGAGGCGGCCCGGGCCGAGGGTGACCTCAAGGAGAACGGCGGGTACCACGCCGCCCGCGAGGAGCAGGGCAAGATGGAGGGCCGGATCCACCAGCTCACCGAGCTGCTGCGCAACGCGCACGTCGGCGAGGCGCCGGCGGACGACGGCGTCGTCGAGTCCGGCATGGTCGTCACCGCGACGATCGCCGGCGAGAAGGAGGTCTTCCTGCTCGGCTCCCGCGAGGCCGCCCAGGACGTCGACATCGAGGTCTTCTCGGAGGGCTCGCCGCTGGGAGCGGCGATCGTGGGCAAGAAGGCGGGCGACTCCGTCTCCTACACCGCGCCGAACGGGAAGTCGATCGCCGTGGAGATCCTCGAGGTCAAGCCCTTCACCGGCTGACCTCTCCGCCGCGGGCGGGGGGTGCGGTCACCCCACGGAGTGGAAGACCACGCCGTACCCCTCCCCCCGCAGCGCGCTGAGCACCTCCCGGCAGTGCTCGGTGCCCTTCGTCTCCAGCTCGACGCGGATCTGCACCTCGGCCACGCCGAGGTCCGCGCCCGTGCGGTCGTGGTTGATGCTCACGACGTTGCTGCCGGTGGTGGCGAGCACGCCGAGCAGCCCGGCCAGCGACCCGGGCTGGTCCGGCACGCGCACGTCCATCTGCAGGTAGCGGCCCGCGGACACGAGCCCGTGCCGCAGGATGCGGTAGAGCACGAGGGTGTCGACGTTGCCGCCCGAGAGGATGACCACCACCGGGCCGGGGAAGGCTCCCGGGCCGCCGAGCAGGGCGGCCACCCCGGCGGCGCCGGAGGGCTCGACGACGAGCTTGGCACGCTCGCTGAGCAGCAGCATGGCGCGGGCGAGGTCCTCCTCCTCCACGGTGCGGACCTCGGCGACGTGCTCCCGGGCGATGGCGAGGGTGAGCTCGCTCGGCGCCGGGACGGCGATGCCGTCCGCCATCGTGCTCATCCGGCCCAGGGCCACCGGGTGCCCCTCGGCCAGCGAGGTGGGGAACGCGGCGGCACCGGCCGCCTGGACGCCCACCACCCGGACGTCGGGCCGGCGCGCGTGCACGGCCGCCGCGACCCCGGCCAGGAGTCCCCCTCCCCCCGTGGGCACGAGCACGGTGCGGACGTCGGGGACCTGGTCGAGGATCTCCAGGCCGATCGTGCCCTGCCCGGTGACGACGTCGACGTGGTCGAAGGGCGGGATGAACACCCGGCCGGTCTGCGCGCACTCCGCCTCGGCTGCGGCGATCGCGCCGGCGAGGTCCGGTGCGTCCTGGCGGACTTCCGCGCCGTAGTCCCGGGTGGCGGAGACCTTGGGCAGCGCGGCGTTGCGCGGCATGTGCACGACGGCGGAGATCCCCAGCTCGCGCGCGGCGAAGGCCACCCCCTGGCCGTGGTTCCCGGCGCTGGCCGCCACCACGCCCCGCGCCCGCTCCTGCGCCGTGAGCCGGGACAGGCGGACGTAGGCGCCCCGCAGCTTGAAGGACCCGGTCCGCTGAAGGTTCTCGCACTTGAGGACCACCCGCGTGCCGGCAAGCGCGCTGAGCGAGCTGCTCTCCTCGACGGGCGTGCGGGTGGTCACGCCGCGCAGCAGTCGCGCGGCGTCCTCCAGCGAGGGCAGGTCGACGGCGGCGCTCACGCGGGTCCTCCGCTCGGTGGACGGGGCTCGTCCCCGGTCTCGTCGCCCGGTGCGGTGTCGTCCGAGGTGACGGACGCCGCCTCCATGGCCTCGCCGTCGGCGTCGTCGTCGTCCGGGGAGCGGGCGAAGGAGTCCTCGATCGACCGGAAGAGGGTGCCCGGTGGCCCGCCGGGACGGTGCCAGTCCGTCGCCGCCCGCGGGTGCTTGTCGTGACCGTGGAAGTAGAGGACGACGGTGTTGACGACGGCGGCGATCGGCACCGCGAGCAGGGCGCCGAGGACCCCGGCCACCCCCGTGCCGGCGGTGACGGCGAGCAGGACCGCCACGGGGTGGAGCGAGACGGCGTTGCCCATGAGCCAGGGCTGCAGCACGTTGCCCTCGATCTGCTGCACCGCCAGGACGACGACCAGCATGATGATCGCCGTCTGGACGTCCTGGTCCACGAGCGCGACCAGGACGGCGACGGCGCCACTGAGGAGCGCACCGACGATCGGGATGAAGGCACCGAGGAAGAC
>Ga0079225_10001674_pt1 | contig 12548 bp, 7 predicted proteins | sample Poulit2012_FD_76344 | JGI IMG/M metagenome (GOLD analysis project Ga0079225, IMG submission 76344) | Agricultural soil microbial communities from Georgia to study Nitrogen management - Poultry litter 2012 | ecosystem: Environmental > Terrestrial > Soil > Agricultural land | place: USA: Georgia...
AATTTAATATAAAGAGGGAATATATGTCCAATGATCGCAAAGGCGCCAATAAACATGGGATGTATATCCGTATTAAACCAAATAGGAAGCATTGTAGCCACAGTTCCTTTCAAAACATCCACAATGAGGGCTGCTGTACCTGCTTTAAATCCTAAAATTCGGAAAGTATTTGTAGCACCTGTATTCCCGCTACCGTAATCCCTAATATCTTTATTGTAAAACATTCTCCCAATCCAAACCCCGGATGGTATAGAGCCTAATAAATAGGCGATAATCATTTGAATAAATATATCCAATTCAATCTCTCCTCTAAAAAGGGTTCATAAAAAGTCCTTTTGTATAAACACCTTCAAGCAATATGTAACGTTTATAGTTTACCACGATTTAAAGACTACTTTAAACTTTATTTCAATTCTCTCTATTTCTCAGTATAAAATATATTACAAAGCTTGATAAATCAATTGTTACAATTATATTTGACTTATTTATGGTATAATTGTAAAGTATGCTTGTTGAATGCGAACAAGCGTTTTATTCACATAATAAAAAGTAAAAGTTAGATAAATTTGTAGAAGGGGTGCATAGAATGGCACGACAAGAATACTCCGATTCTTCTATTCAAATTTTAGAAGGTTTAGACGCCGTTAGAAAACGTCCTGGAATGTATATAGGTTCCACGGATTCACGAGGTCTACATCATCTAGTGTATGAAATAGTAGACAACTCCGTGGACGAGATCCTCGCAGGGTATGGCGATAAAGTTGAAATTACAATTCATGAGGATAACAGTATCAGTGTAAAAGATAATGGGCGAGGGATGCCTACAGGAACTCATGAATCAGGCATACCGACTTTACAAGTCATCTTTACGATCTTGCACGCTGGAGGAAAATTTAGTGAAGAAGGCGGTTATAAGACGTCCGGTGGACTTCATGGGGTTGGGGCAGCGGTTGTTAATGCGTTGTCGGAATGGTTAGTCGTAACGGTCCAAAGAGACGGTTATGAATATACCCAAAAGTTCAAAAATGGCGGCAAGCCAGATGGAGATGTAAAACGGAAAAAGATTAGAGGAAAAGCGACTGGGACAACCATCCATTTTAAGCCGGATGCTGAAATCTTTAAATCAACCGAAATTTCTTACGAAACGTTACAAGAACGAATGCGTGAATCAGCATTCTTACTTAAAAAGACACATATTCATTTAATTGATTTAAGGACAGATGAAGAAGAAGAATTTTACTATGAAGACGGTATTCAATCGTTTGTTGAGTACTTAAATGAAGACAAAGACACACTGACTTCCATCGGTTATTTCGAAGGTAAGAATAATGGGATTGAAGTTGAATTTGCTTTTCAATATAACGATGGTTATACAGAAAACTTTCTAAGTTTCGTCAATAATGTTCGGACACGCGACGGTGGAACACACGAAGTTGGAGCAAAAACGGCTTTAACGAAGACATTTAATGAATATGCACGTCGCGCAGGTTTATTAAAAGATAAAGAAAAGAATTTAGAAGGCTCTGACATCCGAGAAGGGATAGCGGTTATTCTCTCTGTGCGTATTCCTGAAAATATTTTACAGTTTGAAGGACAAACGAAAAATAAATTAGGAACACCTGAAGCTCGTGCAGCGTCTGAAGCTGTGATATCAGAACAACTTGGTTTTTATTTAGCGGAAAATGGTGAAACTTCACAACAAATCGTCCGAAAAGCACTAAAAGCAAGAGAAGCAAGAGAAGCAGCCAGAAAAGCTAAGGATGCGACGAGAGATGGTAAATCGAGACGTCAGCGAGATGCTTTAATTTCTGATAAGTTGACTCCAGCTCAAGGACGAAACGCGAAACGGAACGAATTATACCTAGTAGAGGGGAACTCGGCGGGTGGATCGGCTAAACAAGGACGTGATCGTAAATTCCAAGCCATTCTTCCTTTACGTGGTAAAGTCATTAATACAGAAAAAGCTTCGATTACAGATATCTTTAAGAATGAAGAAATTGCAACGATGATTTATACGATTGGTGCAGGTGTTGGACCTGAATTTGATTTGAAAGATTGCAATTATGACAAAGTCATTATCATGACGGATGCGGACACGGATGGTGCGCATATCCAAACATTATTATTAACATTCTTCTATCGCTACATGCGTCCATTGATTGATGCTGGGAAAGTTTATCTCGCACAACCGCCTTTATATAAAATTACTTCTGGTTCAGGCAGCAAACAAAAAGCTCAATATGCATGGACCGATGAAGAGATGGAAGAAGCGATAAAAGGGCTGAAAAACTATTCCTTACAGCGTTATAAAGGTCTAGGTGAGATGAATGCTGATCAGTTATGGGAAACAACGATGGACCCTGAAAGACGTACACTGATTCAAGTAACGATTGATGACGAAGCAAAAGCTGAACGACGGGTTTCAGTATTGATGGGATCTAAAGTGTCCCCTCGTCGTGACTGGATTGAAGACAATGTCGAATTTACATTAGAAGAAGACGGCAGCATTTTAGATACAGAAGATATTCTTGAAGATGATAGTGAAGATGCTCATCAAGAAAGGTTAGATGTTTAATGGTTGAAAGTACAGGCGTTCAAAAAATAACATTAGAAAACGTTATGGGCGACCGTTTTGGAAGATATTCAAAATATATCATCCAAGAACGGGCAATTCCTGATATTCGTGACGGGTTAAAACCCGTACAAAGACGAATCATTTACGCAATGCAGGAAGCAAAAAATACGTATGACAAGAATTATCGTAAGTCTGCAAAAACAGTAGGGAATGTCATTGGGAATTATCACCCTCATGGAGATACTTCTGTTTATGATGCCATGGTTCGTTTAAGTCAAGAATGGAAAATGCGCGAGCCTTTAGTTGATATGCAAGGAAACAACGGAAGTATGGATGGGGATCCTGCAGCCGCAATGCGTTATACAGAAGCTCGTTTATCTAAAATAGCGGATGAACTCGTCAAAGACATCGGTCTAAATACTGTAGATTTTGTTTTAAACTTTGATGATACTGCTGAAGAACCTACTGTACTGCCTGCACGCTATCCAAATTTACTCGTTAATGGAGCAACAGGGATTTCTGCGGGTTATGCAACAGACATCCCACCTCATAATTTAGGTGAAGTCATTGATGCAGCGGTTCATTTAATTGATTATCCAGAAGCTCGCTTAAAGACTTTAATGAAATACGTGAAAGGTCCTGATTTTCCTACGGGTGGTATCGTCCAAGGAGCGAAAGGATTAAAGAAAGCTTTTGAAACAGGTAAAGGCCGAATTGTCATCCGCTCCAAAACGGAAATTGAAAAGATGCGTGGCGGTCGTGAACAAATTGTCATCACGGAAATTCCATATGATGTCAATAAAAGTACACTAGTCAGTAAAATCCATGATATTCGTATTAATAAAAAAATTGATGGAATAGCGGATGTTCGAGATGAAACCGACCGTTCAGGTTTGCGTATTGTTGTTGAATTACGAAAAAATGTGAATGCAGAAGGTATTTTGACATATCTATTAAAAAATACTGATTTACAAGTATCTTATAATTACAACGTGATCGCAATTGATGATAAGCAACCAAAACAATTAGGCTTAAGAGAAATATTAAACAGTTATTTAAACTTCCGAAGAGATGTAGTCAAACGACGAACAAATACTTTACTTAAAAAAGACCAAGACCGTGAACATATTGTAAAAGGTTTAATTAAAGCCATCTCTATTTTAGATAAAGTCATTGCAACGATTCGCGAAAGTAATAACAAATCACACGCAAAAGTAAATTTAATTAATGATTATGAGTTTACGGAAAGACAAGCTGAAGCGATTGTAAATCTTCAGTTATATCGTTTGACGAATACGGACATTACTGATTTAAAACAAGAAGAAAAAGAATTAGAAGACCGGATTCAAGAGTATAATGAAATCCTTTCAAACGATCAAAAATTAGATCAAGTCATTAAAGACGAACTGAAAGAAATTAAGAAAAACTATGCGACTCCTCGGCTAACACAAATCGAAGAAGAAATTGAAGAGTTGAAAGTAGAAAAAGAAGTCTTAGTTTCTGAAGAAGAGGTTATCGTAACCTTAACCAAAGAAGGATATCTAAAGCGAACCAGCGTGCGTTCTTATCAATCTTCTACGCCAGAAGATATTAGTATTCGAAATGGCGATAAAATCATCTTTGCGGACAAATTATCCACTTTAGATCAGATGATTATCTTTACAAGCAAAGGAAATGTGATTAATCGACCGATTCATGAACTACCAGATATCCGCTGGAAAGATGCAGGACAACATTTATCTCAAAGTATTTCATTTGAGCCGAATGAACGAATTGTGGCCGCCTTTAGTTACCGACAGTTACCTAAAGAAGATCATTTTGTATTGATTACCCGAAACGGACACATCAAACAAACAAAAATTTCCGATTTTGCACATAAAAGAAACTATAGAACACAAAGTTATACAGCTATTCGCTTGAATGATGAGATGGATGAGTTGTTAAATGTATATGAAGCTAAAGACGGTATAAATTATGATGTATTCTTGGTCAGCCGAAGAGGCTATGGTTTAAGGTACGGATTAGATGAAGTTTCTGTATATGGAACGAACGCTAAAGGAGTTAAGTCCATTAACCTTAAAGATAATGACTATGTTATTTCTGGATATATCTTTGATCCTAACGATAAACCTGCGAATGTTATGATTGTTACTCATCGAGGTGCGGTTAAGAAAATGGATCTTACTGACTTTGATCCGATTTCTCGTGCTAAAAGAGGATTATTAGTGTTACGAGAGTTAAAAGCTAATCCACATCGGATGGCATTAATGTTTGCTGTAGAAAACGAAGAAGAAAATATTACAATACTAACGGATGAAGCACATAAAGTGACTTTCCAACCGAAAAATTACAGTATAAGCGATCGATATAGTAATGGTTCTTTCTTATTGGATGAAGAAACAGAAGGATCGCCTATCGATTATAAACGCGATGACATTATTTATGAAGACGAAACATCAGAAGAATAAAATAGAATTTAAGAAAAGATAGAGGGCTTTCCTTCTATCTTTTTTTGGTTCAAATGTATATTTTTCACAAAAATGTTGAATAGGTATGTATAATATAGTTAAATTAATTATTTAAAAAACACTGCTGTCATCATAATTATAGTATTACCAGTAAACATGTTCAATAATTCACTTGTACTCATACCATACCTTGTGATATGATTAACTTAATAAAAATACATAAGTTAATTGTATGGATAAGGAGTTGTTTTTTAGATGCAAAAGATAAAGGAATCTACTTTGTTTGAAAGAGCCTGGGAGGGATTTTCGGGCAAAAAGTGGAAACGAGATATTCATGTCCGTGATTTTATTCAACAAAACTATAAACCTTATGCTGGAGATGATTCTTTCTTAGAAGGACCAACCCAGAATACGTCCGATCTTTGGCGACAAGTGATGGATTTAGACCGACAGGAAATTGAAGCCGGTGGAGTATTAGATATGGATACAGATGTCGTTTCTTCGATTACTTCTCATGGACCTGGATATTTAGATAAAGACAAAGAAACAGTTATTGGTTTTCAAACAGATGAACCGTTCAAACGTTCTTTCCAACCCTATGGGGGTATCCGTATGTCTCAGCTGGCTGCAGAGTCATACGGTTACGAAATTAATCCCGAAAAAGTCCATATATTCAGTGAGTACCGTAAGACACATAATCAAGGCGTTTTTGATGCTTACACACCTGAAATGCGTGCAGCAAGACGTTCTGGAGTAATTACTGGTTTACCAGACGCCTATGGACGTGGCCGTATTATAGGGGATTATCGTCGAGTAACGCTTTATGGTATTGATTTTTTAATAGAACAAAAACTACAAGATAAAGAAAATTATGGTGGCGGTATCATGTCAGAGAAAGTGATCCGTCAGCGAGAAGAACTATCGGAACAGATAAAAGCTTTACATGAAATGAAAGAATTAGGCCACATCTATGGATTTGATCTTGCTCGTCCAGCCGAGAATGCAAAAGAAGCCTTCCAATGGTTATATTTAGGTTATTTAGCAGCCATCAAACAACAAAATGGTGCTGCTATGTCTTTAGGACGTACATCAACTTTCTTAGATATTTATATTGAACGTGATATAGAGAATGGAAGATTAACAGAGGTCGAAGCACAAGAACTAGTGGATCATTTTGTGATGAAGTTGAGGTTAGTGAAATTTGCAAGAACGCCTGAATATAATGAGCTCTTTTCAGGAGATCCGACTTGGGTTACTGAAGCTATCGCAGGGATGGGTGTAGATGGTCGGCCTATGGTGACTAAAAACAGCTATCGCTTCTTGCACACTCTAAGAAACTTAGGCCCTTCGCCAGAACCAAACTTGACGGTCTTATGGTCATCAAACTTGCCTCAAAACTTTAAAGACTTTTGTGCAAAGGTTTCCATTGAATCCAGTGCTGTCCAATATGAAAATGATGATGTCATGCGACCAATCTATGGGGATGACTACGGCATTGCATGCTGTGTGTCTGCTATGGAATTAGGGAAACAAATGCAATTTTTTGGTGCTCGAGCGAATTTAGCGAAAGCCTTACTCTATGCTATTAATGGTGGGGTAGATGAAATGTCAAAAGAACAAATTGCGCCAAAGTTTGCACGAATTACTTCTGAGTATTTAGACTATACAGAAGTAAAGGAAAGATACCAGGATATGATTGATTGGCTTGCAGGATTGTATATCAATACCTTAAATGTTATTCATTATATGCATGACAAATACAGCTATGAAAGTGCACAGATGGCTTTACATGATACAGAAGTAGTGCGTACAATGGCGACTGGAATTGCGGGTTTTTCTGTAGCCGTTGATTCGCTTTCTGCCATAAAATACGCAAAGGTGAAAACGATTCGTGATGAAGAGGGACTAGTCATCGATTATGAAATTGAAGGTGATTATCCAAAGTATGGTAATAATGATGATCGAGCAGATGATATTGCCATCGAATTGCTTGAACGCTTTATGACGAGTGTTAAAAAACATGAAACTTATAGAGATTCCGTTCACACAACCTCCATATTGACAATCACCTCAAATGTGGTTTATGGGAAGAAAACTGGAAATACACCAGACGGACGTCGAGCAGGCGAACCTTTTGCTCCAGGAGCAAATCCGTTGCATGGGCGAGATGAAAAAGGAGCTTTAGCCAGTTTAAACTCTGTAGCTAAGTTACCATATGAATATTCTTTAGATGGCATTTCAAACACGTTTTCTATTGTACCGAATGCCTTAGGGAAAACTGAAGAAGCACAAATGAGAAACTTAGCCAATATGCTAGACGGTTATGTCACTAAAGGCGGCCATCATTTAAACGTCAATGCTTTAAATCGAGACACACTAGTAGATGCCATGGAACATCCAGAAGAATATCCGCAACTGACTATTCGTGTTTCTGGGTATGCTGTCAAATTCATTAAATTAACTCGCGAACAGCAAATGGATGTCATTAGTCGTACTTTCCATGCAAGTCTATAATAATAAAATGAAGGATGAATACTGGATATGACAGAAGAAAACTTAGGGTATGTTCATTCCATTGAAACCTTTGGATCAGTTGATGGACCAGGAATACGGTTTGTAATTTTTATGCAAGGTTGTCGATTGAGGTGTGCTTTCTGCCATAATCCCGATACATGGAATATTGGTGGGGGTACGCCTTATACTCCAGAAGAATTAATTGAACAAGCAATCGATTACCAACCTTATTGGGGAAATGAAGGTGGAATTACAATCAGTGGAGGAGAGCCGCTCTTACAAATCGATTTTGTATTAGAGTTGTTTAAAATAGCTAAAGCTAAAGGCATTCATACAGCTCTTGATTCATGCGGTGGTCCATTTACACGGGAAGAACCATTTTTTAGTGTTTATAACGAGCTGATGCAATATACAGATTTAGTATTAATGGATATTAAACACATTAATAATGAATTTCATAAAAAATACACGATGGCTGAAAATACGAACATTCTAGAAATGGCTCGAGACTTAGCAGAGCGGGAAATCCCTATGTGGATTCGTCACGTATTGGTTCCAGAACATTCCGATTTTGATGAAGATTTAAAGGCTTTGAGTGTATTCATTCAATCCCTTGGAGATGCAGTAAAAAATGTGGAAGTACTTCCTTATCATCAGCTTGGTGTATATAAATACGAAGAGCTGGGTATTCCATATCGATTAGAAGGGGTAGAACCTCCAACCCTTGAACGCGTAGAAAATGCAAATCGAATTTTAAAGACGAATCAGTACCAAACCAAATAAAATCTCTTTCCAATTAAAAAGCCTCTCTTTTAAGTAGTAGTTCAAATGAACTGACCTACTTAAAGAGAGGATTTTTTCATGCTTTATGATTAAAAATGATAAGTTTTATAGTTTTTCAGACTTCTCCATGAATTTGCTTTCTTATAATTGAATGAGTATAATGTAAAAGGTATTAGAAAATTATTAAATAATTATGTGTATTTATTTAGAAGGAAGGTGCAGGATAGATATGAAAAATAAAACAATTGGTTTTATTGGCATGTTGTTTTTAGTTTTATCATTATTATTCAATGGCAAAGGGGTTGTGGATGCCCAAGAGAGAACTTATATCATAGGTACTGACACGACTTATGCACCCTTTGAATTTGTTGATGAAAATGGTGATTTCGTAGGAATCGATATGGATCTGTTAGAAGCTATCGCAGAAGACCAAGGATTTGATTATGAATTGAGAATCTTAGGATTCAACGCTGCTGTTCAAGCCTTAGAAAGTAATCAAGTAGATGGAGTCATTGCGGGGATGAGTATTACAGATGAACGCAGAGAATCTTTTGATTTTTCAGATCCTTATTATTCATCAGGTTCTCAATTCGCAGCTTTAGAAGGCAGTGATATCGAAACCCTTGAAGATTTAGAAGGATTAAGTGTAGCTGTTAAAACAGCAACCACAGGGTATGATGTTGCAGAAGAATTATCAGAAGAGTATGGTTTTACATTAAATGTTTTTGAAGATTCAGTAAATATGTACGAAGATTTACAAGTAGGGAATTCAGCAGCTGTTGTTGAAGACTATCCTGTTATGTTATATGCACACTCTACAGGACGTGTTCGCTTGAAATTCATCGGTGAGCAGCAAGCTATTGCGGATAATGGGTTTGCAGTGAACAAAGGTGAAAACCCAGAACTTTTACAGATGTTTAATGATGGTTTAGCGAATTTAAGAGCTTCTGGAGAATACGAAGAAATTATTGCTCGTTATTTAGGTGAAGAAGCATTAGCTGAACAAAGCGAAGATGAAAATATTTTTACTCAATTTATTAATAATTTTAGTCCATTAATGAATGGTTTATGGCGAACAATCTGGCTGACTTTTGTTTCGTTCTTTATTGCATTATTCTTCGGTGTTATTTTTGGTTTGATGCGTACAAGTGATGTCGAAATTCTTAAAGCCATTGCTCAAGTCTATATAGATATCTTAAGAGGAGCACCTTTAATTGTGCTGGCCTTCTTTATTTACTTTGGTGTGCCACAGATGACAAATATATCATTAAGTGCAAATGTCGCAGGTATAATCACCCTAAGTTTAAATGCGACGGCTTATATCGCAGAAATAGTCCGAGGTGGTATTCAAGCAGTTAATAAAGGCCAAATAGAAGCTGGGAGATCTCTTGGTTTAACGAACGGTATCACTATGCGTAGAATTGTTTTACCACAAGCTTCCCGAATTGCAATGCCATCGTTAATCAACCAATTCGTCATTACACTGAAAGATACTTCCATCCTTTCAGTCATTGGCATTGTTGAACTGACACAAACTGGAAAAATCATTATTGCTCGTACGTATGAATCAGGAAATATCTGGCTCATTGTTGGAGCGATGTACGTTATATTGATTACAATATTAACTAAACTTTCAAATCGATTAGAGAAGGAGCTGTAATCATGGCGATTATTGAAGTGAAAGATTTACAAAAAAGTTTCGGAGATAATGAAGTATTAAAATCTATAGACTTGGAAGTCGAAAAGGGAGAAGTCATTTGTATTATTGGTCCTTCTGGTTCAGGGAAGTCAACCTTTTTAAGGTGTTTAAATGGCTTAGAGCCTGTAAATGGTGGAAGCATTTTAATCAGTGGGAACGACATTACGGATAAATCTTCTCGAATCGATATTATCAGACAAGAAATCGGAATGGTGTTTCAACAGTTTAATTTGTTTCCGCATTTAACAGTCTCAGAAAATATCACATTAGCTCCTGTTGAACTGAATAAAATGTCGAAAACGGAAGCACGTGAAGTTGCTTTAGATTTATTAAGAATGGTAGGTTTAGAAGATAAAATTGATGCCTATCCCGACTCGCTTTCAGGAGGTCAACAACAACGCGTAGCTATTGCCCGAGCTTTAGCAATGAATCCAGAAGTTATGCTGTTTGATGAGCCGACTTCAGCATTAGACCCTGAAATGGTAGGGGAAGTATTAGAAGTCATGAAAAAATTAGTAGATGAAGGGATGACGATGGTTATTGTATCCCATGAAATGGGCTTTGCAAAAGAAGTGGCAGATCGCGTCATCTTTATGGATGGGGGATATATCGTCGAAGAGAATACACCAGTGGAATTATTCGAACATCCTTCTGAAATGAGAACGAAAGAATTTTTAGATAAAGTGCTTTAAGAAAAAGAAACATCTTTATAGAAAGGCAGATTTTATGCATCTTCTATAAAGATGTTTTTTAACTTTTTAAATTTAAAGAATAATTGCTAAAAAATAAATTTTGTTTTACTCTATATAGTAAGTAGACTAATTTAGGAGTGATAGAAATGAGTAAGTTATTAGTATTTGGACACCAAAATCCCGATACCGATACAATTGCCTCAGCCATTGCTTTATCTTATTTAAACAATGAATTATCTTATGAATCTGAAGCCGTTGCATTAGGTGAACCAAATGAAGAAACAAAATATGCATTGGATTACTTCCGTGTGGATCCCCCGCGAGTAATTAAAACAGCTGCAAATGAAGTGGAAAATGTTATTTTAGTAGACCATAACGAAGCACAGCAAAGTGTTTCTGATATTAATAAAGTAACGGTAAAAGCGGTAGTCGATCATCACCGAATAGCTAATTTTGAAACTGCCGATCCTCTGTATTATCGTGCAGAACCGGTAGGAAGTACGGCGACTATTCTGTTAAAAATTTTTAAAGAATATGAAGTAGACCTACCTAGTCATATTGCTGGATTATTGTTATCTGCGATTGTTTCAGATACATTATTACTAAAATCACCAACTTGTACGACTGAAGATGTTCGCGCAGCTGGAGAGTTGGCTGAACTCGCTGGAGTTTCATTAGACGAGTATGGATTTAAAATGTTAAGAGCTGGAACAGATATTACATCAAAAACAGCTAGAGAGATTTTAAATGATGATGCAAAATCTTTTGAAATGGCTGGCGAAAATGTACGCATCGGCCAGGTGAATGTGGTGGATGTAAATGATGTATTAGACCGTAAAGATGAGATTCTGGAAGCCATTCGTCAAGAAACTAGAGAGTACGATTATGATTTATACGTTCTGTTGGTCACAGATATCATTGAAAATAACTCAGTGGCTGTCGTAGATGGACCAGCTTACCGTCAATTTGAAATGGCATTTAACAAGCCGATTCAACTAAATACAGTGGAGTTAGACGGTGTTGTTTCTCGTAAAAAACAAGTCGTTCCACCGCTTACTGATGTATTTAAAAAAAATAAAAGATAGTAAATACTTAAAAGTGCAACAGAGCAAAGCTCTGCTGCACTTTTTAATTCGTATATTCTTATAAATTATCAAAAGTATAAAAACCTGCTTCTTTTTTAATTAATTTTGGAGCAACTTGCAATGCGCCATTTGCAAAAATATCTTTTGATTGGGCTCGATGACTAATCGTTATTTCTTCATCTAACCCAGCGAAGTATACATCATGTTCTCCAACAATTGTACCGCCACGTATTGCAGATATGCCTATTTCTTTTTGATCGCGTTTTTGGGTTTTATCGTGTCTATCATACACAGGTACTGCATTTTCACGGCTTGGCACTTGTTTAATTGTGTCTAAGAGTAGATTCAATGTCCCACTAGGCGCATCTACTTTTTGATTATGGTGCTTCTCAAGCAATTCAATATCATAGTCCTCTAATAATTCAGTAGCAAGCGTGACAATTTTCGTCATCACATGCACGCCATAGCTCATATTGGGACTGAAAAATATAGGATGCTTTTCTGCTTTTACTTTAGCTTTGTTGATAATTTCTTCTTTTTCGCCTGTTGTAGCAATAATCATAGGAATCGTAAGTTCTTCTGTCTCTAGCATTTCAAGCGTAAGGTCAGGATGAGAAAAATCAATAATCACATCCGCATCAGGTAATTCATTAAAGCTGTGGCATGTATAATATGGCGTTTCTTCTCCTTCAGGAACTAAAACTGCCGTAACTTCATAACCCTTATCTTCCG
>Ga0079225_10001676_pt1 | contig 12543 bp, 10 predicted proteins | sample Poulit2012_FD_76344 | JGI IMG/M metagenome (GOLD analysis project Ga0079225, IMG submission 76344) | Agricultural soil microbial communities from Georgia to study Nitrogen management - Poultry litter 2012 | ecosystem: Environmental > Terrestrial > Soil > Agricultural land | place: USA: Georgia...
ACAGCAACTATCAGGCATTACCTCTTGGTAGCAGGCTGGCTGCAGCGAGTTTCGCTAAAGTTTTCATTTAATCTCCTCTATATGTTTATACGGTTCCTGGCGGAACCGTTTTTTTTGTGGTGTTTGGTTTCCCCGCACCCGACCATGGCTTATAATTTGCGCCTATGCAAAAAAATCAATACATCACCCCTAGCCGCTGGCGTCGCTTTGCCTGCATGGTTTATGATGGCATGCTGCTTTTTGGCCTTGTTTTTATTGCCGGTTTACTCTTTGATGTGCTTACAGACAGCCGCCATGCCCTGCAGTTGCGCGCTTGGCGGCAATTATTTTTATTTGTATTGATTAGCTTGTATTTTTTGAGCGCTTGGCTAAAGGGCGGGCAGACTTTGGCAATGAAAACTTGGCATATACGTTTGCAGCCTATATGGTCCGGCCCACTTAGCCTAAGACGGGCGTTATTGCGCTATGTATTGATGTGGGTTTTCCCACTGCTAACCGCCCTGATCATAGAGATTGCCGCCAAATACACAGGGCAACCTGGCCTAAGCATACTTATTGTTTTTGCCCCTTTTAGTAATTTTATTTATACCTGGCTCGACCCTGACAAACAATTTATGCACGATCGCCTCTGCGCCACGCGTTTGGTTAGCTCAAAACCCTCACCTGATAAATAGATATATTGGCCATGACCAACCAGTTAAACAAATACCTTTTTACCGATCAACTCACCCGTGTACAAACTGTAGAGCTCACCACAGCTTGGCAAAAAGCACTAGAACACAACCAATACCCCCAAGCAGTGCGTATTTTATTGGGCGAACTCACCGCAGCAGCGGTGTTGCTCGCTGCCAACCTAAAAATGCAGGGCTCACTTATATTGCAAGCCCAGGGCGATGGGCCAGTGCGCTTATTGGTAGTTGAGTGCACCTCTGAACTACAAATACGGGCCACCGTTAGCCTTGATGAAGAGGCCGACCCAGACCTGCAAGGCGGGTTACAAAGTTTGCTCAACGCCCAAGGCACTGGCCGCTTGGTGACTATCCTTGACCCCAAAGATAAAAAGGCCTTTAAGCCCTATCAGGGTATTGTGCCCTTAGAGGGCGAGACAGTGACCGAGGTCTTAGAAAACTATATGCAGCACTCTGAGCAGCTCGACACACGTCTGTGCTTAGCAGCCAATGACGAGCGTGCTGCGGGCATGCTTTTGCAGCGCCTACCAGCTCAAGGCCAACAACCAACTGCGGCGTGCGACAACACTGAGGACAGCTGGGCCCGTAATGCACCTATATTTGCTACCTTGCAAGCCCAAGAGCTCTTAAACCTAAGCAGTGCTGAGCTCATCAAACGGCTTTTTTGGCAAGAAGACCTCATACAGCTACCTACCCAGCCCGTGCAGTGGCATTGCCCCTGCACCCGCCAACGTGTCGCCAAGATGCTCGAAATGCTTGGCCAAGATGAGGTCCAAAGCATTTTGCAGGAGCAAGGCAATGTCGAGGTGGCCTGCCAATTTTGCGGCCAACCATACGTGTTTGATGTGGTCGACTGCGCCCAGCTATTTCAGCCTGGCAGTGCCGATGCAGCCTCTAGACATTTGCACTAGGTTGACCTTTGCGGGCAAACAAACTGTGCCCAAATTACCCTAGCTTATTGTTTGCAAATCACTTTTCGCATACCTAAAACAGACAATAATAACTAGATGAGCTTTATTAATCATTTAGTTTCTTTTGTCTTTGGGTATGCATTATGTTTGTTCCGGCATTATTTGTTTTAGGCAGCTTATTTACTACCTTTGCGATTGGGCTTGATGCGGCTTTATATTTACTTCAACGTCATCAGCTTAGCCATGCGCTATTAGACACGGTGCGCGCACACACGCGCCAACATATGCAGCCCGAGCAGTTTGCTCAGCAGTTGCGCTTTGAGATAGAAAAAATCCGCCTCCCCCTGCCTTTGGGTTGGCCGCACAGCTGGCACGCTGAGCAACACCGGCCCACAGATGCTGACTTTATGCGCTTTAGGGACCCCCACCTCGAGGGCCAACTACAGTGGCCACACCCCACCATCAACAACCGTTATCAGGCGCAGCAACATAGTATTTTTAGCGCCCGCACACAGCAAGCACGGCAAACTGATGCACACAATCTCGGCCCATTGGCAGCCTCGACCTCGCTGTCCGCAACGCGTACCCCTCCCCCAACCTTAGCAACTGATGCGGCCCAAAACATTTTTGCTGCCAATACTTTGCAGCTACGCTTTAGCTATGCCTTTAGGCCGACCAACCCCATTGTGCGCCCTGTGTTGCGTGCGCTTACCAACTGGGTGCGCCACCCTTATAGTCAAAAGCTTTTTGCCCAAGGCCTACTACCCATTGTGATAGAGCTCGAACACCCCTACGCCTCGCACCCGGTGGCATGGCCCGAACAACCTGGCATCCCGTACTACCGATTGTCCACAAAAGATCAGCAATGGCACAAAACCCAAACTGCTGACTATCAGCCCATGCCCCAATTGCCGCCTCGGCAAGATAAGCCCGACATTGACTCGGGCGATAACCCCAACACAGCAGACGCCCCCCATCACGGTCTTGATGAGTTTGTCACCCAACCTATAAGTGATACAGAGTCAACCAATACTACAGGTGCACAACCCGCTGACCAAATACCGTGGGATCCAAACAGAAACCATGAAGGGGAATGGGACTGCGACCACCCTAATTGTTGTTTGTTATAAATCAGCCTCAGTGCCGTTATTGTTCAGTTTTGTTCTCTTTGGCACTTTTTGGCACTTTTTGCAATAATTTGGGCTGCTTGCTAATGATTAAAGTAGTTTGATGCTAACCAGCTGCCCCGCAGACATTTGGGCAACATTTAGGCTATGTTTAGGCGACGTTTAGACTATGTTTGGCCGGCATTGGGACGACGTTTGGACTATGTTTGGGCTATTTTGTCGCCGGCACTATACGCACAAAGATCTCATCGTCACGAATCATGCCTAAGTCGGCACGGGCGCGCTCCTCGATGGCCTGAGCCCCAGCAGCACCGGCCTTGAGCTCATCGACCTCGGCCTGCAAGGCCTCGTTGCGCGCCTGCAGCACTTGATTGATCTCTTGTTGCTCTGCCAATTGGCTTTCTAGCAAGACCACCCGTGGGCGGCCACTATCACTAAACCAGAATGAATACTGTAGTGTCAGAGCCACCAAAACTAAAATCAGCAAAAGCAAACGCATAAGCTGCCAACAGGCCTAGCATGAGCAAGGCCTGCTATCCGTAGGTTTAGCGATATAAATTATAAAATGCCGACCGCCCCGCATAAGAGGCCACATCGGCTAACTCTTCCTCGATACGCAAGAGCTGATTATATTTAGCCATACGATCAGAGCGAGAAAGCGAGCCGGTTTTGATTTGCATGGCATTGGTGGCCACAGCAATATCGGCAATACTGGCATCTTCGGTCTCGCCAGAACGGTGCGAAATCACCGCGGTGTAACCATGGCGCTTGGCCATTTCGATGGCGGCAAAGGTCTCGGTAAGGGTACCGATCTGATTGATCTTAATCAGTATAGAGTTACCTACCCGCTCTTGTATGCCTCGGCGCAAGATCTCGGTATTGGTGACAAATAGATCATCGCCTACCAACTGCACCTTGTGGCCCAAACGCTCGGTAAGATGCTTCCAACCGGCCCAATCATCCTCGGCCATACCATCCTCGATCGAGATAATGGGGTATTTGTCACACCAGGTTTCAAGCAAATAAGTAAGCTCTTCGGCATCTAAGACCAAATCGCCCTCGCCGGCTAAATGGTATTTGCCATCGCGGTAAAACTCGGTGCTGGCACAATCTAAGGCCAAAGCTATTTGCGCACCAGCCTCGTAGCCTGCTGCATCAATGGCCTGCAGAATTAATTGCAGGGCCGCCTCATGGTTTTCTATGCTCGGGGCAAAGCCACCCTCGTCACCCACAGCTGTTGACAAGCCGCGCTGCTGCAAAATGTCATTGAGGGCGTGAAATACCTCAGCCCCCATACGCAGCGCCGTACTAAAACTGTCGGCCTGCAAGGGCACTATCATAAACTCTTGCATATCGAGGTTGTTGTTGGCGTGGGCACCACCGTTGATGACATTCATCATGGGCACCGGCAATTGCATTGCACCACTGCCACCAAAATATCTGTATAAAGACAGCCCACAATCATCTGCTGCTGCTCGCGCAACCGCCATACTGGCCGCTAATATGGCATTGGCCCCCAACCGGCTTTTATCAGCCGTGCCATCTAGCTCTAAAAGCACCTTGTCTATAAAGCACTGCTCTTGGGCATCTAAACCCATCAAGGCCTCAGAAATATCGGTATTAACGTGCTCGACTGCACGCAATACCCCTTTGCCCAAATATCGGGCATTATCACCGTCGCGTAACTCAACGGCCTCGCGGGCACCCGTAGATGCCCCTGATGGCACCGATGCCCGCCCCATTGCACCTGACTCTAAGAGCACATCACACTCTACAGTGGGGTTGCCCCGTGAATCTAAAATCTCGCGACCTACGATATCGACGATTGCACTCATGTTGGTATGTTCCTGCTGCTCGCATTAATGCAAGACCCTATCGCCTTGCTAGTTAAAACAAAAAAGACTAGAAAAAACTGCTACAACGGGCCGTGTGACTGCTATTACCTAACTAAAATGGCTCAGATAATCTGCCCCAAAGCCATTAGACTAGCCGGCCAACAACTCAATACAAAGCAGCCTAAAAGCATGTAACCTACTAGGCTGCAACCAACCCAACTACCAGCCTAAAACCGCTCTATCATCAGCCTTGGCCGCCTCATCAATGGCTTTTAAGCCTTGTAACAAGGCGCGCATATGCTCTAAGGGCACTGCGTTGGGCCCATCAGACAAGGCCTCGGCTGGGTTGGGGTGGGTTTCCATAAACAAGCCTGCTATGCCCACTGCAACCGCTGCGCGTGCCAATACCGGGACAAACTCGCTTTGCCCGCCTGAACGGCCGCCCAACCCACCTGGCTGCTGCACAGAATGAGTGGCATCAAACACCACAGGGCAATTGGTATCACGCATAATTGCGAGCGAACGCATATCAGAGACTAAATTGTTGTAGCCAAACATGACGCCGCGCTCGCAAGCTAAAATAGTCTCGCCGTCGCCCCCGGCCTCGATTGCGGCAGCACGGGCCTTTTCCACCACATGTACCATCTCGTAAGGGCTTAAAAACTGACCTTTTTTGATATTAACGGGCTTGAGTGTCGCTGCAACTGCCTGAATAAAATCAGTTTGGCGGCACAAAAATGCTGGGGTCTGCAGTACATCGACTGCAGCTGCGACCTCATCTATTTGGTCTTTTTCGTGCACATCAGTTAAAACGGCCACCCCAAGCTCGTTACGTATATCATCGAGTATCTGCAGCCCCTCGTCCATACCTGGGCCGCGATATGAGGCAATAGAACTGCGATTGGCCTTATCAAAAGAGCTTTTATAAATAAAAGGTATATCGAGCTCGCGGGTGATCTCTTGGAGCTTGCCCGCCGTATCAAAGGCCATTTGGCGCGACTCAATAACACATGGCCCAGCAATAAGAAAAAACGGGTGCTCTAAACCAACAGGGAAACCACAAAGAATCATGATTGACTCCTAAGATGCCTTTTGGCCTTGGGGAAGGGCGCCAGCCTGATGGGCCAAAGCGGCATGAATAAAGCTAATAAATAGTGGGTGCCCCGCGCGCGGTGTAGAAGTAAACTCGGGATGAAATTGCACCCCTAAAAACCAAGGGTGCTCGGGGAGCTCCATAATCTCGGGGAGCTTTTCATTGGGCGTGCGCGCGCTAATCACTAGCCCTGCCTTTTCGAGACGGGGCACATAAACGTTATTGACCTCGTAACGATGACGGTGGCGCTCATTAACCGTATCCCCATATATTTGGTGGGCCAATGTACCGTCTTTGACTGGGCAACGCTGGGCGCCTTTGCGCATGCTGCCACCGAGGTCGTCATGCTCGCCGCGTCTCTCGATGCGGCCCTCGCGATCGTGCCACTCGGTAATTAAAGCAACCACGGGATGCGCCGCTGAGGGGCCAAACTCAGTACTATTGGCCCCACCCAAACCTGCCACATGTCGTGCAAACTCGACCACTGCCAACTGCATGCCCAAGCAAATACCCAAAAAAGGTACCTGCTGCTCGCGTGCATAGCGAATAGCTTTGATCTTGCCCTCGACCCCGCGCTTGCCAAAACCACCTGGGACAATAATGGCATCATAAGCGGATAATTGCTCGGTGCCCTCGCTTTCGAGATCCTCAGAGTCTATGTAATCAATATCTATTTGTGTACGCGTATGAATGCCTGCATGTACTAAGGCCTCAGTCAGCGACTTGTATGACTCAGTCAGCTCGACATACTTGCCCACCATGGCAATGCGCAATTTGTGCTCGGGGTTTTCTAAAGCAAAGACCAAATCGTCCCACATACTCAGATCGGCCGGCGGAGGGCTTAATTGCAGGGCATCACAAACCAAATCATCTAGGTTTTGCCCATGGAGCATTGCCGGGATTTTATATATAGTGTCGGCATCCCACATCGAGATAACCGCCTGCAAGGGCACATTAGAAAATAAAGAAATCTTGGCGCGCTCTTCTTCGGGGATCTCGCGATCGGCCCGACATAAAAGCACATCAGGGTACAGACCAATCTCGCGCAACTTTTGTACTGAGTGCTGGGTGGGCTTGGTCTTGAGCTCGCCCGCCGAGGCAATAAAGGGCACTAAAGTCAGGTGCACCAAAGCTGTATTACCGCGCCCTAAGCGCAGGCTCATCTGCCGAATCGACTCGAGAAAAGGCAGTGACTCGATATCACCAACCGTGCCCCCGATCTCAACGATGGCCACATCGGCCTGACCATCGTAGGCGGCCTTGGCCCCACGGGCGATAAAGTCTTGGATCTCGTTAGTAATATGCGGGATCACCTGCACAGTCTTGCCCAGATAATCGCCGCGGCGCTCTTTGCGCAAGACAGACTCGTAAATTTGGCCCGTGGTAAAGTTGTTGACCTTGAGCATGCGGGTCGAAATAAACCGCTCGTAATGGCCCAGGTCGAGATCAGTCTCGGCCCCATCCTCGGTGACAAATACCTCACCGTGCTGAAAAGGGCTCATGGTGCCTGGGTCAACATTAATATAAGGGTCGAGCTTGAGCATGGTCACCTTTAGCCCACGCGACTCGAGCAAAGCAGCTAATGATGCTGCTGCAATTCCTTTTCCGAGGGAAGATACCACCCCCCCCGTAACAAAAACATATTTGGTGGTCATTATGAGATCGCCCAACCTTTAGTTTGGGTGTTGGCAAAGAGTAAAATTATAACCGCTAGGATTAATTTGCATAGCGAATGCATACGGGTAAACCCTATTTGAATAAACGCCCCCACTAAACTGCCTCGGTACGTGTTAACAGCCATTGTAAAGCATCTTTTTCGAGGTGCGGGGCCAATGCTTGACGCACCTGCTGATGGTATTGATTTAACCACTGACGCTCGTGGGCAGCAAGCAATGACACCTCTATACAGCGCGTATCAATGGGGCATAAGGTTAGGGTTTCAAAACAATAAAAAGTACCAAAGGCATTTTGCTCGGCAGCCTGGGTCAAGATGAGGTTTTCTATGCGCACCCCCCACTGACCATCGCGGTACACAGCGGGCTCATTAGAGGTCACCATCCCTGGCACTAGGGGTACCATCGCGCGCCCAGGGCGTAGACGCCACGAAATATTTTGTGGGCCCTCGTGCACATTTAAAAAGTAGCCCACCCCGTGCCCAGTGCCGTGCCCATAATCAAGATGGGCCTGCCAAAGCGGCATACGGGCAATGGCATCGAGGTGCTGCCCGCTTACGCCATGGGGGAAAACAGCCTGTGACAAAGCGATCATGGCCTGTAGCACCACTGTGCAATCTTGCTTTTGGGCCGCACTTAATTGCCCAACTGGGGTCATACGCGTAATGTCAGTCGTACCACCCAAATACTGCCCACCCGAATCAATAAGCAATAGCCCATCACCCTCGATGGTGCTGTATTGCTCGGCTGTGGCTTGATAATGCGGCATAGCACCATTGGCATTAAAACCGGCAATAGTCGCAAAACTTGGACTGACAAAATGCGGGCGGCGCGCGCGTGCAGCGGTTAGCTGCTGATCGACCTCGAGCTCGGTAATCGGGCGCTCAGCAATAGTGCGATCAAACCATGCGTAAAACTCGCATAATGCGATGCCGTCTTGGACCATGACCTGCCGTATCTGCTCTTGCTCATGCGCGTTTTTGCTGGCCTTGAGCAAAGTGCTGGGGTTGGCCTGCCTTTGCCAGCTAAGATGTTGGGCCGACATTAGCACCCCAGCTGTAACTGCATTGGGGTCAAATAGCAGCGTCGCCTCAGCAGGTAGGCCTGCCAAATGCTCGCCCAATTGCTCGTAGGCCACCACCTGTACCCCATCATCTAGCAAAGCCTGTTGCAATGACGCATCAAGCTTGCGTGGGTCAACAAATAAATAAGCCTGCTCATGGCCGACTAATAAATGCGCCAAAAAAACAGGGTTGTACGCTACATCGGCCCCGCGCAACCCCAACAGCCAAGCAATATCATCCAAACTAGAGAGCAAGTGCCAAGCCGCGCCACGACTATCCATCTGCTGCCTAATAGTGGACAGGTTTTCTGCCCGGGTGCGCCCTAAAAATGGGGGCTCATGGGCATAAATTGCCGCCTGCGGCAAAGCTGGCCGCTGAGCCCATAAAGCATCGATTAATAGGTCTTGGGCCTGTATGCACCAGCTATTTTGCTGTGCCAAGGCCTGCCACGACTCAAAGCTTGACTGCGGCATCACTTGCGCATCAAGGCATAGTACTGCACCGGTAGACAAATGCTGCTGTAAAAAGGTCTCGGGATCGGGCACCTGCTCGGCACCCTGCCTCATAAGGGTAATGCCTGTGTTGGCTAGCTCTTGGCTTGCCTGAGCCCAGTAGCGACTATCAGTCCATAAGGCCGCCTCGTGTTGTGTCAACAACAAGGTTGCAGCCGACCCAGTAAAACCACTTAACCACACGCGGCTTTGCCAATGCTCGGGTAAATACTCAGATAAATGGGGGTCAGAGCTAAGCACCAAATAGGCATCTATTTGGTTGGCAGACATAAGCGTGCGCAACGCACTTAATCTTGAAGGGATATCAATACTAGCCATAGAGCATGCACATAAAGTTTATATTGAGGCAACTATAAGCAACAACGCCCGTCTTCACAAAGAAAACGGGCGTCTAACTGCTAGCTATGTGGCCAGACAACTAGGGCATTAGGCACTAGCTGTGATGGCACTCAGGTCAAGCTTGGCAGCAGTCTTTTCTTTGACCTCATCAATGGTAACACCTGGGGCGAGCTCGGTAACCCGAAGACCATTGTCAGTAACCTCAAATACACCAAGGTCAGTGACAATAATGTCAACCACCCCTACACCGGTTAAGGGTAAGGTGCACTCGGGTAGTAGTTTGAGCTCGAAACCGCCGTCTTTTTTCTTGACGACGTGGTCCATCAGCACGACAACGCGCTCGACACCAGCGACGAGATCCATCGCACCGCCCATGCCTTTGACCATCTTGCCAGGAATCATCCAGTTGGCTAAATCACCTTTTTCAGAGACCTGCATGGCCCCTAATATTGCTAGGTTGATTTTGCCGCCACGGATCATGGCAAATGAATCAGCTGAAGAAAAGAAAGAAGAACCAGGTAATGTAGTCACGGTTTGCTTGCCAGCGTTGATAAGATCGGCATCGATCTCGTCCTCGGTGGGAAAGGGCCCAATGCCCAACAAACCGTTTTCAGATTGTAGCCAAACCGTCATGCCCTCGGGCACATGGTTAGCAACTAAGGTGGGCATACCAATGCCCAAATTAACGTAAAAGCCGTCTTGCAGCTCTTGGGCTGCGCGTGCGGCCATTTGATCACGTGTCCAAGCCATTATAAACCTCCTATGTACGTGTCGTGCGGTGTTCGATGTATTTCTCGGGAGTTTCGTTGAGCACGATACGGTCAACAAATACCCCGGGCAAATGCACATGCTCAGGGTCAAGCTCGCCAATTTCGACGATTTTCTCTACCTCGACGATGGTAATTTGACCCGCCATCGCAACATTTGGATTAAAGTTGCGTGCTGTTTTGCGAAAGATTAGATTACCGCTTTTATCAGCAATATACGCCTTGACTAAAGAGACATCAGGCACAATGGCGCGCTCGAGGATGTACTCGCGACCGTCGAACTCGCGTGACTCTTTGCCCTCGGCCACTATCGTGCCAGCGCCCGTCGCGGTAAAGAACGCGGGGATACCGGCCCCACCAGCACGTAGGCGTTCGGCGAGTGTGCCTTGCGGCGTAAACTCGATCTCGATATCGCCTGCTAGGTATTGTTTTTCGAATTCTTTGTTTTCGCCCACATAAGACGAAATCATTTTGCTGATTTGGCGTGTATCAAGTAGCTGACCCAGCCCTTTACCATCGACCCCAGCGTTGTTACTCACCCCGGTGATATTTTTAACCCCCGAGTCGCGTAACGCAGTAATTAATGCCTCGGGAATACCACATAAACCAAAACCACCAACAGCGATGGTTTGACCATCTGCGACAACTCCGTCCAAGGCAGCCTCTGCACTGGGATAAATTTTGCTCATTGATGTGCTCCTATAGGTGTAGATTTTATCGTTTGAGGGTGTGCTCCATCTACTATGTTAACGCCTGTAGCCTTTGTATGCTAGGTGATCTTGGCAAAAAAGCCTAAAATCAGTTATTAAGGCAAAAAGGCCCATAAAACAAAGGCTTGCTGCATAGGTGCCCACATAACGGTCAAAGCCACCAACAAAGCGCTTAAAACTGCCGTCTTAACTAGGCAGAGTGCCCAAGCAGCGGTATAGTGTTAGGTTCGCTAATGCCCACATGCCAAGCGATACCCTGCGCACAAACAGGGCTAAAAACAAAACAGGGTGTTTGTTTTAGGTTGTTATTTTTTTGATATATTCGGAGTTTCAACTATGTCAGAACGCGAGTCAATGGAATATGACGTTGTTATTGTGGGCGCGGGGCCAGCCGGTCTGGCCACAGCAATACGCCTCAAACAACTAGCCAATCAGGCTGACAAAGAGATCAGCGTCTGTGTCCTCGAAAAAGGCCCAGAGGTTGGTGCACATATTTTATCAGGCGCGGTAATAGACCCGCACGCCCTTACCGAGCTGATACCCGACTGCAAAGAAAAGGGCGCGCCACTCAATGTACCTGTCACCGAAGACCGCTTTCTTTTTTTAAGTGCCGAAAAAGCCCGACGCACCCCTGATTGGTTGCTCCCCAGTGTATTTAAAAACAAGGGTAACTATATTGTCCGCTTGGGCGAGGTTACTCAATGGTTAGGCCAACAGGCCGAGGAGCTCGAGGTCGATATCTTTCCGGGTTTTGCCGCCGCCGATGTGCTTTATAGCGATGAGGGGGCTGTACGTGGGGTGGTCACTGGCGATATGGGCCTCGAGCCTGATGGCAGCCAGGGCCCCAACTACGAGCCTGGCATGGCACTGCTGGCCAAATACACCATTTTTGCCGAGGGCTCGCGTGGGCACCTTGGCCGACGTCTGATCGAGCGCTATCAGCTCGATGTCGATCGCAATGCGCAAAGCTATGGCATTGGCCTCAAAGAGCTCTGGGAGGTCGACCCCAGTCAATCGCACCCAGGCCTAGTTATGCATACCGCAGGCTGGCCGCTTGATGCCGATACCTATGGTGGCTCGTTTTTATACCACCTAGATAACAACCTTGTTGCCGTGGGTTTAGTGGTCGGGCTAGATTATGCCAACCCATGGCTCTCACCATTTGACGAGTTTCAACGCTATAAAACCCACCCAGCCATCCGCCCCACCTTCGAGGGGGGCAAGCGCATTGCTTATGGTGCACGCTCGCTCACAGCAGGGGGGCTAATGTCCTTGCCCAAACTTGTGTTCCCAGGTGGGGCACTAGTAGGTTGCGAGGCAGGCTTTTTAAATGCCGCACGCATCAAGGGCAGCCATGCTGCCATCAAGACTGGCTCGTTGGCGGCCGAGGCTGTGTTTACAGCCCTAGAGCAGGGCCGTTCGCATGATGAGCTCACAGCCTACGAGCAGGCATTTGAGCAGTCGTGGCTACATGACGAGCTGCATCAATCGCGCAACTTTAAACAATGGTTTAAAAAGGGCCGAACAACTGGCACCATCATGACTGGGGTCGAGCATTGGCTCTTGCGGGGCAAATTCCCCTGGTCACTGAAAAACACTAGGCCGGACAACAGCTACCTACAACCAGCTGATCAGTGCGCGCCCATTGAGTACCCCAAGCCCGATGGCGTGATCACCTTTGATCGGCTCAGCTCGGTATTTTTAACTAATACCAACCACGAGGAAAACCAGCCCGTACACCTTACGCTTAAAAATGACAGCATCCCCGTTGAGGTCAACCTCAGGCGTTATGCAGGGCCAGAAAGCCGCTACTGCCCCGCCGG
>Ga0079225_10001677_pt1 | contig 12543 bp, 10 predicted proteins | sample Poulit2012_FD_76344 | JGI IMG/M metagenome (GOLD analysis project Ga0079225, IMG submission 76344) | Agricultural soil microbial communities from Georgia to study Nitrogen management - Poultry litter 2012 | ecosystem: Environmental > Terrestrial > Soil > Agricultural land | place: USA: Georgia...
GCGACGACCGGCGCGAAGACTGCCATCAGGATGATGACGGTAACGACGATGGCTCCGATCAGAGCCGCGACGTTACCTTTGAAGAGACGCAGCAGCGAGAACGGCCGGCGTTTTCGGACGGGAACTGAGACTGTTGTCATCAGGTGTACCTGATTCTGGGGTCTAGAACGCTGTAACTGAGATCTACCAGGACGTTGATCGCCACGATGAGCAGCGCGAAGAACGCGACCGTGCCCTGGATCTGCGGGTAATCACGGGCGGTCATCGCGTCGACCATCACCCGGCCGATACCGGGCCTGACGAAGAGCGCTTCGACCACGACGGTTCCGCCGATGAGCCGGCCCATGTTCAGACCTACGATGGTTACGACCGGGATGAGCGAATTGCGCAGCGCGTGGCGCATCAGCACCCGCATAGGGGCCAGGCCTTTCGCTTGGGCGGTACGGACGTAGTCCTGACCGAGTGTTTCGAGCATGGCCGAGCGGGTCATCCGCATGATCACGCCGGCTTCACTCGCACCCAGTGCAAGGGCTGGAAGGATAAGGAACTGGATCACCTCAATTGGGTTGCCCGCCGTGCCGGCTCCGGTTATGGGAAACCAGCCGAGGTTGACGGAGAAGAAGATGATAAGCAGCATCCCCAGCCAGAAGTTGGGCATACTGATTCCCAGGAGCGCAACGATCGTGACGACATAATCGGTGGCGCTGTTGCGCTTGGTTGCGGCCAGAACCCCTGCGGGTATACCGATAAGCAGCGCTATGAACAGGGCTGCGGCACCGAGCTGGACAGTGTACGGCAGCGCATCGACTATGCGCTCTGTAACTGACTGGCGGGTCTGGAACGACCGTCCGAAATCAAGCTGGACGGCGTCACCCATGAAACCCAGGTACTGCTGGTGAAGGGGGACGTTGAGGCCAAGCGTTTCCCGCATGGCCTCAACGTTCTCCGCAGTTGCGTACTCGCCCAGGATTGCTTGGGCCGGGTCACCGGGAACGAGTCGAACGAACAGGAACACCAAGGTCAGTACGCCGAGCAGTGTCGGTAATGCCGACAGAACTCTCCGTAACAGATAACCGAACCACACGGCCTTACCTCAGCGCTCGATGCTTACCGGGAACAGCCAGGCGTCGTACTGCTGACGTCCACCCCAACCGTGTACGTAATCCCGGTACGGGTGCGCGGCCATCGGCCAGTACAGCGGCAGGTACGGCAGGTCGGTCATTACTTGCCTGGAGATCTGCGCGTAGATCTCGGCACGCTTCTCCGGGTCGGTCTCCAGGTTGCCCGCTTCGATGAGGTCGTCGACCCCGCCGTAGTACATGCCGTTCGGTCCGGGTGGGAACGCGTCCGAATGGAAGAAGCTGCTGTACCAGATATGCGGGTCAGCGCGGGTGGACAGTTTCAGGATGAGCGGTGCTTCACCTGAAGAGATGGAGGCTACCCAGGTGCCGGAATCGACGGAGCGGACCTCGGTCTCAACGCCGATGTCACGCCACATGGCGCGGATGGTGCCCAGCAGGTCGTTGCTGTGCGTGTTGAGCCAGTAGAGGGTGGTGCTGAACCCGTTGGGGAAGCCGGCTTCGGCCAGGAGTTCACGGGCGCGTTCAGGATCGTACTCGTAAAGCGGGACGTCCTCGGTGTGGCCAAGGTAGGCGGGGGCCAGGTCGCTGTAGCTGGCCTGAGCGAGACCGCCCCAAATGATCTCGGCGATGATCTCGCGGTCGATCGCGTGCAACAGTGCCTGACGAACACGGACATCATCGAACGGTTCCATGCGGGTATTGATGTTGATGCCGTGCGAGGACGATGTGGTGATCTCGCCTGTCTCGATGCCAGGAGTGTTCTGCAGCGTCCGGTAGATCTCTGGGTTCTGCAGGTTCATGGCGATATCAATCTCGCCGTTCTGGAGAGCCAGCATGCGGACGCTCTCATCAGAGATGACGACGAAAGTGGCGTCGGTGATCTCAGGTTCGCCTTCGTAGTAATCGGGGTTGGCCCTCAACCTGACCTCGACACCTGGGACCCACTCGACGAACTCGTACGCTCCGGTGCCTACCGGGTTGCGTCCGTATTCATCGCCGTAGTCCTCTACAGCCTGGACGTTCACGATCATGCCTTGCCGGAAGACGGCAACCGTGTGCAGGAATGCGGCGCTCGGCTGATCCAAGGTGAAGACGACGGTCGTGTCATCTGGCGCCTGGATATCGGTGACCATGCTCAGGTCACTCTGGAAGCGTGAGCCCGTCTCGGGATCGCGGATGCGGTTATAACTGTCAACGATGTCCTGAGCGACGAGTTTGCCGTAACCCTTATGCCAGTACACATCGTCACGGATGTTGAAGGTCCAGGTCAGTCCGTCGTCTGATACTTCCCAGTCGGTGGCCAAGTCGGGTACGAGGTCTATCGTGCCGGGCGCGTAACGGACCAGGCCGCTGTAGATGTTGGAAGCGATGGAGAAGCTGTTGACGTAACTCATGTAGGCAGGATCGAGGGTGTCGCCCTCGCCCGGAAGTCCGATGCGGATTGAATCCTGAGCGAATACGCTCGAGATCAGTGCTGCGCCAGCAACGAGAGCGGCGGTGATGAAGCGAAGGGGCTGAACGGGTCTCAACTGAAGGTCCTCCTGTTAAGGAACTGCGTTTCTTCTGAGGGGATTTCCTTACTCCAGTGACGCATCTTGCCAGTGCGCGCCAAGTACCTCCCGTCCTGACATAGGCGTGTACCTATGGAAATTATTGGTGGATACTAGCAGTGGCACGCCCAAGATGTCAAATACCGACAATCTCTTGTCTCTATACGGCAAATATGCAAAGATGCGCCGCGAGTCACAACTGGCTATAGTGATTCGAAAAGATTCAGGAAGAAGGGAGGTTTGCGACGCGGATGTCAGCAATGGAAGCGACTACCTCAACCACCGACGACAAGCCGTATCAGCTACAGACACTCATGCGCGGAGCCGCAGTACTGGACCTGCTGATTGATCGCGACTTCCTCACCTTGAAGGAAACCAGCACCGCACTGGGACTGAACACCAGCGTCACCTACCGTCTGCTGCGCACATGGACTCAGGCTGGTTACCTCAACTACGATTCCGACAGCAAACGCTACTTCCCCGGTCTGAACCTGGTGCGCCTCGCTGGCAAGAGCCACCGCAGCTCCGGCCTGCTGGACGTCGAGGAACGACTGCAAACCGTAAGCAACCAGGTGCAACAGACCGCCAGTTTCAGTGTCCTGGCAGGCAGGCATGCCCTTTACGCAGCCCGTATCGTTGCCAACAAGTCACTCATGTACCAGGTGGAGATCGGCAAGACGCTGCCGGCTTACGCCACCTCTGCCGGGCACGTGCTGCTCGCGTGGCTGCCGGAAGAAGAACTGCTGGAGCTGTTCCCCGAACCGGTCCTTCTCGGGTACACCGACAGCACACTGCGCTCCCGCGACGAACTGTTCGCCAGCCTCGCCAAGGTCCGTGAGAACGGTTACGCGTTCAACCACGGGCAGCTGAGCGAGAGCGTTGCCGCAGTAGCGGTGCCGGTACGTGACGCTGAAGGCAACCTCGTCGGAGCGTTCTCCATAGCCGGCCCCGCAGCGGAGTTCAGCAACGACGACATCTACAGGCGGTACCTGCCCGCGCTGCTGGAGGCAGCCCGGCAGCCTGTGTCGATTCCGAAGAGCGTGTGAAGGAGGGCATGAAGGGGCGCGCAGACCGCGCGCACTCCCGCGAACGTCACTTCTTCAACACTCGCGCTACATGACCCCAAGCTGCCAGGCTGTGGTCGTAACAGAGCCGCTGCGCCAACTCAGAGTCCCCTGCTCTCACAGCCTCAAGTATCTGCAGGTGCTCCGCCCGGCTGCTCTCGATCCTGTCCTCTGACTGCCAGACGGTGAAACGCACCAGGTTCACCGATATCCAGATCTCATCGATCTTGGTGAGCAAGACCGGGTTGCGGGCACTGCGCGCGATTGCGCTGTGAAATTTGGTGTTCAGCCGCATGATCTCGTCGCGCAGTTCCTGCCGGCTGACAGCGGCTTCTGACAGCTGCTCAATCTCTCGGTAGATCGCCTCGAGGGCAGCGATCTCACTGCGGCCGGCGCGCTGTGCAGCGAGCGCGCCGGCCAGACCCTCCAGCCCTGCCCGCACCTCGTACACGTCGCGCGCGAACTCCAGGCTGACAGTACGTACGTATACACCGTGGTACGGCACGTTTACAGCCAGCTGGCTGGAAACCAACTGTTTCAGAGCTTCACGCACGGGGGTGCGGCTGGCCTGATATCGCTCAGTGAGCTCGCGTTCTGTGAGTCTGGTGCCTGGCGGGAGGTGACCGGTGAGGACATCATCCTTCAACCGCTCAAGCACCAACTCCGACATCGTCCGTGGTGGCGCATCTGAGGCAAGCGCACTCAGTCGCTCCGTCATTTGCTACCTAAGGTACCACGCACCGTTCAGAACGTGAGAAAGGGACGCAGCTGCCTGGCGTCAGCGATCGCTTCCAGGTTCAGCACCTGTTCCACCAGTGCCGCGCAGCGGTCCTCGCCAAGCAATGGGACAAGCAGATCCTCGGTCTTCTTGACCACTTCGGCTTCCGACATCTGGTTGTCATAGGTGCCGCGGACTGCGCGCGTGTGGTGCCGCAGGTCGCGACCGTCACGCAGCTTCACTTCCACGATGCCCTGGCGGGGCGGGTCGGTATCGTTCAGGGATGCATCACCAACCAGTGTGACGCGTTTCTTCACTTCCAGTACGTCCGGCGCCAGCATCCTCGGGTAGTCCTGCGAGGCGGTGAACGCCAGATCGCCATCCAGCAGCATGAGGGCCATGATGTGCTGGCAGTTGATGTCCGGCATGTGCCGATCATCCACCGTCTCGGCGCCGGCTTCAGGCAGGCGCACCAGGACGGACTCCACGTCATCCGCCAGGAAACCGTGTTCCTGCATCAGTGCGAACAGTGAGTCTGCGGCCGCCTGTATGGGTGAACCCACTGACCAGCGCTTGATGTTCGTGCGGAGAATCTCGAACCGCTCACCGAGGCCATCCAGCAGCTGGTCATGGTCACCAGCGGGTGAGAAGGCGCCGAAGAAATGCGTGGGCCCCTCGAACACGTCCTCAACTCCGGTGAATCCCGACACCACCATGTCGACCGCACTCGTTCCGGCACGCACCGGCATCCCTGCGAAGACGAACGCCTTCTCCACGTGTTCCTTGTCGCGCCGCCAGGATGCCAGGCCGGATGCCTGCTGTGCGGTGTACGAGAGTGCATAGCGGATCTGCTGCGGGTCCAGCCCGACCAGTGCCGCTGCCGCCGCCATCGATCCGAAGGCACCGCTGATGCTGTAAGTGCTGCGCATCGTTTCCTCGAGTACCGGCACGGTTATGGCCAGGTTCATCCGGGTGCAGATGTCGTACCCGAGCACCACCGCGCGGATGAGGTCTTCCCCGCTGCGGCCTCGCCAGTCCGCAGTCGTGAGCGCAGCCGGGACAATGGAGCAGCCGGGATGCGTCAGCGAGGGCGCATGCGAGTCATCAGTCTCATCGGCATGTGCCAGCAGCGCATTGATGAACGCGGCCGCTGTGTAACCGATCTGCTTGCCTGACCCCAGCACGTTCGCCTCGGCCGGCCCACCGAGCCGGTCGCCGTACTCATCAGCACGCTTGCCGGGCAGCAGTTGAGTGCCGGACAGCATCGCTGCGATCGTGTCGAGGATGTGGTGCTTGGCTTTGACTGCCACGTCAGCCGGCACGGGCCCGGCAGGGGCCGCAGCGATGTATTCGCTCAGGGGAACAGTGAACATCAGTAGCCCCTGACACCGGAGTGGCTGCGAGGCTCGGAACCACCGAAGTACAGTCCTGCGTCCGTGTCAATCTTGATGGCCTGCATGCGGCTGTAGCCCTCCTGATACATGGCGGTGAGGTTCAGCTGATGGCCCATCTCGCTGAGTCGGTTCAGGGTTGCTGCCGGGATTCCGTCTTCGAGACGCACGTCCATGTCATGCGCTTCGCAGTGCAGGCGTGGCGCATCCAGAGCAGCCTGGGTGCCCATACCGAAGTCGATCATGTTCACGAGTGCCCACACGGTGCCAGTAATGATCTTGCGGCCCCCGGGCGCGCTCAGTGCGTAGACCGGTTTGCCATCCCGGAAGACCAGGGTGGGGCCGCTGTTGCGCAGGATCCTCTTGAACGGCGCGATGGACAGCGCGTGCCCCGGAGCGGGGTTGGCGCCGGACATGGAGTTGTTCAGCTGGAAGCCCAATCCGGGCACCACCACCTTGCTGTTGGAAAAGTTGCTGGAGGTGATCAGCATGAGGTTGTGTTCGCTGTCGCCGGCCACCATGAAGGTGGTGTCCTGGTCCGCCTGCGGACCGCCTGCGCCACCGGTCAGTGCTTCCAGGTCGAAGCCGAACTGCGGGTACAGCCTGGAGCCGCTCGCCTGGTGTGGCCAGGGGTTGCCGGGCCGCTGCTGCTTGGCCCTGCTCATATCGATGAGTTTGGCGCGCTCACGCCCGTAACTGCGGGACATGATGCCGTCATACGGCACAGGCACATGGTCGCGGTCACTTACATAGGCGTAGCGGTCCAGGAAGGCAAGCTTGAGCGCTTCAGTCACTACATGGATGTGTTCCGGGCTGAGGTAACCCATCGATTTCAGGTCGAAGTGCTCAAGGATGTTCAGCGTTGCGGCGATGGTGCTGCCGTTGGCGCAGTTCGAGTAGCCGTGAACCTGGTAGCCGCGGTAGTCCGTAACCTGCATCGGACCGGTCTCCACGCGGTAGGAGGTGAAGTCGATCTCACTCAGGATGCCGCCGTGACCGCGGACCCAGGAGATGATCTTCTCCGTGACCTCACCGCCATAGAACAGTCCGGGCCCTTCTTCAGCAAGCTGGCGGAGCGTACGGGCCATGTCGGTCTGACGGATCAAGTCACCCGGCCGGAGCTCAGCGCCGTCAGGGAAGAACGTCTTCTGGAACGGCTCGATGAGCGACTGGTCGCCATGCTTCTTCAGCATCTCGAGTGTGCTGTTCATACGGCGTGTGTAGATCTCGTCTGCGATGAAGCCTTCCTCAGCCACCTTGATCGCGGGGGCGATGGCCTGTTCCCAGCTGTAGGTTCCGTAGTTGCTCAGGACATGGTGGTACTGCGCCACGGTGCTCGGTGCGAACATGGCACGGTAGCCGAGCGCGTTCGCCTCGTTACGCACTTTCACCCGGTCGACATCGCCGTAGAACTCCGGGATCTCCTCAAGCTCGTCCTTGAACATATTCTCATGCGCTTCGGCCGGAGCTTTGGTGGAAGCGTCGATGCCGATCAGCTCTCCGGTCTTGCCGTTGTAGAAGGCCATATGGCCACCATGCCCACCGAGTCCGCAGGAGAACGGCTCGTAGACCATCATCAGAAAGCCCGTCACGATGGCAGCGTCCACGGCAGTGCCACCTGCCTGCAGCACCTCCAGTCCCAGGTCAGCCGCTCTCTCGTCGCAAGCGGCAACGATGCCGTTCTGGGCGATAACTTCCTTCTTGGGGTACGGGGCTTCTACCATTTTCATTCCTTTCACTTGCTGTAAGTCCGGGGGTCGAAAGTATCCCTGAGCCAGTTGCCCAGGAAGAGAAGGCTCAGGGTCAACAGGCTGATGGCGAGCCCTGGTAGTGTGGCGAGCCACCAGGCGCTTGTGATGAAGCGGCGTCCGTCGGCCAGCATCTGGCCCCAGGTCACTGCTGGCGGCTGGATGCCGAAGCCCAGGAAGCTGAGACTGGCTTCGAGGATGATCATGCTGGCCACCTTCAGGGTGCCGACCACGATGACGGAGCCAAGGACGTTGGGTAACACGTGCCGTATCACGAGCCTGGCGCGACTCTGGCCGAGCGCGCTGGAAGCTTCTACGAACTCACGCCGCCTTACGGACAGCACCTCGCCGCGTACCACGCGGGCGCTTGTGGTCCAGCCGAACAGTCCCATCACCAGGACCAGAAGCCACAGTGATGGCCCGAATACGCCGAGGATGGTTATGTACAGGATGCTGCTGGGAATCGAAATGATCACTTCGATCAGGCGGGTTATCGCGGTGTCCCAGATGCCACCGAAGTAGCCGGCGATCAGTCCCAGCGCTACGCCGATGACCAGGGCAAGGCCTGTGCCGAAGGCACCCACGGCCAGTGCCACCCGGGTGCCATGCAGGATGCGACTGAAGATATCCCGACCGAGCTGGTCGGTGCCCAGAAGATACTCGGTGCTGCCCCCTTCGCTCCAGACAGGCGGCTTGAGCCGGTCCACAAGATGGTGTTCCCGCGGGTCATGGGTGGATAGCAGTGGCGCGAAGGCTGCCAGCAACAGGAACATCGCGAGCACGACGGCGCCGAAGGCGGCGGGCCCGCTCTTGAACAGTTCCCGCACACTTGAGCTGACACGGGATTTCTGCCGGATCGGTGCTGTGGTGACGCTCATGTGTAGCTGATCCTGGGGTCGATGACCACATAGAGCAGGTCCACCAGCAGGTTGCCGAGGATCACGAGCAGTGCGGTGAACACGACGATGGCCTGTACCACTGCCATGTCGCGGCCGTTGATGGCCGTAATGAACAGCAGGCCCAGGCCAGGCCAGGCGAAGATGCTCTCAGTGACTACCGAACCGGAGAGCATGCCGGGAACGGACAGGCCCAGGACCGTCACATATGAGATCGCGGCGTTGCGCAGTCCATGCTTGAACAGGACGGACCTCGGTGAGAGGCCTTTGGCTCTGGCCGTGCGGATGTAATCCAGTTCCATCACCTCAAGCAGGTTGCCGCGGATGAGTCGCATCAGCAGGGCTGACATCCCCGTTCCCAGCGTGAACGCCGGCAGTATCAGGTGCAGGGGGCTGCCGACTCCCGAGACCGGCAGCACTTGCCAGTGCACTGCGAACAGCAGTATCAGCATGATGCCGAGCCAGAAGTTGGGGATGGCCTCGCCGGCAACGGAATAGATACTGGTGACCGTGTCGGGCCATCGGTTGCGGAACTGGGCAGCGATGATTCCGGCCGGCAAGCTGATCAGTATTCCGATGAGCAGTGCGGCACCACCGAGCAGCGCCGTTGCCGGCAGTCGTTGGAGGACGATGGGCAGGGCGGGTTGGTTCTGGTAGATGAACGAGTTTCCGAAGTCTCCCCTGACCATGTCGAACAGGAAACTGGCGTACTGGACGATGATCGGTTTGTCCAGGCCGAGTTGCACCCGGATTGCCTCGATCTGCTCGTCCGACATGTTGCCGACCACCATGTCGTCATTGCCCAGGTAGATGGCGACCGGGTCGCCGGACAGGCGCATGACGATGAACAGGAGCAGAGTGATCCCCACCACGGTGGGGATCACTTGCAGCAGTCGGCGTATCACGTAGGCGGTCATGTCGTAGGCAAGCCGGGACGCCGGCTCAGTTGGCCGCCTTGGCGTCGAACATCCAGAGGCTGCCGTCGGGGCGGGGGCTCCAGTCGACGGTGTTGCTGACGCCCATGAAGCTGACCGAGTTGTACAGGTAAACCTGCGGCAGCTCATCCACGAGGATGTCCGCGGCAGCGTTCAGCAACTCAGCGCGGCGTTCGGTGTCGAGCTCGGAGTTGGCTTCCCGCACCAGGTTGCTGAACTCTTCATGGCACCAGTGGCTGCGCTGCGAATGCGCACCCTCGGGGCACATCAGGTCGCTCAGGGTGGAACCGTAATCTTTGGTCGAGTTGCTGGATCCGACGCCCGCCATGTTCATGAACTCCCCGGGTGTCCAGTAGCGGCTGGACCAGACGCTGCTTTCGAAAAGCTGGATGTCGACGTTGATGCCGACCGCTTCGAGCATCGCTGCAGTCAGCTCGGCCCGGTCACTGACGCTGGTTGCGCCACCCAGCACCACGGTGAGTTCACCCGGACCATAGCCGGCTTCGGCGAGCAGCTCGACAGCTCGCTCAGGATCGTAGTTGTAGGTGTTGTAGTACTGGGTCGGCATGAACGCGTCGCCGGGTCCGGTGCGGGCGCGCGTCGGCGCACCGTAGCCGGCCTCGAGTACGTCGATGAACACCTGGTTGTCGATGGCCCAGTCAATCGCCTGGCGCACCAGTTTGTTGGAGGTCACCTGGTCCTCAGACACGTTGAAGGTCCAGTGCACTGTGCGGTTGGTGGGTTGGGTGGTCACACGGGCGCTGCCGCTGTTCTCGACACGCTCCAGGTCGTTGGCGCTGATCTGGCTGATCTGCACGCCACCGGTCACGAGTTCGCTGACCGAGGTGGTGTTCTCCGTGATGACGCGGAACACAATGTCTGTGTAGCCCGGCTGGCCGCGCCAGTGACCTTCGTAGGCGCTGACTATGAGCCGGTCATCGGGACGGTACTCAACGAACCGGTAAGGTCCGGTACCGATCGGCGACTGGGTGAAGGCATCTGCACCGGCGCTCTCGAAGTAGTGCTGCGGAAGTATCGAGGTGGCGGGGGCAGCCAGGTTCTGTGGCAGCAGCGGGTCCGCTGCGGTTGTGTGAATGACGACTTCCGTGTCAGACACGATGTCGACTCCAGTCACTCCAGCCAGCAACACGTGGCGGATGAGCTCAGGGGTAGTGGCGATTCGCTCGATGGTGAACTTCACGTCAGCAGCGGTGAACGGTTCACCATCGTGGAAGGTCACGTCATCGCGCAGTTCAAAGCGCCAGGAGGTTTCTGATTCCGCTGTCCAGCTGGTGGCCAGGCTTGGTGCGAGGTTGCCTTCCCGATCCAGAATGAGCAGCGTGTCGAAGATGTTGGGGTACACGTTGTTGGCGACCGTGCGTGTGGTCTGCGTAGGGTCGAACCCCGGGATGCCTTCCGATATCGCGATCGTCAGGGTCTGCGCCTGGGTCACTCCCAGGACAATCAGTACCGCCAGGCTGAGTATGAGTTTCCGCATTTGTTGCTCCTTGTTCCAAAGTGAGAGGTTTGGGGTTGCGGGGCGGATTCGCAGGGAAGAGGAATCAGGAATGGAACTGGGACATCACGCCAGACAGTCGGTGAATCACTTCCGGGATCCTGCTTAGTGGCAGTGCAGCGAAAGACAGGCGCAGGTGACCTTCTCCGTTTGGTCCGAAAGCACTGCCGGGAGTAAGCAACAGTGCCGCGGTACTGGCCAGGTGCCGGCTCAGCTCCTGGCTGGAAAATGGCGAATCGACTTTCATGAAGTAGAAGCAGGCGCCTTCAGGCAGAGGGGCGGTAACGCCGGGTACCTGATCCAGCAGAGGCTTGAGCGTGTCCCGGCGCAGTCTGTACTGCGCCACCATCTGCTGCACGTGTTCGGTCGCGTGGCTGTAGGCGACCACCGCCCCCTTCTGGGCGAAGCTCGTGGGAGCCGAGATCAGGTGCTGATGAATCATCAACATGCGCTGGATCAGCCATGTCGGCCCCGCGCCATAACCGACGCGCCAGCCTGTCATGGCGTAAGCCTTGGAGTAGCCGTTGATGAGGAGGGTTCGTTCCTGCATGCCTGGCAGCGAGGCCAGTGAGATGTGTTCGTTACCGTCGTAGACGAACTCTTCGTAGATCTCGTCAACCAGTGCCAGCAGGTTGTGCTGGATTGCCAGGCCGGCGATCGCCTGAAGTTCGCTCGCTTGCAGCACGGTGCCGGTCGGGTTGCCCGGGTTGCTGATCACAAGCGCCTTGGAGCGGCCGGTGATGCGGCTGCGCAGCTCGTCTGCGTCCAGCCTGCCGGCCTGGAGCGGAACCATCACCGGGGTCGCTCCCGCCAACCGCACCATGCCGGAGTAAGCCGTCCAGCTCGGATCGAGGACCAGCACTTCGTCGCCCGCCTGGACCAGTGCCTGCAAGCCGGTGAACAACGCTTCATGTGTGCCGGCGGTTATCAGGATGTCCGTGTCCGGGTCGTAAACGACGTCGTTCCGCTCAGCCAGCTTGGTGGCAACGGCCTGCCGCAGCTCAATCAGGCCACGGGATTCCGAGTAGGTCATGTAGGTGTGTGGGACCTTGACAGCTTCGATCAGCGCCTGCTTGATGATGGCGGGCGTGTCGAAATCAGGCCTGGCGGTGGCCAGGCTGATCGGGTCGAGCCCGGCAGCCGCCATGCCGCGCACAGCATCAGCCAGTTCATTGGTGGCCTTGAAAGTCACGGCTCTGAGGCGATCTGGGGGCGCCGAGGCGGTCATTCGTGACCACCGACCCGTTGATTATGCAACATGGCGCATAGTGTATACCAAGTTGAAGCCGGTGGCGCAAGAGGGGCAGGATGTAAGGAACAACACGTGGCAAGTTTCCCGCCGGTGACTCCAGTTTGCGCTACGAAGTTATCGCCACTCTGTGAGACCAAGGTGCACTGATCAACGCAGCGTAATAGGTACAAGCCGGGGTCAAGCAGCACTCATTGCTGTCGCTTGACTCCGAATTATTGCCGCGTGGGCTGAGTTCACGTACCTCGGGGTGAAGGGAAAGGTTACGCGTAGGCACTGACAAGCTGAGCTGGTACGGCTCTAGCGCTGAACTGGTTTCTCCCTGACCCGAATGATCTCACGGGCGGAGTGATCCCGGATGTAAACGAACCACTCGGTCACGGTGAGCGGTCCC
>Ga0079225_10001678_pt1 | contig 12540 bp, 10 predicted proteins | sample Poulit2012_FD_76344 | JGI IMG/M metagenome (GOLD analysis project Ga0079225, IMG submission 76344) | Agricultural soil microbial communities from Georgia to study Nitrogen management - Poultry litter 2012 | ecosystem: Environmental > Terrestrial > Soil > Agricultural land | place: USA: Georgia...
CGACGCGGTGGCCGTCGACGCTGAGGGCGATCTTGCCCAGCGGGGTCATGTTGATGCCGGTTGCGGTGACGATGATGTCGGCGGGCAACTCCCGTCCCGACCGCAGCAGGACCCCGGAGGCGGTGAACCGCTCGATGTGGTCGGTGACCACCGAGGCCCGCCCGGCCCGGACCGCCTTGAAGAAGTCGCCGCCCATGAAGAACGAGCCGCCCGGGATCAGGCACAGCCGCTCGGTCCACGGGTCGTAACGGGGGGTGAAGTGGGTGTCGACGTCGAATCCCTTCGGCAGTTGCCACCGCGCCAGGGTGATCAGCACCGTGGCCATGGCCTGGGGAAAGCGTCGGCACAGCCAGTAGGTGGTCTTCAAAAACGCGATGTTCTTGCGCCGGATGAGGGGGTAGGCGCGTCGGCGTCCCAGCAGCCGGGTCAACACCTGACCGATGCGGTCCACCTTGGGTCGGGTGAAGTAATACCCGGGGGAGCGTTGCAGCATGGTGATGTGGGCGGTCTCGTCGGCCATCGCCGGAACCAGGGTGGCCGCGGTCGCCCCGCTGCCGATCACCACGACGCGTTGATCGGTGTAGTCGAGGTCCTCCGGCCACAGCTGGGGGTGCACGATCGGTCCGTGGAAGTCCTTCTCGCCGGGAAACTCTGGCCGGAAGGGGTTTTCGTAGTCGTAGTAACCGCAGCCGAGGAACACGAACCGCGCCGAATAGCGCGTGGTCCGCCCGCTGGGGGTGTGCTCGGCGGTGATCGTCCAGCGCTGGCGTGTGCGGGAGAATTCGGCGCTGACCACCCGAACGCCGAACCGGATGTGTTCATCGAGCCGATTGTCGGCCACGGTCTGGTCGAGGTATTCGACGATGTGCTCGGCTTGGGAGATCGTGGTCGCCCTCGTCCAGGGCTTGAAGCGGTAGCCGAAGGTCGGCACGTCGGAGTCCGATCGCAGACCGGGGTAGCGGTGGAAACTCCACGTGCCGCCGATCGCGTCGCGGCCCTCCAGGACGGTGAAGGTGGTGTCCGGGCGTTCGGTCTTGAGGTGATAGGCGGCGTCGATGCCGGAGATCCCCGCCCCGACGATCACGACGTCGAATTCGGTGGTCGTCGCCCGCCCGATGGTAGGCGGGCGCACCGTGCTGACGGTAGCCATGTGCTGCCTCCTGTCGGAGTCGTCGCGCCTGCCGGCGTCATCGTGTGATGAACGTCATACTAGGGCGGCGGGCACCGCAACACTATGGACAGGCGCTCAGCTTTCTCTTGTGATCATGTGCATGGGCACATATGCGGGGTGACGCGGCGGGGTCGGCTCAGCGGCGGCTGATCGGGCGGGCGGCGGTGAGCGCGGCGAGTTTGTCGGGGTTGCGCATCGCGTAGAAGCCGGTGATCACCCCGTCGCCGATCTCGACGGTGAACACGGCCTCCAGCACATCGGCGCTGTACACCAGCACCGCGGGAGCGGCGTTGCACACCCCGATCTGCATGCGGACGTCGGGCATCTCCCGCGACCACCGGTGCAGCCCGATGATGGCGCGCGCGACCCGGTGCGCGCCGTGCACCGGGCGGCGCGCCGCCGTGGCCTTGCCGCCGCCGTCGGCGGTCCAGACGACGTCGGGGGCCAGCAGCGACAGCACCGTCTGCAGGTCGCCGCTGACGGTCGCGGCGAGGAACTCCTCGGTGATCCGGGCGGTCTCGGCCGGGTCGGCGGGCCGAAAGCGGGGCCGGCGGGCCTGCACATGGGCCCGGGCGCGGTGGGCCACCTGGCGGGTGGCCGCCACCGAGCGGTCCACGGCCGCGGCGATCTCGTCGTAGTCGAACCCGAACACCTCGCGCAGCACGAACACGGCGCGCTCGTCGGGGCCGAGCGTTTCGAGGACCACCAGCATCGCCATCGACACCGACTCGGTCAGCAGCACGTCGGCGGCCGGGTCGTGGTCGGTGAGCAGCAGCGGCTCGGGCAACCACGGCCCGACGTACTGCTCGCGGCGCCGGGCCCCGGCGCGCAGCGTGTTGAGGGCCTGGCGGGTGACCAGCTGTGCCAGATACGCCTTGGCGTCACGCACCGTGGTCACGTCCACCTCGGCCCAGCGCAGGTAGCTGTCCTGCAGCACGTCGTCGGATTCGGTTGCCGACCCGAGGATCTCGTAGGCGATGGTGAACAGCAGCGGCCGCAGCGCCAGAAACCGCTCGGTGTGCTCGGCGGAGGTCGGTGAGGCCGTCATCTACACCCGCTCCTGCTGCTCGGCCGGCGTCAGCCGGGTCCCGCCCCTGAGCCAACGGTACGAGCCGGGCCGGGCGGCCTCCCGCCGAAGCGCCCACACCGTGCCCCGGCAGATCGCCTCCTTGATCGCCGCGGCCGGCCGGCCGGCCACGAACGCGGCGACCGGGGTGTCGTCGCGACGGACCAGCTGCGTGGTGGCGCGACGGCGCCCCAAGCTGATGCACTGCGCGACCATCGCCTGGTTCACCGCGGCCGGCGCGGTGCCGGCCAGCCGGCTCAACACGGTGTCGGCGGCCTGGGCGCCCAGCGGTTCGGCGGCCTGGCAGCTCATTCGCAGCGGCCGGCCCGCCGGTGCGGCGGCGTCCCCGGCCGCGACGATGCGGGCGCTGTCAATGCTGGTCAGTGTCGCGTCGGTGACCAGCCGGCCGAGCTCGTCGGTGGTCAGGCCGCTGGCGGCAGCCAGCCCCGGCACCCCGAAACCGGCGGTCCAGACCGTGAGCGCGCTGGGCAGCACGGTGCCGTCGGCGAGGGTGAGCGCGCCGGCGTGCACCGCGCGCACGGTGTCGGCCTCGCGCACCGTCACCGCCAGGCAACGCAGGGCGCGTGCGGTGGAGCGCCGCGCCCGCGCGCCGATGGACGGGGCGAGTCGGCCCCCGCAGACCAGCGTGACCGGCCGGCCCGCCTCGGCGAGCTCGGCGGCCGCCTCGATCCCGGTCAGGCCGCCGCCGACCACGCACACCGCGGCGTCGGCCGGCATCGGCGCCAATGCGGCACGCAACCGCTGTGCGTCCTCGAATTCAGCCAGCGGATAGGCGAATTCGGCGGCGCCGGGCACCGTGGTGGTCGCCGAGCTGGTGCTGCCCACCGCGTAGATGAGGTAGTCGTAGGTCAGCTGTGCACCGGTGGCCAATGCGACGCGGCGACCGCCGGCGTCGATCTCGCGGGCCGCGTCGACGACCAGCCGCACCCCCTCATCGAGCACGGTGGCGAAATCCACGGTCGCGGGATGGGTGCCGGCCACGTACTGGTGCAGCCGGATGCGTTCGATGAACTGCGGGCGCGGGTTGACCAGGCTGACCTCGACGTCGGGGTGTCGGCGCAGTCGGTTGGCGGCCAGGGTGCCGGCGTAACCGCCGCCGATCACGATCACATGGGTGCCGGACATCGGATGTCTCCTGTCTCTCGGGTGGGTATGCCCTCAAGACACCGCCGCCGCCGCGTCTGTGACAGATCCACGCCGACATGTGGGCGAGATCACAGCCGGCGGGCCCGCGCGGGCGGGGCCAAAGCCGATGCGGTGCTGAGATCGACGCCCCAGCGGACACGCTGCCCCGTATCGGGCGGTGTATGTCCGCTGGGGCGTCGATCTCAGCCGGGCCGACCGGTCCCGGGGCCCCGGGGCTCTGCGTGGGGCTCTGGGCGGGCGCCCGCCGGCTTGGCCCTGGGTTAGGCCTGGGTTAGCCCTGGTAGCGCGGGAACACCCCGCTCGGGGCGGGCAGCGCCGCCCCGGGGTGAAGACGCTGGGCCGCCGCGGCGAAGTCGCGCCGCTCCGGCGGCTGGGCCAGCAGGTCGAGCAGCCGGCCCGCCGAGGTCGGCAGCACCGGCTGGATGAGCAGCGCGGCCACCCGCACCACCTCCAGGGTGGTGTAGAGCACGGTGGCGAACCGGGCCCGGTCCCCGGCGTCCTCGCTTTTGGCCAGCGTCCAGGGGGCCTGGGCGGAGAAATACCGGTTCGCCGCGCCCAGCACCCGCCAGATCGCCTCCAGGCCCAGATGCATCGCCTGGGCGTCGAAGTGCTCCCGCACCTGCTCGAGCAGCGCATCGGCGGCGGCCAGCAGCTGCTCGTCGTCGTCGGTGAGCGCGGCCGGCGACGGGGTCCGCCCGTCGAGGTTCTTGGCCACCATCGACAGCGACCGTTGCGCGAGGTTGCCCAGCTCGTTGGCCAGGTCGGTGTTGATCCGGGTGATGATCGCCTCGTCGGAGTAGCTGCCGTCCTGACCGAACGGCACCTCACGCAGCAGGAAGTAGCGCACCTGGTCGACCCCGAACCGCTCGACCAGCGCGACCGGGTCCACGACGTTGCCGACCGACTTGCTCATCTTCTCCCCGCTGTTGAGCAGGAATCCGTGGGCGAACACCCGCCGGGGCAGCGGCAGGCCCGCCGACAGCAGAAACGCCGGCCAGTACACGGTGTGGAACCGGATGATGTCCTTGCCGATCATGTGCAGGTCCGCCGGCCAGTAGCGCCGGTAGAGGTCCGAGGCGGTGTCCGGGTAGCCCACCCCGGTCAGGTAGTTGGTCAGCGCGTCGACCCAGACGTACATCACGTGGTCGGGGTGGCCGGGCACCGGCACGCCCCAGTCGAACGAGGTGCGCGAGATCGACAGATCCCGCAGCCCGCCGGCGACGAAGCTGATCACCTCGTTGCGGCGCACCTCCGGGCCGATGAACTCCGGGTGCGCCTCGTAGTGGGCGAGCAGCTTCTCGGCGTAGGCCGACAGCCGGAAGAAATAGGTCTGCTCCTCGGTCCAGGTGACCGGCGCCCCGGTCTCGACCGCCACCCGGGTGCCTCCCGCATCGCCGGCGGCGACGGTGGTCTCCGCCTCGGTGAAAAACCGTTCGTCGCGCACCGAGTACCAGCCGGCGTAGGTGTCGAGGTAGATGTCGCCGGCGTCGACCATCTTCGACCAGATCGCCTGCGAGGCCGCGATGTGGTCGGGGTCGGTGGTGCGGATGAACCGGTCGAAGGAGATGTCGAGCCGCCGTTGCAGCGCCTCGAAGACCGCGGAGTTGCGCCGGGCCAACTCCGCGGTCGGGATCCCCTCGGCGGCGGCGGTCTCGGCCATCTTCAGGCCGTGCTCGTCGGTGCCGGTCAGAAAGCGCACGTCGAAGCCGTCGAGCCGTTTGAACCGGGCCAGCGCGTCGGTGGCGATGTACTCGTAGGCGTGCCCGACGTGCGGGTCCCCGTTCGGGTAGGTGATTGCGGTGGTGATGTAGTAGGGCCTCATCGAGGCTCCACTTTATGGTGTGGCGGTGAGTTCTCGACGCTCAGCCGACCGTGCGGCCCCGCCGGCGCCGGTCCCGCTGGCCCCCCTGATCGACGCCCACACCCACCTCGACGCCTGCGGCGCGGCCGACGCCGCCGGGGTGCGCGCGGTGCTCGACCGCGCCGAAGCGGTGGGGGTCAAGGCCGTCGTCACCATCGCCGACGACCTGGCGTCGGCCCGCTGGGTGACCCAAGCCGCCGACTGGGACGACCGGGTGTACGCCGCGGTGGCGCTGCATCCGACCCGCGCCGACGCCCTCACCGACGCCGCCCGCGCGCAGATCGAACGGCTGGCCGCCCACCCGCGGGTGGTGGCGATCGGGGAGAGCGGGCTGGACCTGTACTGGCCGGGCCGGTTGGCGGGCTGCGCCGAGCCGGGCGTGCAGCGCGAGGCCTTCGCCTGGCACATCGAGTTGGCCAAGCGCACCGGCAAACCGTTGATGATCCACAATCGGCGGGCCGACGCCGAGGTGCTCGACGTGCTGCGCGCCGAGGGCGCACCCGAGACGGTGATCTTCCACTGTTTCTCCTCCGACAGTGCGATGGCTCACACCTGCGTGCGGGCGGGGTGGCTGCTGAGCCTCTCGGGCACCGTGAGCTTCCGCAACGCCCATGACCTGCGCCGCGCCGCCCCGCTGATCCCGCTCGAGCAGCTGCTGGTGGAGACCGACGCGCCGTTTTTGACCCCGCATCCCTATCGTGGCGCCCCCAACGAGCCCTACTGTCTGCCCTACACTGTCAGGGCGTTGGCCGATCTGCTGGATCGGCCGGCGCAGGAGTTGGCCCACGCCACGGCCGCCACCGCGCGTCGCGCCTACGGACTGGTGCTTTAGACCGGTCCCGCAGCCGGCCCGGGGGTTGCCCGAACGGAGGCCGATTCGTTACCGTCTTGTTATCCAGTGCCCGTGTGTCGGGCACTTTTCATGTCTGGCGTCGACCGGGAACCCGGTGGGGTCAACGAAGTCGGGAAAGTAGCACCTTGAACGTACTTACCAAGCTGCACCAGGAGCCCTCGCCGCTGCTGCGCATCGTGGTCGCGGCGCTGCTCGTCACCTTGACCTTCGCCGGCGGCTACGCCGTCGCGGCGCAGAAAACGGTCACCCTCAACGTCGACGGCACCCCGACCACGGTGTCGACGATGAAGTCGCGGGTGGCCGACATCGTCGCCGAGAACGGTTTCGACATCGGCGAGCGCGACGAGGTGTACCCGGCCGCCGACAGCACCGTCGAGGAAGCCGACACCATCGTGCTGCGCCGCAGCCGCCCGATGGAGATCTCCCTGGACGGGCAGGACCCGAAGAAGGTCTGGACCACCGCCGCCACCGTCGATGAGGCGCTCGATCAGCTGGCGATGACCGAGGCCGCGCCGGTGGCCGCCAACCGCAGCAGCCGGGTGCCGCTGGCCGGGATGGCGCTGCCGGTGGTCAGCCCCAAGGACGTGGTGATCGACGACGGCGGGCAGGTCCGCACCGTGCACCTGGCCGCCCCCAACGTGGCCGCGCTGCTGCGCGCCGCCGACGCGCCCCTGCAGCAGCGCGACACCGTCGAGCCGCCGGCGTCGGCGCCGGTCACCGACGGCATGCACATCGCGGTGACCCGGGTGCGGGTCGACAAAATCACCGAGCGGATCCCGCTGGAGCCCGACGCGCAGCGCATCGAGGACCCCGAGATGAACATGAGCCGTGAGGTCGTCGAGGACCCGGGCACCGAAGGGGTGCAGGACGTGACGTTCGCGGTGGCCACCGTCAACGGGGTGGAGACCGGCCGGCTGCCGGTCGCCAACACCGTGATCGAGCCGGCGCGCGACTCGGTGGTGCGGGTGGGCACCAAGGAAGGCACCGAGGTGCCCGAATCGGTCTACGGCAGCGCCTGGGACCGCATCGCCGCGTGCGAGGCCGGGGGCAACTGGTCGATCAACACCGGCAACGGCTACTACGGCGGGGTGCAGTTCGACTACGGCACCTGGATCGCCAACGGCGGGCTGAAGTACGCACCGCGCGCGGACCTGGCCACCCGCGAGGAGCAGATCGCCATCGCGGAGGTCACCCAAGCCCGCCAGGGCTGGGGGGCCTGGCCGGTGTGTAGCGCCCGGCGTTGACGATCCGGTTTCTCGGCCGTGCCGAGATCCGGTCACTCGCCACCGAACTGGGGCTGCATCCGCGTAAGTCGCTGGGCCAGAACTTCGTCCACGACGCCAACACCGTACGTCGGGTGGCCGCCGTCGCCGCGGTCGGCGCCGACGACCACGTCCTGGAGGTCGGCCCCGGGCTGGGGTCGCTGACCCTGGCGCTGTTGCAGACCGGGGCGCGGGTCAGCGCCGTCGAGGTCGACCCGGTGCTCGCCGCCCGGCTGCCGCGCACCATCGTCGAGCACGCCCCGACGGTCGCCGGGCGTGTCGCGGTGCTCGAACACGACATCGTGACCGTGACCGCCGGGCAGTTGGCCGGCGCGCCGACGGCGGTGGTGGCCAACCTGCCCTACAACATCGCCGTGCCGGCGCTGCTGCACCTGCTGGCGGAGTTCCCGACGCTGCGCACCCTGACCGTGATGGTGCAGTCGGAGGTCGCCGAGCGGCTGGCCGCCGAACCCGGCGGCAAACACTACGGGGTGCCCAGCGTCAAGGTGCGGTTCTTCGGCCGGGTGCGCCGCGCCGGCACCGTGGCGCCGGCGGTGTTCTGGCCGGTGCCGCGGGTGGACTCCGGGCTGGTGCGCATCGACCGGTACGCCCGGGCGCCGTGGCCGCAGGACGCGGCGTCGCGCTCCGCGGTGTTCACCCTGATCGACACCGCGTTCGGGCAGCGCCGCAAGACGCTGCGCAACACCCTCGCCGACTGGGCCGGATCGGCCCCGCAGGCCCAACGCCGCCTGGCGGCCGCCGGGATCGACCCCGGCCGGCGCGGCGAGACCCTGCGCATCGAGGACTTCGTGCGGCTGGCCGCCGCGGCGGGCTAGTCGCCGGCTCGCGGACCGCGGCGGCGGGTCTGACCGGGGCCTCGGCGCGGCCTGGGTAGCCTGTGGGCCGTGTCCGACGGCAGTGCCGCCACCGAGTGGCTCCCAACCGGTGCGGTCACGGTGCGTGTGCCCGGCAAGGTGAACCTGTATCTGGCCGTCGGCGACCTCCGCGACGACGGCTACCACGAACTGACCACGGTGTTTCACGCCGTGTCGCTGTTCGACGACGTCACCGTGCGCGACGCCGACCTGCTGTCGTTGCAGTTCACCGGGGAGGGCGCCGGGGAACTGCCCACCGACGACACCAACCTGGCGTGGCGGGCGGCGGTGCTGATGGCCGACTATGTGGGCCGGGCCCCCGACCTGGCGATCTCGATCGACAAGTCCATCCCGGTGGCCGGCGGGATGGCCGGCGGCAGCGCCGACGCGGCCGGGGTGCTGGTGGCCGTCGACGAACTGTGGGAGCTGGGGGTGCCGCGGGCGGACCTGCACGCGTTGGCCGCCCAACTCGGCAGCGACGTGCCGTTCGCGTTGCACGGCGGGACCGCGCTGGGCACCGGCCGCGGCGAACACCTGGCCACGGTGCTGGCCCGCAACACGTTCCACTGGGTGCTGGCGTTCGCCGCCCGCGGGCTGGCCACCTCGGCGGTCTTCGCCGAACTCGACCGGCTGCGCGCCGACGCCGCGCGCGAAGCGGCGCTGGCCGAACCCGAGGCGGTGCTGGCGGCGCTGACCGCCGGGGACCCCGGGCAGCTCGCCGGGCTGCTCGGCAACGATCTGCAGGCCGCGGCGACCAGCCTCGCCCCGGCGCTGCGGCGCACCCTGCGGGCCGGGACCGAGGCGGGCGCGCTGGCCGCCCTGGTCTCCGGATCCGGGCCGACGTGCGCGTTTCTGTGCTCCTCGGCGGCCTCGGCGGTCGACGTCGGCGCCGAACTGGCCGGGGCCGGGGTCTGCCGCACCCTGCGGGTGGTCAGCGGCCCGGTGCACGGCGCGCAGGTGGTGCCGACCCCGCCGACGCCGTCCACCCCGTCGATCCGGACGTGACGGCCGATGTGACGAATGCCGCAAAACGCGGAAAAGTTTGGTCATTACTTAAGAGGAGTTTAAGATATCGGCGGTGAGGAATAACGGTCAACGGATGATCGTCGCGCCCCCCGGTGTGGCGGGGGTGCCGGCGGCGCGAACCGGTGGTCGGGACGGCTCATCGAATCGAGACATAATCGCCGCCCAACTGTGTGCGCGTGGCTGGTTTCCAGCGTGGCCCGCCGGGTGGACCATGAGAAGCCAGGGGCCGGCCAGGAGGTTGTCGTGAGCAGGTTTACCGACAAGATGTTCCGCAATGCCCGCGAAAGCGGCAAGGGGATGGTGACCGGTGAACCCCACGAGCCGGTGCGCCACACCTGGCTGGAGGTCCACGAGCGGGCCCGCCGCATCGCCGGGGGCCTGGCCGCCGTCGGCGTCGGGCACGGCGACGTGGTCGGCGTGCTCGCCGGCGCGCCGGTGGAGATCGCCCCGGTCGCGCAGGGGCTGTGGATGCGCGGCGCCAGCCTGACGATGCTGCACCAGCCGACCCCGCGCACCGACCTGGCGGTGTGGGCCGAGGACACCCTCACCGTCGTCGAGATGATCGAGGCGCGCGTCGTGGTCATCTCCGACCCGTTCATGGCGGCCGCCCCGGTGCTCGCCGAGAAGGGCATCAAGACCGTCACCGTCACCGAGCTGCTCGACGCCGAGCCGATCGACCCGCTTGCGACCGGCGAGGACGACCTGGCGCTGATGCAGCTGACGTCGGGGTCGACCGGCTCGCCGAAGGCCGTGCAGATCACCCACCGCAACATCTACTCCAACGCCGAGGCGATGTTCATCGGCGCCAAGATGGACCCCACCGGCAACGACGTAATGCTCAGCTGGCTGCCCTGCTTCCACGACATGGGCATGATCGGATTCCTCACCGTGCCGATGTACTTCGGTGTCGAACTGGTCAAGGTCACCCCGATGGACTTCCTGCGCGACACCCTGCTGTGGGCCAAGCTGATCGACAAGTACCGGGGCACGATGACCGCGGCGCCCAACTTCGCGTACTCGCTGTTCGCCAAGCGGCTGCGCAAACAGGCCAAGCCCGGCCAGTTCGACCTGTCGTCGCTGCGGTTCGCGCTGTCGGGGGCCGAGCCGGTGGAGCCGGCCGACGTCGAGGACCTCATCGAGGCGGGCAGGCCGTTCAACCTGCGGCCCGAGGCGATCATGCCGGCCTACGGCATGGCCGAGACGACGCTGGCGGTGTCGTTCTCCGAGCTCGGCGACGGCCTGGTCGTCGACGAGGTCGACGCCGACCTGCTGGCCGCGCTGCGCCAGGCGGTCCCGGCGACCAAGGGCAACACCCGCCGGCTGGCCTCGCTCGGGCCGCTGCTGCAGGGGCTGGAGGCCCGCATCGTCAACGAGGACGGCACCGTCGTGCCGCCGCGCGGGGTGGGGGTCATCCAGCTGCGCGGCGAACCGGTGACCCCCGGCTACATCACGATGGCCGGCTTTATGCCCGCCCAGGACGAGCACGGCTGGTACGACACCGGTGACCTCGGCTACCTGATGGACAACGGCCACATCGTGGTCTGCGGCCGGGTCAAGGACGTCATCATCATGGCCGGGCGCAACATCTACCCGACCGACATCGAGCGGGCCGCCGGCCGGGTCGAGGGGGTGCGGCCGGGCTGCGCGGTCGCGGTGCGCCTGGACGCCGGACACTCCCGCGAGACGTTCGCGGTGGCCGTGGAGTCCAACGCCTACCGGGACCCCGCCGAGGTGCGCCGCATCGAACACCAGGTGGCCCACGAGGTGGTCACCGAGGTCGACGTGCGGCCCCGCAACGTGGTGGTGCTCGGCCCGGGCACCATCCCCAAGACCCCGTCGGGCAAGCTGCGCCGCGCCACCTCCGCGGCCCTGGTCACCTGATGACCGGCCGTCCCGGCCCGATCAGGGCCAGGCGTGGACGATGTTCTGGGCGGGTTCGAGGCCCTGCTCGATGAGCAGTTCGGCCGCATCGGCGGCCTGCTCGCAGATTGTCGGCACCTCGGGGCGCTCGGTGGCGCTGAACGGCCGCAGCACGAACGCCGCGGCGTCCATCCGCCCGGGCGGGCGGCCGATCCCGATCCGCACCCGCTGAAAACCCTTGTCGCCCAGTGCCGCCACGATCGAGCGCAGACCGTTGTGGCCGCCCTCGCCGCCGCCGCATTTGAGCCGGATCCGGCCGAAGTCGAGATCCAGGTCGTCGTGGAGGACCACCACATCGGCCGGCCGGGCCGAAAAAAATCTCACCAGCGGGCCGACCTGGCGCCCGGACTCGTTCATGTAGCAGCGCGGCTTGGCCACCACCACCGACCGGCCGCCGAGACGGCCGGTGACCACCTCGGCCCCGGAACGCTTGTGCACCGTGAACGCCGCGCCGATCCGGGCGGCGAGCACCTCGGCCACCATGAACCCGACATTGTGCCGGGTGGTCGCATACGTCGGCCCCGGGTTGCCCAGGCCGACCACCAAAAGCGGCGCGGCCACGTCGTGATCCGGTTACTCGGCGTCGGCCTCGGCGGCCGGCTCGGCGGCGGCCTCCTCGGCCTCCTCGGTCTCCTCGGTGCCCAGCTCCTCGGCGGTCGGCGCCTCGACGACGTTGACCACCAGCGCCTCGGGGTCCGACACCAGCGTCACCCCGGCGGGCAGCCGGATCTCCCCGGCCAAAAACTGGGTCCCGGCCTCGACGTCGGCCACCGAGACGGTGAGGTGCTCGGGAATCGAGAGCGCCTCGGCCTCGATCTCGATGGTGCTCAGCTCCTGGTAGACCAGGGTGCCCGGGGCGGCCTCGCCGTCGATCTCGACGGTGACCTCGACGACCACCTTCTCGCCGCGCCGCACCACCAACAGGTCGGCGTGCTGGATGGTGCGCCGAATCGGGTGAATGTCCAACGCCCAGGTCAGCGCGAGCTGCTCGGCACCCTCCAAGTCGAGGGTGAGCACCGCGTTGGTGCCGGCGTTGCGCAGCACCGCGGCGAATTCGTGGGCGGGCAGCTCCAGGTGGCGCGGCGCGTCACCGCCGCCGTAGAGCACCGCCGGCACCCGGCCGTTGCGCCGGGCGCGACGCGACGCGCCCTTGCCGGTCTCGGTCCGCAGCCAGGCGGCCAGGTCGTTGGTCTTGGTGGTCGAGGCTTTCGCCATGATGTCGCTCCTGTGGTTCGGGCACACGGCCAGGCTCGCGACACCCCCCGAAGGGGCAGAATCGGGTCGCCGTCGATAACGGTGGTCGACTCGGTTGCGGCCACCCTCGCCGTGACGTCAGTTC
>Ga0079225_10001680_pt1 | contig 12537 bp, 11 predicted proteins | sample Poulit2012_FD_76344 | JGI IMG/M metagenome (GOLD analysis project Ga0079225, IMG submission 76344) | Agricultural soil microbial communities from Georgia to study Nitrogen management - Poultry litter 2012 | ecosystem: Environmental > Terrestrial > Soil > Agricultural land | place: USA: Georgia...
GCCTGTCTCTTTAATACTCTATTTTGTTATCTAAAGAGACAGGCGGTTGATCAATTTGCATAAGCATTTTAGCAATTTCATATTTTTTGTTTTCAGGTTTATTGAAATCTTTTTGTTTTAAATACTTCAGTTGTTGGGATTTATTCTTGTTTTGAATTTCTAAATATTTCGGCAATCCGACTTTTGCTTGCTCTCTTAAATTATAAATGTCTTCTTTTGATATTTTACGTCCTAAAAATAAATAAACAATTAGACCAAATCCAGGAAATAATATCAAAACAAGTAGCCAAGCCCATATCGCCGCAATATCTCGATTCCGATCTGAAAAAACGGTAATAATAGAAATCAAAGTATTTATAAAAATAAAAATAACTAAAAAAGTATATAAATAACTCATCTCTTCCCTCCAATCTGTTTTAGTCTTAAGATATCCATTGAATCACTTAGCATCATAACCCATATTATAGACTAAAAGTATGGATTTAATACGACTTATTCTCAAAAAATGTATAATTCATTTTTTTCTTAAAAAAACCCCTTTTCAAGAGTTATTGAAAAGGGGTGCATCTTTTACTTATTATTTTACTTCCATGATGACTGGTAAAATAATTGGTCTTCTTTTAGTTTGTTTAAATAAATAAGAACCTAATTCTTCTCGAACATTGGATTTTAAGGTGTTCCATGAAAAACTCTTGTCTTGAATCGTCTCATTGACGACTTTCTCGACAATTTTATTTCCTTCTTCTATTAAATCTTGACTTTCTTTTGCGAATACAAATCCTCGAGTGACCGTATATGGGCCTGAAATCATTTTTTTCTGTTTTCGATTAATCGTACATACTGAGACAAAGATTCCATCGTCTGCTAAAATTCTTCGATCTCGAAGTACGATATTACCGACATCTCCAATGCCTATCCCGTCAACCAATGTGTTTTCTGCAGAAACTTGTCCTGATTGACGAAGTGTTCCATCTCTATACTCTAATACATCTCCATTACTTAAAATAAAGATGTTTCGGTAAGAGATGCCTGTTTGATGCGCTAAATCCCCGTGTGCAGCCAGCATACGGTATTCACCCTGTACAGGGATGAAATGTTTAGGATTCAATAAATTAATCATCCATTGTAAATCGGTAGGTGTGGCATGTCCTGAAGCTTTCACACTGTCAGTAATCGATTTAACCGTGCCACCAGCACGATATACCTGGTTCTCTGTTTTAGCAACAATGACTTCCATCGATGATGAAGGACTTGTTACGATATAAACCAAATCACCTTTTTTAATATTTACTTGATTGTGTAAACCACGCGCCATCTCATCAAGGGTTCGAATCGGTTCACTCGATCCACCTGTTTCTAAAACGACAATCTGGTCATCATCATAGTCATCAATTTTATCAATGGATACAAATAAATCTTCTTCCGGTAAGGTGAGTTTATTTAAATCCAAAGCAATTTGTAAAATAGATTCGACATCTCGTCCTGTAATAAAAATTTTACGTCCGAAACGACTCGCTGCATTCAAAACTTGTTGAATACGCAAAATATTACTTGCTACAGCGACAACAATGATTCGACTTTTAGTTTCTTGAAACGTATTGAAAACTTCTGCTTGAACATCAGACTCTGGCAGGTTTTCAGTCACGCTTTCTGCTTCCATGGAATCACTTAAAAGAGCGAAAACTCCTTCTCGGCCAATTTCACTGATTTGACCATAATCTGTCTTATAATCACCTGTAGCCGTTTGATCAAATTTGAAATTCCCAGTATAGACAATATTTCCTTCATCTGTCCGTACAGCAATTCCCATTGAATCTGGGATGGTGTGCGTTGTGCGGAAGAATCGGACAATCGTACCATTAAAATCAATTTCTACTTCTTCATTGATTGAATGATAATCATTAAACTTAATGTCTAAACCAGACTCTTCCACATACCATTTCGCTAAGGCAATGGTTAAATCCGATCCAAATACTGGAACATTAAACTCATCTAAAAAGTATGGCAATGCGCCAACGGCATCTTCGTGTCCGTGTGTTAGAAACACACCGGCTATTTTATCAGCATTTTTTCTTAAATAGGTAAAGTCTGGAATGACTGCGTCTATCCCGTAGAGTTGATTCTCTGGATAAGCTAATCCACAATCTAGTACAAATATGGCGTCATCTACTTCAACGACATACATATTACGGGCATTTTCCCGGACCCCACCTAAAGGAATAATTTTTAGGTTACTCAATCTTAACCACCTTCTAAATTCTTTAATTACGTACATTTTATTGATTTTTAGTATAGCATAGTTTTCATTGGTTTTGAAATACGATTCCTTTTAGTTCATTAAAGAACCTTCGATATATAGAATCTCCTGTATTACGATATAAAAAATAGCAGAACTCTATCCTAAGTAGTTATTTAACCAATAAGCTACTTGAATGGATAGAGTATTCTGCTACTGACATGCTTTTAAGTGCACTAAATCAAATTAGTTTTCTTCTTTTTTACGCTCTTCCATAACGGCTTTGTGTGATAAGTTTAAACGACCCATTTTATCAATTTCTAAAACTTTAACTTCCAGTTTATCACCAACAGAGACAACGTCTTCAGTATTCTTGACAAATCTGTCAGAAAGTTCCGATACGTGGCATAACCCTTCTTGTCCTTTGATGACTTCTACGAAAGCACCATAACTTTCTACACGTTTGACTGTTCCGTTGTAAATCTTACCAACTTCAACTTCTTCCGTCAGTTCTTCAATAATTTCTCGGGCTCGTGCAATCATTGCAGCATCTTCACCGTAAATAGAAACTAAACCTTCATCATCGATATCGATTTTAACGTCCGTTTCATCAATAATTTTGTTGATGGTTTCTCCACCTTTACCAATCACTACTTTAATTTTTTCTGGATTGATTTGCATAGATTCTATTTTCGGTGCATAGGCGCTCAATTCTTCGCGTGGAGCTGCAATTTCAGACTCCATGTTATCTAAAATAACCATACGAGCTTTTTTCGCAGATTCCAATGCTTCTTCTAAGATCTCAGGGGTAATTCCTTCGATTTTGATATCCATTTGTAGAGCCGTGATTCCATTACGTGTACCAGCAACTTTAAAGTCCATGTCACCTAAATGGTCTTCCAATCCTTGGATGTCTGTAAGAATGGTATAGTCTTCTCCATCCATCACAAGTCCCATAGCGATTCCACCTACTGGTGCTTTAATTGGGACACCAGCATCCATTAAAGAAAGCGTTGCTCCACAGATACTTGCTTGAGAAGATGAACCATTTGATTCTAGAACTTCTGAAACCACACGAATCATATAAGGGAAATCATCTTCACCAGGGATCACTGGTTTTAATGCTTTTTCTCCTAAAGCTCCGTGTCCGATTTCACGTCGTCCAGGTCCCCCGATTCGACCAGTCTCCCCTACTGAGAAATTCGGGAAGTTATAGTGGTGAATAAAACGACGCTTTTCTTCACTATCTAACCCGTCAATCACTTGGTATTCATTTAGTGGTCCAAGTGTTGTTGTAGAAAGTGCTTGAGTTTGACCACGCGTAAATAAACCAGAACCGTGGACACGAGGTAATAAGCCGGCAACGGATTCAAGTGGACGGATTTCATCTACTCCACGACCATCTGGACGGACTTTTTCTTGAGTAATCAAGCGACGAACTTCATCTTTTTCAAGATTATCCATAACTTCTTTTACATCATTGAGTAAAACATCTAAATCATCTTGAGTTAGGTCGGCATCCGCATATTTAATTTCATACGCTTCAACCACCGATTCTTTTAATGCTGCTGTCGCTTCGGCACGTTCTTGCTTATCGTAGATTTGGATAGCTTCTTTCATACTATCGTTGTATGCCGATTTAATTTCATCGGTTAACTCTTGGCTTGGAACGAGTAATTCAACGTCCATTTTTTCTTCGCCAATTTCTGCGATGATTTCTTCTTGGAATTCATTTAATTCTTTGACCGCTTCGTGACCAAGAAGTAAAGCTTCTAATAAATCAGCTTCTTCTACTTCATCTGCACCACTTTCAACCATGTTAATCGCTTCTTTGGTTCCTGCAACTGTTACTTCTAAATCAGAAGCTTCTGCTTGCTCTTCGGATGGGTTTAAGATGAATTCTCCATCGACTCGAGCAACGTTCACTCCCGCAATCGGTCCTTTGAAAGGTATGTTTGAAATACCAAGCACTAAACTTGACCCTAACATGGCAGTCATTTCCGGTGTATTGTCCGGATCTACGGATAAAACGGTGTTAATAATTTGTACTTCATTGCGGTATCCTTCTGGGAACAATGGTCGAATTGGACGGTCAATTAATCGTGATGTTAATGTCGCATGCTCAGATGGGCGTCCTTCACGTTTAATAAATCCACCAGGAATTTTACCTACTGAATACATTTTTTCCTCATAATTTACAGTTAATGGGAAAAACGGTAAAGTTGAAGGTTTTTCACTACCAACCACTGTAGATAAGATTACAGTGTCTCCATAGCGCAACAATGCAGCTGCTGAAGCTTGCTTGGCGACTTGACCAATCTCAACAGTTAACTCACGTCCAGCGACTTGAGTTGTATAAACTTTTTTCTCTGACATGTATTTTCTCCTTTTTCTATCAGAAACAGGAAGGCTACTACTAAACAAATGTCAAATTTTATAAAGAAGCGCTCTCTTAAAATCTCACATTTGATTAGTAGTTGTATACTCCCTGAATCTTTTTGTTTCTTCTATTTTCTCTAAAAAGAAAGCGAGATTCAAGAGAATCCCGCATTTCATGAATACTTAAGTCGATTAACGACGTAAGCCTAATTTTTGAATTAAATCACGGTAACGAGTAATGTCTTTTTTACGTAAGTAAGCAAGTAAATTACGACGGTGACCGATTTTTTTCATTAATCCACGTTGTGAGTGATAGTCTCCACTATGCGTGTGCATGTGATCGTTTAAGTTGTTGATCTCATGCGTCAATAATGCGATTTGCACTTCTGGAGATCCAGTATCTCCTTCGTGACGAGCATATTCATTAATGATTGTTTGTTTTTCATCTTGTGATAATGTCATTTTTTTCACCTCTCTTAATTTTAGAATCCAACTACCGAGATAACGTTGGTGATTCAATTATCCAAGTAATGGTCTTAGTGTCCTCAAACACCTTAGTTAATATACAAGACTTCATTAAAATAATCAAGTATTTAAACTAGAATTATCTATTTAGAAGCAATATTTTAACTTAAGAATTGCCTTGCAGTTCCAGCATAGCATCTCGAATTTGAGCGGCTTTTTCAAACTCCAAGTCTTTAGCGGCATGACGCATTTCTAATTCAAGCGTTTCGATTAATTCACGTTTTTCTGCTTGGCTCAACTTACTGATGTTTTCAATGGAGAAGTCTGCATCCATATCTTCAACAATGGTAGAAATGCTGATTAAATCACGAACTTCTTTGCGAATCGTTTTTGGTGTGATGCCATGTTTTTCATTGTATTCCATTTGAATCGCACGGCGTCGTTCTGTTTCATCAATAGACACTCGCATCGAGCGCGTAATCTCATCCGCATACATTAAGACTTGACCGTTCTCATTTCTAGCGGCACGACCAATTGTCTGGATCAAGGATGTTTCGTTACGTAAGAATCCTTCCTTATCTGCATCTAAGATAGCCACAAGGGATACTTCTGGTACATCCAGCCCTTCTCGCAACAAGTTGATTCCAATCAATACATCGAATTCGCCCATTCTTAAATCTCGGATGATCTCTGTTCGTTCTAACGTTTTTACATCACTATGGAGGTATTCAACTTTAATTCCAACTTCTTTAAAGTAATCCGTTAAGTCTTCTGCCATTTTCTTTGTCAATGTCGTGATAAAGACACGTTCATTTCGTTCAACTCGAAGATTAATCTCATGAATTAAATCATCGATTTGACCTTCAATTGGCCGTACATCAATTAATGGATCTAGCAGCCCGGTTGGCCGAATAATTTGTTCCGCCACTCTAGATGATCGTTGGCGTTCATAATCCGCTGGTGTTGCTGATACATACGTAATTTGTGGTACCCGTTCTTCAAATTCCTCAATGGTTAGAGGCCGGTTATCTAGGGCACTTGGCAAACGGAATCCGTGTTCGATTAACATTTCTTTACGTGAACGGTCCCCTTTGTACATTCCTCGAATTTGGGGCATGGTCATATGCGATTCGTCAACAATAAATAGAGAATCTTCTGGGAAGAAGTCCAGTAAGGTATAAGGTGGATCTCCCGGTTTACGTCCGTCCAAATGACGTGAATAGTTCTCGATTCCAGAAACATAACCCATTTCCATTAACATTTCTAAATCATAATTCGTACGTTGTTCAAGTCTTTGCGCTTCTAATAATTTATTTTCTCTTCTCAACACAGCTAACTGTCCTTCCAATTCAGCACGGATAGACTCAATCGCTTTTCGATTTTGTTCATCTGTAGAAACGAAGTGAGTGGCAGGGAAAATAGCTACATATTCTAAATCCGCACGTATTTCACCGGTTAGTGAATCAATCTCACGAATTCGATCGATTTCATCACCGAAAAACTCGACACGAACAGTAGCTTCTCCTCTAGATGGCAGAAAAATTTCTACGCTATCGCCGCGTACACGAAAGCGCCCTCGTTGGAAATCTATGTCATTTCTTTCAAACTGCATATCAACCAACATATGCAACAATTCATCTCGGCCTATTTCCATACCTACACGTAAAGATTTCACATGTTCTTTATAGTCTTCAGGATTCACTAAACCGTAAATACAAGACACAGAAGCGACGACAATCGTGTCTCTTCGTTCAATTAAGGAACTTGTTGCTGAGTGTCGCAGTTTATCAATTTCATCGTTAATGCTTGCATCTTTTTCAATAAATGTATCTGTTGAAGGAACATAAGCTTCTGGCTGGTAATAATCATAATAACTTACAAAATATTCAACAGCATTTTCAGGGAAAAATTCTTTGAATTCAGAGTATAATTGGCCAGCTAATGTTTTATTGTGTGCAATCACTAAGGTTGGTTTATTCACTTGTTCAATAACATTCGACATCGTGAACGTTTTACCCGTCCCAGTGGCACCTAACAGAGTAATTTCTTTTTCTCCGTTTTGGATGCCTTCTACTATATCTCGTATAGCTTCCGGCTGATCCCCGCTCGGTTGATATTCTGAATGTAATTTAAATTTTGCTTCTTTCATAACCGAATCCTTTCTCTCTTTTATCAACAGAATCATAGCATATGAAGACTAAAAAAGCCCTCTGATTGCTTGTAGAGGTTATCCAAATAAATAATTATTATTTGGTGTCCAACAACATCAGATGAGCTTTATTTATCGCTTGTATAAAAATTATTGATTGTTCACTAATTTTTGTAAACGAGATTTTTCTCTAGCAGCTTTATTTTTATGGATTAAACCTTTACTCGCTGCGGAATCAATTAAGCTAATTGTTTCATTTAATAATTCTTGTGTATTATCTGCGTTTTCTTCAACAGCATTCATAACATTACGAATCGCTGTACGAGCTGCAGTTGCTTGTCCTTTTTGACGAGCTCTAGTTTTTTCATTTTGACGTACACGTTTTTGTGCTTGTGCTGATGTTGCCATAAAGACGACACTCCTTTTCTGTAATTCTATCTTTAAATCATTATTATTTGAGTAATTAAATAAAATACCCGAATAGCTAACGTCTTATAGTATACAAAATTTTCCATTAAAAAGCAATCTTTACTCTTTAATTTAATTGTTGGATCAGACTTTATACACTAGATACTTACTTTACTTTGTTGGGCAAAACGCATGATGAATAATTCGACTTGAAGTTCTTGATCGATTTGCCCGGTTTTCATTTTATAATCTGCATCAATCAAATAATCCAAAGCTTCTGATAATAGTTTTTGTTCATACTTTCGAATGTTTTGTAAGGCTAACTTCACACGATAAGGGTGAACTTTTAATACTTTGGCAATATCTCCTTGCGCATAGCCTTGTTTCTGTAAAATTTTCACTTGCAATAACAAGCGGAATTGAGAGATCAGTAAAGCCACAATTTTTATAGGTTCTTCTTTTTGGACCAATAAATCTTGGTAGGCTTCAATCGATGCTTCAACTTGACGATTAAGAACAAGTGTATTCAACTCAAAAACATTTTGTTCAAGAGATTTAGGCACTAATTGACGGATGGAATCTTTCGTAATTTTTTTTGAATCCATATGATATAAAAAGAGCTTATCCAGTTCATGCATCATCTGTGTTAAATTAGCATCCGTACGTTCTGTAAAGAGTTGAAAAGCGCCATCTGTAAATTGATAACCTTTCTCTTTAACCACTTCTTTAAGGTATCGGTTGACTTCATTAGGATAAGGGGAAGATACATCAATCATTTGAGCATTCTTTTCCAAAGACTTCGTAATTTTTTTGCGTCGGTCTAACTTCTCATATGGCGCAAAGAATACGAGAATTGCAAATTCAGCAGGATATTGAATATATTCTTCTAACTCTTCGAGATTATGCTCGGGAGCGCCTTTAACTTTTTGACCCGTCAAAAAGAAGGGGTTTTCTACAAATACAACTTTTCGATCACCAAAAAATGGAAAAGACGCTGCTTCAAATAATGCATCATTAATTGTATTTTCTTCCATATCAAAACTTGAAAAGTTTAAATCAATAGAATCCTCCTCCAAAGCGTATTTGATTATTGTTTCTCGGATACGTTCAATAAAATAACGTTCTTCTCCCAGAACGACATAAATGGAAGAAAAATTTTCATTTCGCATATTTGCAAGTTCATTTTGAATATTTTTCATTTTTTCACCTAATTTTTGTATACTGTTTGAATATCAGATAGCCAATAATCTATAAAAGGCAATTTAATATACTTTACCATCACCGCTCCATTTTCTGCGGTATTAAAGATTTGGATGTTCATCTTTTCTATTCGTTCAACTACTTCTCCACTTGGATGCCCAAAAGGATTATTTTCACCAGCTGAAATGAAAGCATATTTTGCTTGAATCTGATTTAAAAATAATTGGGAAGTAGACGTGCTGCTCCCATGATGGCCAACTTTTAAAAAATCTGTCTTTAAATTTGGATAAGTGCTCATTAATTCTCTTTCCGCTTCTTCTTCCAAATCTCCTGTAAAGAGCCAACCATCTTGTCCCATTTTAACATATAAAGTCAGAGAATGATTATTCTTACTGTCAGAATTACGGATTGGATGAATCAATAAAGTATTTTCGGTCGGAAAATTAGTCAGGATTGGCGGCTGGGTCGTAAGCAATTTTGTATGATCTAAAGTTTTCAATTGATTGAATACACTTTCTTCATTCATCGTTTCTTTTGTGGAAACAATCTCTTTTATCCATAAATGTTGGCCGATATTTTTGATTTCACCTGAATGATCGACATCCGCATGCGTAAGATATAATCGATCAATCGAGGAGATCCCCAAAGCTTTTAATGAAGGTACGATCACATTCTCACCAATAGTGTAAGAGGAATGCTGTAACTGCCAAGGTTCTTTAGCCGACCACTCTGCCCTTCCTCCAGTGTCAATCATCGTCACTCTTCCCGTATAAGGTTCCTTAATTAAAAAGGAGTCTCCTTGACCAACGTCTAACATCAGAACATAACCCTCGGGTGAAATATGATAGTAAAAAAGACTACTTAAAAATAAACAAACTGAAAGAAGTGTAGGTCTCTTTCTCGCTTCCATCGCTTTAAAAAATTGAAAAATACTCCAAATAAGGAGTCCCATAACGAAGTATGGGAGTCGACCAATCACGAATGAGAAATTAAATGACTCCGTTAAAAGAGCCAATAAACCTTCAACTGTTTCAATTATTGCTGATAAAGCAATATTTAAAGAAACAAAAATGACGTGTTTAGACATCATCAGAGACGTACCCATTAAAATCAGCAAGGCTGGAAATAAAACAGATGTAAAAAATGGAATAAACAGCATATTGGCAAAAAGCGTGATCCAAGAAACTTCAAAGAAATGATAAGACAGTATAGGAAGGCTGACGATGCTGCTCATCAAAGAAAAAAGAACCGTTTGAATCATAGGGTGTAATTCTTTTAACCACTCCAAATTTCCTATCACAATAAACATGGCACTGAGTAAATAACTCAATTGAAAAGAAATTTCGAAACTTTGATAAGGATTGATAAATAAAGCGATCATCAACGTTAACGCCCATGCATTAAAGGGAGTTATCTGGATGTTATTAATTTTTCCAATGGTTAAAAGAATCGTTTGGCAAATCGCTCGAAATACACTTACTCCAAAACCAGCTAAACTTCCGTAAAACGGTAAAATAAATAACAATAACATATTGGTACGTTCATGGGTGATACCCATACGTAGGAATAACTTTCTGATCAGATGCGCTAAATAAGTCACATGGAACCCTGAAATGCTAAACAAGTGAACGACACCTATTGATCGATAATTTTGTAATGCTGCTTCTGAGATATCTCTTTTGTCCGCAAAGAACAAAATCTTTAAGTAACTCCCTATTTTCGGTTCAAAAGTGTCATCGATGTAGTTAAAAAGGTTGCTCCTTATTTTTTCAATCTTGGAATAACGAGGTTTTGTTAAAAATTCGGATTGAAAAGGCTGAATGTTTTTAGCTTGTAATTGCCAGTGAATCTTTTGTCTCTTGAGGTAAGATTGATAATTAAATTGGAAAAAATTAGTATGAGCAGCAGGTTCTTTTAATGTCCCTTCAATCATTAAAAATTGCCCGGAACTTGAATCACTCTCCCACATTCTTTTTTCCTCTTCAGATTCCAACCGATAACTTACAACAAGTTCTTCTCTGCTGTCACCTTCCGCTACAGTCCCTTCAAAACGGAGTCGGTCGCCATCCACTTGAATGGATGTGGCTTTAGGATAGACTATGAAATTGGTTTGCCGGTCACTTAAGATAGTTGTATTGGTTAGATGATGGTAAATCAAAAACCCACTGAAGAGTAAGCCCACAAATAAAGTAGCGAATAATGTTTCTTTGTGTTTTAAAAAGAGAATGCGGATAAACCAGCACACATAAAAGAAAACTCCTGCCTTAATATATTGAGGCACTAACAACATAGTAAGTGGTATACATGATAGTGCAGGAAAAATCCATTGTCTTTTTGTCATCCGCATCACTCGATTACTATAAATTATTTGGAGAAACTATTGATACTTTTTCGAAGAAGTCATCTGGCATATCTACTTGAATAATATTGATTCCTGCATGTTCCAATAATTCTTGTGCATACTCATTATTATTGTAATTATGCAAGTAATATAAATTATGAATGCCCGCTTGAATAATCATTTTTGTACATTGTAAACAGGGGAAATAAGAAACATAAATATCGGCGCCTTCAGTCGGTACGCCAAATTTAGAGCATTGTAGAATCGCATTGGCTTCTGCATGAATTGTACGGACACAATGCCCATCAACCACTTTGCATCCTGCATCTGAACAATGAACATCACCGCTCACCGAACCATTATAGCCTCCAGAAATTACCCGTTTGTTTCTTACAATAGTTGCCCCTACCGCTAAACGTGTACAGGTACTGCGTGTTGAAATAAGTAAGCTTTGCGCCATAAAATATTGATCCCATGGTATGCGTTGTGTCATTTTTTGTCCTCCATTAGATAAATCTTTATTTAAATGCATAGTAAAATGAATACTCAAATTATACTAAACGTATCAGAGGGAATCAATTTCGTTTCGGTATCCGTGAGTGTAAGTTTAAAAGGCTTAATCTATATCAAGGTTCAATTGTAATCGAATCTTTTAATTGGTTGAAGGTGGCCTCTCCAATTCCAGAGACATTTTTAAGGTCTTCAATTGTTTTGAACAATCCATTTTCTTCTCTATAAGTAAGAATATTTTCAGCTTTAGAACTTCCAATACCGTTTAGCGTCATCAAGGAGTCTTTATCCGCTCGATTAATATTTATTTTTACCGTTTCAGGATCCTTTAAATCTTCCGGAAGAGACTGGACATCTGGAATTTCTTCGCCTTGCCGAGGGATATAGATAATCATTTGATCAGTCACGATTTGAGCAAAATTAACGGCATTCGTTTCAGCGTCTTTTAACAAACCGCCTGCTTTTTCGATAACATCGATGATTCGGCTTCCTTCCGTCATTTGATATACTCCAGGATGATCAACTTCCCCTTTTACATCCACGATGATTTCCTTTGGAGCAGATAAAGCAGATGGCTCTTCCCTCGTTTCGTCAACAGAGGTTTCAGTTAGATTTGTTGAAACCTCTGCTGGTGTCTCTCCCCTTAACTCTTCAAGTAATTCTATTTCTGTTGCTGGTGCTGTTTCTCTATGCTGAAGTTGTAGGTATGAATAAACCAAACCAAATATCAATAGCATAACAAGCGCTGCAAGCCCGATCACAATGATTTGCCATTTTTCTTCCACCCATGCGAAAATATTTTTCAACGTCTCACCTACTCTATTCTATTTAAAATACCCCCTATATATA
>Ga0079225_10001681_pt1 | contig 12532 bp, 10 predicted proteins | sample Poulit2012_FD_76344 | JGI IMG/M metagenome (GOLD analysis project Ga0079225, IMG submission 76344) | Agricultural soil microbial communities from Georgia to study Nitrogen management - Poultry litter 2012 | ecosystem: Environmental > Terrestrial > Soil > Agricultural land | place: USA: Georgia...
GGAGGTGTTTTCCTATGGACGTTGTTAGCGCTTGGCGTTCATTGTTTCTGATAACCATAAAAAATAATCCCTCGAATGCGTTTGACTGGCGCTGAGGGATTATTTTATGAACTTTCTACTTATATTAGACCACGAATGCTTAGAATGTACACATACTTTCGAAACGGGAAGATTTTGTTCTAGATATCGTTCTCAAAGTAACACCCGTTTGCTTAAAACCAGATTTGCATTAAAAATACCATGCGATTTTTTTCCTACAAGGTCTTCGCTGATATTGTCCGTTTTGACCAATCCTAAGTATTAAAGCTGTTATACCTAAAAGTAAACTACCAATAGTTAAGGCCAGCTCAATGTATGCAACCGCATATATACCAAACCTTTGCAAGACAATTGTTCTAATTTGAAATAGATAAAATGATACGTAGAGAAGCTGTAATATTAAACCTATATTTACTATCCTCATAACTTCTCCCCTATCTTGAGTAATTTTGCCTGATTCAGGCGCAGGGGCTTCTTCAATGACTAAGTCCGATTGTTATTTATACGAAATAAATGATAGTCACATTTCTCCTATGCCATAGGCAAGAACACTGAATAAAAAGCTAATTATTGTTAAGCCCCCAACGGGAATAGAAAAAAACTTGTTGTTTTTGAATTCAACGATAGCAGTGATTGCATCCCCTACACACAGTACCAACCATATAAGTACAAACAATTCATCCGCAACGTTCACTGGTAGTAAAGTGTAACCGCCAGTCAAGAAAAACACCCATTGAAAAATCAATAGTCCTACTACTACATCAAACTACTTTATTGACTTAATGACATAAAAAAAGCACCCTTGAGTAAACAAAGGTACTTAAAAATATATAAAACCTAAATCAACTGACTAGTTATGTCATTTTCAACATTACTATACAAGCAACTGCTAACGCTATTGCCAACACAATTACAAACGTGTTTGCTATAATAAAATCCTTTTTATTAAATTCATCATTGTTTTTGTCAAATTCATTTTTGTTTTTAGTCATATAATCTTTCCTTTTCTAATTATTTCTATCCTTATCATTATTCACAATATCTTTTGTAGCTTTTTTAAATTCTTTTAAAGCTTCGCCTGCTGATTTTCCTATTTCGGGTAACTTGGATGGCCCGAATACAATTAAGGCAGTTACAAAAATTAAAATGAAACTAGGTAAACCAATATTACCTAACATATATCATCATTCCTTGAGTTATGATTTTATTTTCATTTAATCTATTAATTCGTCCATCAGCCTTGGAATCCATTTACAATAAATTCGGATGTTGTAATAATTGAACTCGTAGTCACAAAAAACGACACCACATTCAGCGGAGTTTAGGTCATTTGAATTTAGTCTTTTATTTTCCAATTTCACATGATGGACTATTTTTTAAAATAGTGTGTTTGTAACCCAATGCTTAAAAAAGACATCAGAAAAACACTTCTTATTTTCTAAATAAGAAAAATTACATTACGGATATAAAATTTTCCAAATAATATAAACTGATAATTGGGATTTTTATTATTTTAGGAGAGGTAATTCGATTGGTGTTGCACAACACAAATAAAACCAGCAATTTTTCCAGAGAAAAACAGATGGTTCATAAACTTAATAGGGGTAAGTTTACTACTCAATATATGTGTATCGTCATTCGAAGGGAATAGAAATTCAGTCTGCCACTTTGGGATTAGCGTTTGGACTGATTCAGTGATTACATCAGAACTAGCAATTGTATCAACTGTAGTGATAGTTGGTTCATCTGTAGGATTAAATGAATACTGTGCCGTTTCTTCTGATGGGCCTATGAATAGTGAGAAAGAAATCAACATCAGTAACATAATGCTTAATACACACTTCTTCATTGTCAACAGACCTCCTTCCTTTGAATTCCATGTTATAATATTCTAGGTTAGAATACAATCTTTTTTAAAGCATGACTCAAACAAAAACTAGCCCGATTCTTGAACACTACTATGTTGCAGCCGTGCAGAATTGGTGAACAATGACATTATTCAGCTTGTACTTAATAAGCCAAACAAGATCATTATCTCCAAACTCATTCAATTCCTTTGTTTTACGAATGCTGCCCGATTTGTTTTCACTATAACAATCCACCAGAAATCAGTTTTCTCTGTTTTTAAATAGTAGACGATTTAGAATTGGAATTCCCCATCCTTCATTAGCATGACTTCAGTTCCACCTTCTTTAATGCCCACTACTTTCATATCTTCGGTACCAAAGGTCACATTGACTAACAAAAGTGACGTATTCAGACCCGCTTTCTTCAATTCTTCATCAGATTGGTCAATGCCATTTTGAATATTGGAAGGAGATGCATTTCCGATTCCAATATGACAGGCTGTATTTTCATCAAATAAAGTATTGTAAAAAAGAGTATTTGCCTGACCAAGAGGAGATTTATTAGAGACTAAGGCGATTTCACCTAGATAATGTGAACCTTCGTCTGTTTCGATGAGATTTTGTAACACTTCTTGTCCCTTTGCGGCATAATAGTCGGTAATCCTTCCATCTTTAAAAATTAGATAAAATTCATCGATAACACTTCCCCCATAAATAAGAGGTTAGTACCTACCATTTTGCCATTCACCTTATGTTTATGTGGAGCGGTAAATATTTCTTCTGTAGGAATGTTCGGAAAAAAAGGTATACCATTTTTATCTATCACACCTCCACCGATATAGAGATGGTTCTCAGGTAGACCAACTAATAAATCAGTTCCACGGCTATTTGTAAAATGCAGAGCTTTAAATTGGCTCTCATTTAGGATTCTTTTTTGAGACTCAAAAGCTCTATTGTGACTTTTCCAATCTTTTATAGGATTTTCCCCATCTGCCCGGGCTCCTTTTAAGATTAATTCCCATAATAATTGCATAGCTTCTTCTTTACTTAGATTGGGGAACACTTTGGATGCCCATTCAACGGACGGCACCGTTATAAGACACCAGTGTATCTCATGAGATCTAATTTTTGCATGATGAGCCTTCAGCTTGGTGCGAGATGCCTTTTGAAAACGACTCATCCGTTCTGTGGAAACATTTTTAAAGGCATTTAAGTTTTCAGATATAATATAGATGTAAGCAGCACCTGCATCGTCCCATTCCTTAAAGCGCGCATCCTACCAGTCGGGAAAATGATCGATGGCATCATCTGCTGCATTTAAATAAAATTCTTTGGTAGACTGTTCATCTGTCCAATCTATAAATACATTTGAAGCTCCTACCTCGTAGGCTGCCGTTTGAATTAGACGTGCAAACGTAGCATTTTGTATATCACTATGAATAATCAATAATTGATTCTTTTGCAGATTTACACCAACTCGTACAGCAAGTTCTGCATACTTTTTTAACTGTGTTTCACTTATAAAATCATATATTCCTTTAATCATTTAATCTCTCCCCCTTTTCTCATAAATGGTCCGATGATCGAATGAAATTGCTAGACAACCGGGTCCGTTAATGGGATACCATATTAATTTAGGGTTAAAATATCTCTGGGCTTATTTAATATATAATCTGCTGTTTCAAAACCTTTAATTGTTTTAGAACCCCATAAAGCAAGCGCAAATTTTATTCCTGCGCTTTTTGCAGATTGCATATCGTATATGGAATCACCTATATATACTGTTTCATTTTTATCTGCTCCCAATTCTTTTAAACAAAATAATAATGGGTCAGGATGTGGTTTGTGATTTTCAGTATCACTTGCAGATATAATACAATCAAAAAAATGACTTAATCCAAATGGATCAAACTCATCAATTATTTCTTGTTTTGTTTTAGATGTTACAATACCTAATTTGATCGGCTGTTGGGATAACGTCTCAATAATTTCTTTTATCCCGTGAAACACTTGTACTTCACTAGAAAATTCCAATACGGTTTGTGACCATTTCGATTGTACACGATCAAGATTATCAATATTTAATTTCTTTAATGCGTCTTTACCAGGTATTCCAAGAGCAAATCTTAATTCATTAGGAGAATTAGTTTCTCCTTCATCTTCCAAAACTTTTTGGAGAGACTTTAAGATAGATTTTTCAGTATCTAAAATAGTTCCATCGACATCAAAAATTACATATTTAAACAACCCTACTCCTCCTTTAATTGGCCCTTTAATCGTTCAGTAAATGCGCATAACTATTAAAAAGCACGCTTTAGGATATATTAAGATTTACAAACCTTATAAATTCGGGAACAACGTATGAGATGTTTGCTCCCTTTTATATCAACTTCATTCTGCTAAATCCCCATTTTCTGAAATAAGAATTATAACTTATAACGTTTTTTCCATTTTTATATTTGTTTCCATATACCCTAATTTTTCATATAGTCCTCTTGCCACTTTATTGTGACCAAAGACGTGAAGCCCTACCTTTTTTAATCCTATCTTTTTAGCTACGCGTTCAACTTCCTTCATCGCTTGTTTTCCATATCCCATACCTTGGTTGCCCTCCCAAATGTTTATATCATAAATAAACCCTTTTTCATTTGTTCTATGTGCAAGCCAAATCATACCAATCTCTTGCTCCCCATCACGAATTGTAAATAAATAGTTATTTTCAGTCTCTTCCCCATCAGGTAATAACTTTTTATGTTCCTCTGTTGCCTTACTAATTGCATCTTGTTGCTCCCAATTACCCGACTTAATTTGCTCTTCTGCAAAGTTTTTAATGGCATAACTTAAGTATTGCTGGAATTCAATTGTGTTCATTTTTTCTAATTTGACAGTCATCTTCTTACCCCTCCTGAAGGTGCTTAATCAATCCGATTGATGAATAAACATATTTCATCAATTGCAATTCTTTTAATCTTGTTTAATCCCAAAAGCTATCCATCTTTCGTCTATATCTTCCACCACCAGTTCTTATTATTGTAATCGGTATGGTTTAAAGAACGGACTATCTTCTGTTTGTTTTAAGGGGATTATTTTTCTTCGCTGCCTCCCCCTCTTATCGGGGTTCAGTCTATTAATTTAAATACAAACAAATTTTATATAAACCCTTTTTCAGCAAAACACCGTATTTATATAATCAACAAACTGATTAACGCTGTTAAAAAAAGAATCGGGTTCTATTTCAAATTCTACAGCTTGGTAATCTGGTAACCACTGAACCCCTACTGTATGTACTTTTGCTTTTTTTCCTGCTTGAATATCTGCATCACTATCTCCAATAAATATAGCGTCTTTATTTTCCACACCTAATAATGATAATGCCTTGTTTACACCTTCAGGATGAGGTTTAGGGTTAATAACATCGTCGCCTGTTATTATGACATCAAAGCAATTATCCATTTGAAGGGCCTTTAATGAAATATCTAAACTCCTTCTGGCTTTTCCAGTAACTATTCCTAGTTTAATACCATTATCTCGTAAATGTTTTATCATTTTCTCAATTTCCGCATTACGTTTGACTAAGTTAGAGTGGTTCTCTAAATACTTCTCATAATACAATTCAATGGCTTTCTCTTTGTTTGAGTTTGTAAGGTTTTCTTTAATAATTCCTGTTTCTGAAGGTCCAAACATTGCTTTAATTTCCTTCGATGAAAGGTCTTTATTATCAAATTCCTTGAAAACATTCTGAAAAGCATAATAACAAATTGGTAAGGTGTTCGCTAAAGTTCCATCAAAATCAAAAATAACAGCTTTCATAACAACTCATCCCTTCTTTTTCTTTCTCCTTTAAATATTACTAAATAAAGAATTTTGAAAGGAGTAACCAAACTTTTTAGTCAAATAACATATCCTTCATTAAATAATCTGGCCCAGTTATTGAACACGGGCAAATCAACATTTCATACAATGATTTTAACATAAACAGTAGTTTTCTTAACATTTTTAATATAAATTTGTTAGTGACATAACGAAACAAATATAAGAACAAAAGTGTAAGCGCTCGATTAGCCTCAGGCACAGCTTAAGAAGGAAAACGTAGTGGCGATTTTTGACACGTAGATTTACTACGTAAGACCTCAGGCGGGCTGAGCACTTGCGCTGGACGTGGCCAATTTCAGTATAAATTTATCACAGCAGTTTTAATGTTATAGTTTAACTATAAAAAATCAGGGATGCGATTTGCACCCCTGATTGATGTGTTATTTATTATTTTCCAAGCCGTCACCGTACTCGTTAATCGTTAGTATTCTTAAATTTAAATGACTTAACGTTCTGGTCACTGTCCATCTTAGTCAATTTAGTTTTAAGTTAAGAAGATAAAATACAATATAAAGATAACGAATAATACATACATAATAGGATGAATTTCCTTGGCGCGTCCTTTAAGGATCATCGTAATCGGATAGAAAATAAATCCGATGGCAATTCCTGTTGCAATACTGTAAGACAAAGGCATCATAATTATCGTTAAGAAAGCTGGCACAGCAATTTCAAATTGATCCCAGTTCACTTGCTTAAGTGAAGAAGACATCAAAATACCGACAATTATTAAAGCCGGTGCTGTGACTTCAGCCGTAATAACACTTAATAACGGTGAGAAAAATAAAGCTAATAGAAAAAATCCTGCCGTGACCACAGATGTAAAACCAGTCCGTCCTCCAGCCGCTACCCCTGCTGTCGATTCAACATAGGCTGTTGTCGTTGACGTACCAACAACAGCGCCAACCACCGTTGCAGATGAATCCGCAAATAATGCTCTTCCAGCTCGTGGCAATTTATTATCTTTCATCAATCCTGCTTGAGAAGCAACAGCTACCAAGGTTCCTGCTGTATCAAAGAAGTCAACGAATAAAAAGGTCAGAATGACAACGAGCATGTCCATAGTAAAAATATCTCCGAAGTGAAGGAAAGCTTGTCCGAAAGTTGGCGCGACACTCGGCACACTACCAACAACGTCACTCATTCCAGTTGGAGGCTGAATTAAACCTGTTACCATTCCGGCAATTGACGTTAAAATCATTCCGTAAAAAATCCCGCCTTTTATATTAAGGCTCATTAAAATAACTGACACAGCCACCCCAAAAATTGCGAGTAACACGGTTGGCGACGTTAAATTTCCGAGAGATACTAATGTTTCTTCATCACCGACAATAATTCCTGCATTTTGAAAACCTAAAAAGGCGATAAATAAGCCAATCCCTGCGCCGACAGCCATTTTCAAATCTGCTGGAATCGCATTGATAATTTTTTCCCGAAGTCCTGTTAATGTTAGCGCTACGAAAATAAGTCCAGAAACCAGCACACCTGCTAAGGCTGTTTCCCATGGTATGCCATAGCCAAGCACAACGGTATAAGCAAAAAAGGCAGTGAGTCCAATACCTGGAGCAAGCCCGATCGGATATTTTGCAATTAATCCCATTAACAGTGAACCAATCGCCGCTGAAATAGCAGTTGCGGTAAAGACAGCCCCCTGATCCATCCGAGTAACACCTTCAGGCAAATCCTCAACGCCAACAAGCGATAATGTCGCTGGGTTAACAAATAATATATAGGCCATGGCTAAAAATGTTGTCAACCCGGCCATAAACTCTGTACGATAATTGGTTCCTAGCTCGTCAAACTGAAAGTATTTTTTCATAGTTGCTTCCTCCTTATATGTGGCAAGACAAAAGCACTCCCAGAGGAAATCCCAGGAGTGCTACCGTTAACTAAGCAAGAAAAAGCAATCAAAAATAAATACACTTTGACTACAGATTTAATCGAGCCAAGGATGATTTATCTTATTACTATTTCTAGCGTAGTCAGACCATTTACGGTAGTCTGGTAGAAACTTTGGGCCATATTCCCTGAATTATACGCTTAAATTATTTAGTTCTCTCAAAAGCATATTCATATATTACTAGTTTAAAAAGCTTGAGTCAATGCTTGTGGAATAATCATTTAATTCTAATTTGAAGAATAATTGAGAGGTGAAAGATTTTTAAATGTTACACGGGCTAGACACGACGCAATAATAAGTTACGCATATATAATCAAGAGAACGTCCTTCTCGTTCATTATTTACAGAAATCATGCTGTTTTAATCGAGAGAGTGCTCCTCTCGTTCATTTCTTGGCTAAATCATATAATTTCACTCGAGTGACAGTGCTCTACAGTGTAATAGTTTCCAAAAGTACAGTAGCCTTTTACTGAATTAGTCATTTATAATAAGTTATCTGTAAATATTAAAAATTTGTGATACAATACATACAATAGACTGGCTTCGCATGAGGGGTTGGGTGGCACTGTTGATCTGCCGTTAGTCTTCATTGGGAGACTTCCCGGGGAGGGAGGTGCTTACCTATGGACATTGTTAGTTCGTTAACGCTGATGATATCCTTTGGGATGTTAGTGGCATTCATTATGTCTGACAAAAACCATAAAAAATAACCCCTCATATGCGCTTGTTTAGGTAGCTGTGAGGGATTATTTTTTCTTTAGCTGCCTAGCCCCTCTTGATGGGGTTCGGTCTATGGAGACCGTTCCATGTATCAGCATGGGCGGTCTTTACTATTTTATGAACCTTCCATCTTTATTATACCACAATCAATATGAATATACACATTTTAATTTTGTTTTGCCATCTACTGCACTGGATGAAGATAAACTTTATGGATAAGCGTATGATGAATAAATTCGCCCCATCCTCGAGTTACTCTTTATCATCAAGAAGTCTACGAATATTACTGTTCTTCTATCTTCCGCTTTTCTTTTAGCAATCTCTGAAATTCCTCTTCTAACTCTTTCGATGGTTCAACACTCAACCGACTAAGTACTTCTGATATTTTCGTTTCCAATAATAAAGATTCATCTTGTGCTGGATCTCTGTTTTCAGATTGATGACTTTTATACTGTTTATAATTCCCTTCAAATAATGAGATTTTTTTATCTTGGATTTCCAGGATTCGCGTTGCAATATTTTCTACAAATTGTCGATCGTGAGAAACGAAAAGAATACTCCCTTCATATATTTTCAAAAGCGTTTCTAAGGCTTCCAAAGATTCCACATCCAGGTAGTTTGTCGGCTCATCTAACACGAGCATGTTGACATCACTTAAAAACACTTTTGATAGAGCAACTTTTACGCGTTCTCCACCACTAAGGACATTTACTGGCTTATGGACATCCTCATTAAAGAAGTGCATTCTTGCTAGTACTGTTCGAATGAGTGTTTCAGACTGATTTGAGGAGGACCCCACATTTTCCAAGATAGTCTTTTCGTTGTTCAATATATTCAAATTTTGAGCAAAATAACCAATTTTTATCGACGGGGAAATAGTAATATCAGATTCTCTATTAAGTATTTTTTTAATTAACGTTGTTTTCCCGCTACCATTTGCACCAATCACTGCTAGTTTATCTCCACCCCGCATATAAAAATTAGTTGTATTCCAAAGAACACGGTCCTCAACCATTCCGGATACCCCTTCAACACGCAGAATCACTTGATTTTTGGATGATTCAACATTTGGTAAATCCATTTGAATAGGGACCCCTTCCCTAGGTTTGTTTACTTTTTCTAAGCTTTCCAATCTCGTTTCAAAAGCTGATACCGTTTTGCGAAGTTTCTTTTGTTTATTAGCAAAATAAGGCTTCGCTCCTTTAAGTCTCGCTTCTGAAGAACTCAAGTTTTTAGGTTTCTTTGTTGCTCGCTGTGCTTGTTCTTCTTTTTTTCTGATCGCTTCTTCCAACTGCTTTTTCTCTTTTTCATATTTTTCAAAAGCTAGCTGTGCTTGTTTATGTTCAACTTCTTTTTCTTCTACATAATCGCTATAATTTCCCTTGTATTCTGTTAATTGCCCCTCATTAATCTCCCAAATCGTGGAACAAAGAGCATCTAAAAAGGCACGATCATGCGAAACAATAACAAGAGCGCCTTGCCATTCTTGCAGCCTCTTTTCAACCCATTCAATATGATTTGTATCAAGGTTTGTAGTCGGTTCATCTACAAGCAAAAGTGCAGCATTACTATTTAGCGCTTGTTGAATATATTCTTGTGTGATCTCACCACCACTTTTTGTTGTATTCGTCCGTTTGAGCTGTGGTAAAAGTTCAACATGAGCATGCTGACTAATATCCCCCTCTTCAGGAACAAGCTTGCCAGCAATTATTTCTAATAAAGATGTTTTACCACTTCCATTTCGACCAACTAATCCAATACGGTCTCTTTTCCCTATTTTTAATTGATTGATATTCAACAATAAACGATCCTGAATATAATGTTTCACACGATTCGCTTCGAATAAAAGCATAATTACATCTCCCTGTATCAGATTTAGGGAAGACAAAAATCCTCCCATCTTCATACAGAATAGGAGGCATAAATAAATATAGGTATACACCAAAGAATATTACTCTCTTTAGTCCAACTATATAATACCAATCCTATTCTGAAAACGACAATAAAAGGCATCACAAAAAGCAGACACTATCTGCTCAACATTAAAAACCTTTATTGTTTATTTTCGTAAAATAGGATTAGTACTTCATGTAGTTGGGTCACCCTCTCTTGGTAAATGTTACTTTAAACATACAATGATTTGTTCATCATTGTCAATGGCTGTTTTCTATTATTTTGAAAAACATTTGAATTATTAGTAAGGTTTCTGAATGATGATGTGCGGTATTCCCGAAGATTATACGGTATCATCAAAGTTCAAGAAATGCACACATGATTTAAAACCTTGCGAACAAGATCACATGATTCAAACCAGTATTCTTTTTTCTTTCTATTTAAAGAAACTTATTTCAGGTTATCTCCTGTATGCTAACAATGTATGATACTTACAATAGACTGGCTTCGCATGAGGGGTTAGGTAGCACTGTAGATCTTTTTGGAAATGTTTTAACTGTTTTCAAGAAGAGAGGTGATGCTGAAGGACGTTGTTAGTGCCTTAACGCTTATGATATCTTCCTGAGATGTAGTGGCATTTATTGTTTCTGATAATAACCATAAAAAATAATCCCTCATGTGGTTTAACAGGCCTTTGAGGGATTACTTTCCTGAACAGTGCCTAGCCCCTCTTGTCGGGATTCGGTCTATTCGACCGTTCCATGCATGAGCGGTTTTAAATATTTTATGACTCTCTATAGTTATTATACCACGAAAGTTTTAATTATACACACACTTACAGCCTTTTTTCACTATTTTCTTTTTCCATAAGCATACCTATTCTTAATAATTGTGAAATTAACCCAAGGGCCTTCTTCCAAGGCAGCGGGCATTAAGTCATAACCACAAAATAAATCACTCTTTAATCCACCATAAAAAGGAAATTGTAACATCTAATAACTAAGTTAGCCTATCTATGCCTTAAGCAATAGCTAATGTCCATCCAATAATTCATTTTTGAATATCTATTCTTTCAACCGTTTTTCTAAGGGTCGAATCTTGAATACCTGTTGCAATTTCAGGAGTCAAGATACCGTTATTCTCTTCAAAAATGTATCACGACAAAAAAAACCTAAAACCCTGTGTTATGAAAGGTTTCAGGGTACGTGTTTACTACTCCCACTCAGTATTTCGCCAATACAATATGGTGCAATATCGTTGATATGAAAGGACTTCATGAAATATCAAAAACAATAAAAACATATAAATTGATATAAAGTGTGCCACGGATTTTAATAAATAGGAAAACTGGAATGAAAGATCATTTCAGCTTTTTCATTCATTTTAAAGCATGATATTTGAAAATATTCAAAATTGACTTCTTACAATAAATCAAAGAACGAGTTACTGGAGATAAAAACAATGGTGGAATTTTTGGTTTCAACACACCAATTTCCTCCAAAGGACATGATTTTAAACGCAATTGTCCAAACAGCCCAATAAAGGTTGCCCAGTACAGCGGCGTGCGAAGCGAAAGCCGCTGTGCTAGGCTAAGCCTGCGTGGCGATGGCCGGCCTTACCCCCGTTTCTAACAGGGGGGAGAAAACAATAAGAAACTGTTCCAAAATCCAATAACACCTGATGGTATAACGGTTTGGGGCGTATGACAGTGATGTCAAATTATTAACGCTATACCGTAAAAGAGGAATTAAGATTAATAGAATCTGGCTAAAATAGTTAAATAGCTCGATTGTATATTTGTAGTTCTAAAGCTTATGAAACGATAATCATAAAGAACGATTAAATCTCATTTTCTTCTATCATTTAATATTAAAACCGATAACACCACAATACTAAATATGACAATAAACAAAAATGATAAATATAGCGACAAGAAGCCTTCAAACGTCTCATCAAACTCTAATAACGCAACACCTGATTCATATGTGCCTCCTAGGGAAATATATCGAGCAACTTCAAGATAAACGATATGAAATATTATATTCATCCATAGTGAACCGGTATATGTTCTATAAAGCTGTAGGGCAATTCCAAAAGCAAAGAGCAGTATAAAATAATCTATAGTTAATGCAAGCGATTTGTCAAAGAATATTGATTCCATCGTCATCACTGTTATCGGTACACAAATAAAGATTAACGATTGCAACAATAACGAAGTAAAAAAGCGAAACTTTCTTTGCAACTCTTCAAATATTAAACC
>Ga0079225_10001682_pt1 | contig 12530 bp, 9 predicted proteins | sample Poulit2012_FD_76344 | JGI IMG/M metagenome (GOLD analysis project Ga0079225, IMG submission 76344) | Agricultural soil microbial communities from Georgia to study Nitrogen management - Poultry litter 2012 | ecosystem: Environmental > Terrestrial > Soil > Agricultural land | place: USA: Georgia...
AAAACAAATATTTTACTCTTAATTTATTCTGCAGACATTCCTACAGGCATTCTTAATTTCCCATCTTCATCCCACGTATAACCTGCTTCTTTTAAAATTTCTCTAGCTTTTTCAAGGTCATACGTTGCGCGGTCAACATCTGGATGATGCCAGAATTCATTAGCTGGGCTAATAACTAAACCAGCTCCACCTTCTAATCCATAACCATCTAAATAAACATCGACAATTGTTGAATAATCAACGGTATAAGCGAGTGCTTGTCGAAATGCTTTATCCGAAAAAGGTGCTCTTCGGGCATTGAAACTTAAGTATTGGAATCCGATAGATGGAACTTCCTCAACAGTGAGAAAATCAAACTCTTGTGCTCTCTCAATATTGGCTGGAATAAATTCTTCAGCATTTACATCGGCTGAACCTGTCTCTAATGCCGTCATAACCGCTTCATCTTGCCCGTATATATCGTAAGAATATCCATCAATAGCTATATCTAAATAAAAGTCTTCAAAGGTAGTTGTGCGTAAGTCTTCTCCACGTCTCCATCCTTCAAATACAAATGGACCACTTCCAATAGGGTTTTCATTTGTATATTCTTCTGGATGGTTTATACCTTCTTCTTCAAGTAAGTTTTCCCATAAATGCTTCGGTAAAATTGGAATCTGTGTTAATGTCACATTAACAAAAGGAGCATATGGTTCTTTTAAATTAAACTGAACGGTATTATCTCCTGTTATTTCCGTTGATTCAATCGGGTCTAAAAATGCAATGAAATATCCTGCTTCATGTTCAATAAAATAGTCGTAAGAAAACTTTACATCTTCGACAGTTACTGGCTCTCCATCATGAAAGGTCATTCCGTCTCTTAAAGTAACTTCTACTGTTGTATCATCAATTACTTCCCAATCAGATGCTGCAGCACCTTGTGGCTCTGCTGATGGGCTTAGACGAAGTAACTTATCATAAATTAAACGTAAGTTTCTCCATTCATAAACTGTTGTCGCTGCAAATGGATTTAATGAGTTTAGGTCTTGTGTACTTGCGATACGTAAAGTTTTATCGTCTGTTAATGGCTGAACTTCCATTGGCATCCATTCGTTGAAGATTCCTTCACCTGCCATAACAGTAAAGTCATCAAACCGCTCATTATTATAAGCAAATACTAAGTCTACGAAAAACAATGGAATCATCGGAACATCGTCTGCTAACATTTCTTGTGCTTCAAAGATAATTTCCTTACGTTTATCAGGATCCATTTCATTACGTTGTGCTTCCGCTAACTGGTCATATGCATCGACTGTATAACCTGTGAAGTTGTTTCCACCCGGCTCTGCATTAGATGAGTGGAAGATAGCATAGATGTACATATCTGGGTCAATACGGTCAATTCTTCCTGACCAACCATGGATAAATGCATCAAAATCTTGTGAATCACTTCTTAATCGATCTGACTTTGCGTTAAAATCTATTGGCTCTACATTAACATCGATACCTAGTTCCTTCCAGGCATCCCCAATATCTCCTGCAGCTTCATAGTTTGTTTGGTTATCCTCTGGTAAAGATGTCATCAAACTTAACTCTGGTACAGGATCACCCATTTCAACATCGCCGTCAGTGCTTGTTGTATCATCCTTATTTGAACAAGCAGCAATTAACAATACTAACACAAAAAATATTGAAAGTTTTCCCCAGTTGCGAAACAATAATATCCCCCCGTGACTCATCATAAAGATGAAGTCTATTTTATAAATTATCGTTTTCTTAAACGTGGGTTAACAACTTCTTCGAGTGCTCGGGCAACAAAGAAAATTGAAACAAGTAATAAAATAATAGCTATTCCTGGAGGTGCAATCCACCACCATGCTTCACGAGAGTATCCGTTAATAAATGCATAGTGAATAATTTGTCCCCAGCTTGTAACATCGGGATCTCCAAATCCTAAAAAAGCAATACTTGCTTCAGCTGTAATAGCATAGTTAACCATAAAGGCCATTTCAAGTAAGGCTATTGGCACGACGTTTGGTAAAATATACAGTGCCATAATTCGTCCGTGTCCTGCCCCAGCAACTTTGGCCGCCTTAATAAAGGGGCGTTGCGCTACACTGAGCACTTGTGAACGGACAATACGAGCTACTGTTCGCCATGACAATAACGAAACGGCTAAAATAACGTTCCATAAACTTGGCTTTAATAAAGCAACAAGAACGATAACAAATGGAACGAATGGTATCGCATAGAAAACATCAACAATTCTCATTAATAAAGAGTCAATCCAACCACCAAAATAACCGGAAACTATTCCAATCGTTGAACCGACAAGGGTGACAAGAATAGCCGCCAAGCCACCGACAATGATTGCTGTTCGTGTACCTTGGATTACTTGACTATACACATCACGACCATAGTTTGTCGTTCCAAACCAATGTTCTTTTGAAGGCGGTTGTGCCTTTTTAATTTCTCCTGCCTCATCTCGGTGCATTTCATCAACATCAAAAGGTGCAAGTGAATCACCGAAAATAGCTATGACAATAAAAAGTAATATGATGATCATACCTGTCAGAGCAAGCTTATCTCCCATTAAATTATTAATAAATAATCTGAGGGTTCCCCTGCTCTTACGTTTTTTAGGCTGTTTAATAGATTTAGTTACCTCGCTTGATGCTTCGCTCATTAAGGATCACCCTCCTATTTATAAGATATTCGTGGATCTAGATAAGCATATAATAAATCCGCAACTAAGTTCATGATCATAATCATCGCAGCCATAATGATAAATGATGCTTGTGCCACTGGATAATCATGTCGTTGAGCTGCTAAGACCATTTCACGGCCTAAGCCTGGCCAACTAAAGACATATTCAATTAACACTTGTCCACCAATAGCTGATCCAATAAATAAAGCACCAGCTGTAACAACAGGTAACAAAGCGTTTCGAGCCGCATGCTTATAAAGAATTGTTCGTTCTTTTAATCCTTTAGCATGTGCCATTTCAATAAAGTCTTCTCCCATAACTTCAAGCATCGTATTACGCATCATTAATAATGGTGTTGCTAAGAAAAATACTCCCGCAACAACTGTTGGCAAAATTAAATGCCGTAAAAAGTCTAAGGAAACGAACGTTTGAATGAAACCGTCTGCTTCATAACCCGATGATCGCATACCTGAATGTGGTAGCCATCCGAGAACAACTGTAAATAAGTAAATGGCCATAATACCGACCCAAAATGTCGGCGCTGAACGGAAAATTAAGGCTAATGTGATCGCAAAAGATTCACCAATTGAACCTCTTTTCCAAGCCATCCATGCTCCCCCAAAAACACCTATTCCATACGCCACAACCATGGCAGCGAGCATTAAAATTAACGTTGCCGCTAACTTATCTGTTAATACACTTAGAGCGGATGTCTTATAGTAAAAAGAGTCACCAAAGTCTAATACAGCAAGATTTTGCATAAACTTTGTATATTGGACCCATAAACTCTCATTTAAACCTAAACGCTCGATGATTTGCTCTCTAGCTTCTGGTGGGATGGAAGGGTCTACCATTGCTGCAGTTGGATCACCAGGCATAAGTCTGAACATAAAAAATATTATTGTAGATATAACGATTAATGTAAAGAACATTGCTATAGCTCTACGTAAAATAAATGAACCCACCGATTTACACCACCTTCTCTATGATGTTAGTTACGTTAAAAGGCGGAAACCGACAAAAGTCGGCTTCCTATTATAAAAATTAGATATTACCTTCTTTTATATCGTTTAATCGACTGACATACCAACAGGCATTCTTAGTTTACCATCTTCATCCCAAGTATAGCCCGCTTCTTCTAAAATCTGACGTGCTTTTTCTGGATCATAGTCTGGACGATCAACATCCGGATTATGCCAATACTCGTTAGATGGGAAGATAACTAATCCAGAACCACCTTTTTGTGCATATCCGTCTAAATAAACATCGACAATTGTGTCATAGTTAATAGTATGAGCAATTGCTTGTCTGAATGCTTTATCGTGGAATGGTGCACGACGAGCGTTGAAGCTTAAGTACTGATAACCAATATCAGGCACTAATTCAACCGTTAAATGATCAAGTGTTTGTGCTTTCTCAATGTTTGCAGGGATAAATTCTTCTGCGTTAACATCAGCTGTGCCAGTCTCCATCGCTGTCATAACCGCTTCATCATTTGCATAAATATCGTACGTGTATCCGTCGATTGCTACGTCTTCATAGAAGTCCGCAAACTTAGATGTACGTAAATCTTCCCCACGACGCCACTCTTCAAAAACGAATGGTCCGCTACCAATTGGGTTATCGTTTACATAGTCACCAGGGTGAGCTAAGTCTTCTTCTTCCATAATATTTTCCCAAATATGTTTTGGTAAAATTGGAATTTGCGCTAATGTCACGTTAACAAACGGTGCATAAGGCTCTTTTAAGTTAAAGACAATTGTTTCATCATCTGGTGTTTCAACTGACTCAATTGGGTTTAAGAAAGCAATGAAGTACCCGACTTCATGTTCAATCATATAGTCATATGAAAACTTAACGTCTTCAACTGTTACAGGTTCACCATCGTGGAAAGTCATACCTTCACGTAATTTAACCTCAACAGTTGTATCGTCAACTGCTTCCCATGATGTTGCTGCAGCTGGTGTTGGTTCAGCAGATGGGCTTAAGCGTACGAGCTTGTCATAAATAACTCGTAAGTTACGCCACTCATAAACACTATTAGCTTCCAATGGGTTTAATGTATCTAAATCTTGAATACTAGCAATACGTAAAATTTTATCATCCGTTAATGGCTCAGCTTCCATTGGCATCCACTCGTTAAAGATACCTTCACCAGCCATTACTGTAAAGTTGTCAAAACGCTCGTTGTTATACGCATGGACTAAGTCCCGAGCATATAGTGAGATCATTGGTGCTTCTTCAGCTAACAACTCTTGTGCTTCAAAGACAATGTCTCGACGAGCATCAGGATCCATCTCAACTCGTTGAGCATCTGCTAAAGCGTCATACTCATCATGAATAAATCCTGTTGTGTTGTTACCCCCTGGCATAGCATTAGATGAATGGAAAATTGCATAGATGAACATATCAGGGTCAATACGGTCAACACGTCCTGACCAACCTACCATATACGCATCGAAATCTTGATCATCGGCATAGAGACGATCAACTAGTACGTTAAAGTCGATTGGCTCAAAGTTAACTGTCATTCCGAGATTTTCCCACTCTTCAGCCATGTCACCAGCGGCTTCATAGTTAACTTGGTTCGTCTCAGGTAATGACGTCATTAAACTAAACTCTGGTACGAGTTCACCCATTTCTGTCGCTTCTTTTGAATCTCCACCATCACTACTTGAATCTGATGACGTATCGTCACTTCCGCCACCACAAGCAGCTAAGATTAAGGCGAAGAAAAGCAACATACTTAACCACTTAAGTTTTCGCAATTTATATCCCCCTTAAAAAATTGAATAAATATTTATTTATTAAACACTTTACTTATATTTGGTAGTAATAGTCACCACCTTTCATAAATTGTAAAGTGTTTATTCACATTATAGATAAAAACTATTAAACAGTCGTTTTTTCTTTATGTTCATTAGCGAGTTGTTCATCGTTTGTAAAAATACATGCACTAAAATGATTGTCATCTCTTTCAAATAATGTATGGTCAACAGAATGGCATGCTTCTGTAACAAAAGGACAACGTGGTGCGAAACGACATCCTTTTGGTAAATTAATTTGGTCAGCAACTTCCCCATCAATTTCAATTCGTTCCCGTTCATAATCAGGATCAGGAACAGGTACTGCTGACAATAAAGCTTTCGTATATGGATGTTGTGGATTATCGATGACTTCATTTACCGGTCCATATTCTAAAACTTTTCCTAAATACATAATAACAATATTGTCACACAAATATTTTATCGTTGATAAATCGTGTGAGATGTATAGCATCGTTAAGTTCAAATCTTTACGTAATCGGCGAAGTAAATTTAAAATTCCTGCTCGAATCGACACATCAAGCATTGACACCGGTTCATCAGCGACTAACACTTTTGGCTCAAGAACAATACCTCTCGCAATAGCAACCCGCTGACGTTGACCACCACTAAGCTCATGGGGATAACGGTGAATAAAGTTTTCTGCTGGTCTAAGCTCAGCAGTTTCTAAAGCATCGATAACACGTTTTTCAATTTCTTCTTTATCTTTTAGTCCATGAATCATTAATGGCTCAGCAATCGTTCTAAAGATTGTAAACCGTGGATTTAACGTTTCATAAGGATCTTGGAAAATCATTTGAACTTCTTTACGGAACTTTTTCTCTTCGCTCCGTGACATCCCTTTACTATCTTCAAACGTTATATCCCCAATAGTAATTTTACCTTCCGTTTGGTCTTGGAGACGGACTAAAATTTCACCTGTTGTCGTTTTTCCGGAACCGCTTTCTCCAGCGATACCGAGAATTTCACCGCGTTCAATTTCTATCGTAATATCATCAAGTGCCTTGACGACGCCACCTTGCCCACGTCCAAATAGAGCACGACTACTAACATCATAATACTTTTTTAAATTTTCAATTTTAACAAAAGGCTGTTGTTTTCCCATTATGACATCCCCCCAGCTACAAGCCGTTCTTGAACTGCTTGCCACGTTTCGTTTTTCTTCGTTTCTTTACGGAACTCATCGACTTTATCCGTATAATGGCATGAAACGAAATGATCTTCGCCAACCTCTGTTAAAGGTGGAGCTTCTGTTTTACACAAGTCTGTTGCAAAGGGACAACGATCTTGGAAACGGCATCCGGGTTGTGGGTTTAATAGATCTGGTGGGGAACCAGGAATCGAAATTAGTTCTTCACCAATATCTGCAATACTTGGAAATGCATTTTGTAAACCTAGTGTATAAGGGTGGTATGGATTTTTGAAAAAGTCGCGAGTACTCGCTTTTTCCATAATACGTCCACCGTACATGACGATAATAGTATTACACGTTTCAGAAACGACAGAAATGTCATGTGTAATAAATACCATCGAACTATTAACTTCTTTTTGTAATTGAATAATTTGATTCAATATACGATCTTGCATAATTACATCAAGTGCCGTTGTCGGTTCATCCGCAATGATAAGTGCTGGTTCAAGAGCTAAAGCCATCGCGATGATTGCACGTTGTTTCATTCCACCACTCATTTGATGTGGATAACTTTGCAGGCGCTTTCTTTCTAAGCCGACCATACGAAATAGTTCTTCACTACGCTTAATAGCATCCGCTTCACTCATTGATGAATGGGCAAGAATTGCTTCAACGATTTGATCACCGACACGATAAACAGGGTTTAATGCGTTCATCGAACTTTGAGCGACCATGGAAATGTCTTTCCAACGTAATAGTCTTATTTCTTCTTTCGTTTTATCAACGAGGTTTTCACCTTTAAATATTATTTCTCCTTTAGAAATTCTACCATTTTCGGGGAGAAGTCTCATAAGGGTTTTTGCTAATGTAGTTTTACCACATCCACTTTCACCTACTAAACCGAGTCTCTCTCCTTCTTTCAATGTAAAAGAAATATCTGTTACCGCTTTCAAGGAGCCTTTTTCCGTTATATATTCAATATCTAAATCTTTAACTTCTAAAAGAGCCATCCCCATATTCCCTCTTTTCTTTTTTTATTGCACACAAAGTAATGACTTGTCATAATATTATACTTAGCGTCATAGTGTGTCAAGTTTAAAAGTTTTTTATGTGAGTCATTTTACCTTGTTCAACATTGGGAAACATTTCCTAGATTTAATACCTAGATTAAGAGCAATAAATTTATAACGTTTATAAAAATACATTAACTATTCATTGTTTTTCTATTAAACTTACAAAGGAAAGTTACTAATACAGCATTTGTAATATTAACTGAAAATTAACTAAATTTTGCTTTAGTATGTTAATGAGAGTCGTTAAATACTTATACATTTAAATTAAAATATATTCGGAAGATTTTACAGTTATAAAAAAAGAAAAAGCCATTACATTTTTACCACATAATGGCTTGAAAAATAATTTTAAATTATTTGGTAGTTATTAAAAATATTCCACATTTCCTCTTTTCCAACGCCCGAAACGGAAGAAAAGGGCACGATTGGATCACTTGGATGTGGTTGTAATGTTTCTATCGTTCGTTTTAAAAATTTTGTTCGGTCACTTTTTTTCACTTTATCGTATTTTGTTGCGACGATTATTACAGGTAATTGTAAGTACTTTAAATACTCATACATTTGAAGATCATCTTTTGTTGGTTTATGACGTAAATCAGTTATTAAAACAACGACTTGTAATTCATCACGTGTTTCAAAATATTTTTGCATCATTGGTCCCCATGTGCGTTGTTCACGTTTTGATACTTTTGCATAACCATATCCTGGGACATCAACAAAATAAAAGGCATCATTTATTTTATAAAAATTAATCGTTTGTGTTTTACCCGGTTTAGATGATGTTCGCGCTAGTCCTTTACGATCGATCATTCGGTTGATAAAAGATGACTTACCAACGTTTGAGCGACCAGCAAGGGCTATCTCAGGTAATCTGTCGTTAGGATATTGTGATGGACTAACAGCACTTATCGTAATTGTTGCATCAGTTATTTTCATGATAAATCATCTACTAATGCATGTTTTAATACTTCATCAAGGTGGCTAACAGGTATAAATGTTAAATCATCACGTGCGCTCTTCGGTACATCTTCAATATCTTTAATATTATCTTTTGGAATGATGACTTTTGTAATACCTGCCCGATGAGCACTTAGAGACTTTTCCTTTAATCCACCAATGGGTAAAACACGTCCACGCAATGTTATCTCACCTGTCATCCCGACTTCTTTTTTAACGGCTCGTCCAGTTAATGCTGAGACGAGTGCTGTAGCCATCGTAATTCCTGCTGACGGACCATCTTTTGGTGTTGCACCCTCGGGAACGTGAATATGAATATCATATTTTTTATAAAAATTAGGATCAATATTTAATTCATCAACCCGGGAACGAACATAGCTGAAGGCAGCTTGAGCTGATTCTTTCATGACATCACTGAGCTTTCCCGTAAGTGTCAACTCACCTTTACCAGGATAATGGGTCACTTCAATCGCTAATGTATCACCACCGGCAGCTGTATATGCTAAACCTGTAGCCGTGCCGATTTGATCTTCCTCTTCCATTAATCCGTATCGATAAAGTGGCTTACCTAAAAGATCTTCAATCGTATTTTCCGTAACAATAACACGTTTTTTCTCACCCGAAATAATTACTTTGGCGGTTTTACGGCATAAGGTCGCTAATTGTCTTTCTAGACTCCTTACTCCTGCCTCACGTGTATAATTACGAATAAGTTTACGTAATGCATCGTCTCTAACTTGTAATTGACCTTTTGTTAAACCATTTTCTTTTAGTTGTTTTGGTAAAAGATGATCTTTAGCAATATCAATTTTTTCTACTTCTGTATATCCAGCAATTGTAATAACTTCCATGCGATCTAAAAGAGGGCCTGGAATATTGTTCATGTAGTTTGCTGTAGCAATAAACATTACTTGTGATAAATCGTATGGTTCTTCAATGAAGTGATCACTAAAGGAATCGTTTTGCTCAGGATCGAGAACTTCTAACATCGCAGAAGCAGGATCACCACGAAAATCACTAGCCATTTTATCAATTTCATCGAGTAAAAATACCGGATTAATCGTTTTAGCACGTTTCATACCTTGAATAATACGCCCTGGCATCGCACCAATATATGTACGGCGATGTCCTCTTATTTCAGCTTCATCACGAACGCCACCAAGGGATATACGAACATAGTTACGCTTAATCGCCCGGGCAATTGATTGAGCGAGGGATGTTTTCCCAACACCAGGTGGGCCGACTAAGCAAAGAATAGGACCTTTTACAGAATCAGTTAATTTTTGTACGGCTAAATATTCTAATATTCGTTCCTTAACATCTGTTAAACCATGGTGGTCTTCATCAAGTACTTTTTTCACAGCATGCATATCGATTTTATCTTCTGTTTTTTCTGCCCAAGGTAGTGACGTTAACCAGTCTAAGTAATTTCTAATAACTGAACTTTCCGCTGATGTTTGCGGAACTTTTTCAAAACGATCGAGTTCCTTAAAGGCAACTTTTTTAATATGTTCAGGCATATCCGATGCTTCAATATCTTTTTTTAACTCGCTAACCTCGCCAGTTTTTCCATCATGGTCACCGAGTTCTTGTTGAATGGCTTTTAATTGCTCCCGTAAGTAATATTCTTTTTGTGTTTTTTCCATCGATGTCTTGACACGTTGGCCGATCTTTTTTTCAATCGTTAATACTTTTTTCTCATTGGAAATAATATCGATTAACTTTTTTAATCGAATAGATACATTAATGGTTTCTAAAATGTCTTGTTTATCTTTTATTTTTAACGTTAAATGTGAGGCAATTAAGTCAGCAAAACGACTTGGTTCATCAATATCTGAAACAGTCGCTAAAGTTTCTTGCGTTATTTTACGGGATACTTTTATATATTGAGAAAATTGGCGGAGTAATAGGCGCATTAATGCCTCTTCTTCAGTTTCATCACCATAAATGTCGTGTAATTTTTGAATAGAAACGATAAAATTATCTTTTGTTTCGTTATATTTAACAATTTCTCCACGGTGAATTCCTTCAACGAGTACTCGGACGGTCCCATTTGGAAGCTTAAGCATTTGATTAATTTTGGCTAATGTCCCTATACGGTATATTTCATCAGGAGTTGGGTCGTTAATTGCCGCTTGCTTTTGCGAGACGAGAAATATTTTTTGATCATCCATCATAGCCTCTTCTAAAGCAGCAACTGACTTCTTCCGCCCAACATCTAGATGTAAGACCATTGATGGATAAACGAGTATACCACGTAAAGGCAGGAGGGGTACTTGAATTAAATTTTTTGTCATAATATACCTCCACTACTATATAAAAATCATTCATTATGTATTTTAAAAAATCATTAGATAAGAAAGAGACTGACATAAAAGCATTTAAATGAAATCCCTATGTTAATAAACACCAATGGGGAAAATTTAGCTAAAGTCAGTCTCTCATCTTTTTGTATGTTTATCCGAAACGGATGAATTATGCACTTTCTTTCGGTAATTTTTTATTACCTTCTTCGATCGAACCATCGATATAATGAAGTCTTGGATAATTGCCTTCTTTTATAACTGTATCCTTCGTAACGACACACTTTTTAATATCTTCTCTAGAAGGTAATTCAAACATGACATCAAGCATAATACTTTCGATAATCGAACGTAGCCCGCGGGCACCTGTTTTACGCTCAATCGCCTTTTTGGCAATTTCAACGAGCGCGTCATCTTCAAATTCAAGCTCAACATTATCCATTTGGAAAAGCCGTTCATATTGTTTAACGAGTGCATTTTTAGGCAACGTTAAAATTTTAATTAAAGCATCTTCATCTAACGGCTCTAAACTGGCTAATACTGGTAAACGACCAATAAATTCAGGAATTAAGCCGTAATTTAATAAGTCTTCCGGTAAAACCATTGACAGTAATTGACCACGATCTAAGTCTTTATTTTCTTGTTCTGAACCAAAGCCAATTACCTTTTGTCCAAGACGACGTTTAATAACATCTTCAATCCCATCGAAGGCACCACCGACAATGAACAAAATGTTTGTCGTATCAATTTGAATAAACTCTTGATGTGGATGCTTTCGACCACCTTGTGGCGGTACACTTGCAACTGTTCCTTCAAGGATTTTTAACAGTGCTTGTTGAACCCCTTCACCAGATACATCGCGTGTAATCGATGGATTATCAGCTTTTCTAGCAACTTTATCTATCTCATCGATATATATGATACCTTTTTCAGCTTTTTCAATATCATAATCAGCTGATTGGATGAGTTTTAATAAGATGTTTTCAACGTCTTCTCCTACGTAACCCGCTTCTGTTAAGGACGTTGCATCCGCCATCGCAAAGGGCACATTTAAAATACGTGCTAATGTTTGTGCAAGAAGGGTTTTACCACTTCCTGTTGGTCCTAATATAGCGATGTTACTTTTTGATAACTCTACATCATCAGTATTTTTTGGAGAATTAATCCGTTTATAATGGTTATACACCGCGACAGATAAATTTTTCTTTGCTTGTTCTTGACCAATGACATATTCATCAAGTGTTTCACAAATTTCTTTCGGCTTAGGAATTTCTTGAAGATCTGCACTTTCAGCTGTTCCTAATTCTTCCTCGACTATTTCATTACACAACTCAATACATTCATCACAAATATATACACCTGGACCAGCTACTAGTTTACGCACTTGCTCTTGACTTTTTCCACAAAAAGAACATTTTAATTGTCCTTTTTCTTCATTGAAATTAAACATGATATGTCACCCCTAACAAATTAACCTTGCTTGTCACGGTACTTTTTATTCGTTCATAGTCATCATATCAGAATGTATTTAGAAAATAAAACAATACACTCAAA
>Ga0079225_10001683_pt1 | contig 12530 bp, 10 predicted proteins | sample Poulit2012_FD_76344 | JGI IMG/M metagenome (GOLD analysis project Ga0079225, IMG submission 76344) | Agricultural soil microbial communities from Georgia to study Nitrogen management - Poultry litter 2012 | ecosystem: Environmental > Terrestrial > Soil > Agricultural land | place: USA: Georgia...
GCAACGTCACCGGCGACGGACTGCGCGACAACCCGGACCTGTTCGCGTTGCTGGACCGGGCGAAACAGGGCCGAGCATGACCGCGCCGATGGTGGTCACCGGCGCCGCCGGTCCGGTCGCCGACACCCTCGCGCGCACCACCACCGGGGAGGCGGTGGCGTTCTGGGCGCTCGGCGTGGTCGCGGTGATCGGCGCCCTCGGGGTGGTGATGGCCGCCAAGGCGGTGTACTCGGCGCTGTTCTTGGCGATGACGATGTTGTCGCTGGCGGTCTTCTACTTCCTGCAGGACGCCCCGTTCCTCGGGGTGGTGCAGATCGTCGTCTACACCGGCGCGGTGATGATGCTGTTCCTGTTCGTGATGATGCTGATCGGGGTGGATTCGCGCGAGTCGCTGGTGGAGACCCTGCGCGGGCAGCGGATCGCCGGGCTCACCGCCGGCCTCGGGTTCGGGGTGCTGCTGATCGGGGCGATCGGCGCGGCCACGGCCGCCCCCACGGCGATCACCGCGGCCGCCGGCCCGCCGCCGGGGACCGAGGGCAACGTCGAAGGGCTGGCGGCGTTGATCTTCACCCACTACCTGTGGGCGTTCGAGCTGACCGGGGCGCTGCTGGTCACCGCGGTGCTCGCGGCGATGGTGCTCGCGCATCGGGAGCGGCTCACCGCGCGCCCCACCCAACGGGAGCTGTCGATCCGCCGCTTCGCCCACGGCAACCACCCCACGCCGATGCCGACCCCCGGGGTCTACGCCCGGCACAACGCCGTCGACGTGGCCGCGCTGCTGCCCGACGGGTCGTTCTCGGAGCTGTCGGTGCCGCAGCTGCTGCACCAGCGCACCGTCGGCGACTCCGGCGACGCCGCCCACCGCGCGGAGCCGGGGGACGACCGGTGAACCCCGACAACTACCTGTACCTGTCGGCGCTGCTGTTCACCATCGGCGCGGTCGGGGTGTTGTTGCGCCGCAACGCGCTGGTCATGTTCATGTGCATCGAGATGATGCTCAACGCCGTCAACCTGGCGCTGGTCACGTTCTCGCGCACCCACGGTCAGCTCGAGGGCCAGATGGTGGCGTTCTTCACGATGGTGGTGGCCGCCTGTGAGGTGGTGGTCGGGTTGGCGATCATCATGACGATCTTCCGTGCCCGCAGGTCGGCTTCGGTCGACGACGTGAACCTACTCAAAGGCTGACCGCGACATGACACATCTGAGTTGGCTGCTGGTGGCACTGCCGGCCGCGGGGGCGCTCGGTCTGCTGGTCGGAGGCCGGCGCACCGACCGGTGGGGGCACCTGGCCGGCTGCGCCACCGTGCTCGGCGCGTTCGGCCTCGCGGTGGTGCTGCTCATCGAGCTGGCCGGCCGCCCCGCCGGTGACCGCCAGATCCATCCGCACCTGTTCTCCTGGATCCCGGTGGCCGATCTGCAGGTCGACTTCGGGGTGCTCATCGACCCGCTGTCGATCTGCTTCGTGCTGTTGATCAGCGGGGTCGGGGCGCTGATCCACATCTATTCGATCGGCTACATGGCCGACGACCCGGACCGACGGCGATTCTTCGCCTATTTGAACCTGTTCGTCGCCGCGATGCTGCTGCTGGTCGTCGCCGATAACTACCTGGCCCTCTACCTCGGCTGGGAGGGCGTCGGGCTGGCCTCCTACCTGCTGATCGGCTTCTGGTATCAGCGCCCCACCGCCGCGGCGGCCGGCAAGAAGGCGTTCGTGTCCAACCGGGTCGGCGACTTCGGGCTGTCGCTGGCGATGTTCGCGATGTTCGCCAGCTTCGGCACCCTCTCCTACGAGGGCGTGTTCGCCGCCGCCGACACCGCCTCGTCGGGCATGCTCACCGCGATCGGGTTGCTGCTGCTGCTCGGCGCGTGCGCCAAGTCCGCGCAGATCCCGGTGCAGGCCTGGCTGTTCGACGCGATGGAGGGCCCCACCCCGGTGTCGGCGCTGATCCACGCCGCCACCATGGTCACCGCCGGGGTGTATCTGATCGTGCGCTCCGGGCCCCTGTTCGACCTCTCCGCCGATGCGCGGCTGGCGGTCGTCGTCGTCGGTGCGGCCACCCTGCTGTTCGGGGCGGTGATCGGCTGCGCCAAAGACGACATCAAACGCGCGCTGGCCGCCTCCACGATCAGCCAGATCGGCTACATGGTGCTCGCCGCCGGGCTGGGTGCGGCCGGCTACGCCTTCGCGATCCTGCACCTGCTCACCCACGGTTTCTTCAAGGCCGGGCTGTTCCTCGGGTCCGGGGCGGTGATGCACGGCATGAACGACGAGCAGGACATGCGCCGTTACGGGGGGCTGCGTACCTTCCTGCCGATCACCTACCTCACGTTCGGCATGTGCTACCTGGCGATCATCGGGGTGCCGCCGTTCGCCGGGTTCTTCTCCAAGGACGCCATCATCGAGGCCGCACTGGGCTCCGGCGGGGCGCGCGGGGCGACCCTGGCCGCCGTGGCCGTGCTCGGCGCCGGCATCACCGCCTTCTACATGACCCGGGTGATGGTGATGACGTTCTTCGGCGAGCGGCGCTGGGCGGCCGATCAATCCGAGGTGAGCGCGCAGCGGGCGGTCCAGCACCCGCATGAGGCGCCGGCGGTCATGACCGCACCGATGATCGTGCTGGCCGCCGGGGCGCTGCTGGCCGGGGTGCTGCTGGCGTTCGGCCGGTTGGAACGATGGCTGGCGCCGGTGGTCGGGCCGGGCCACAGCGACACCGCCCACGCCGTGCCCGCGTGGGTCAGCGCCTCGGTCACGTTCGCGGTGGTGCTCATCGGTGTGGCCGTGGCCTACCGGATGTATGGCCGGCGCCCGGTGCCGGACACCGCCCCCGATGACGTGTCGGCGCTGACCGCGGCGGCCCGCCACGACCTGTACGGCGATGCGGTCAACGAGGCGCTGCTGATGCGCCCCGGCGACCAGATGGCCCGCGCGCTGGTGCGCGTCGACGACGCCGGGGTGGACGGGTCGGTCAACGCCCTGGCCGCCGGAGTGCGCCGCGCCTCCCAGGGGCTGCGCGCCCTGCAGACGGGGTTCGCCCGCAGCTACGCACTGATCATGTTGGCCGGCGCGGCGCTGCTGGTCGCGGTGGTCCTGGTGGTGCAACTGTGATGGGCGTTCCGTGGCTGTCGGCGCTGTGGCTGGTGCCGGTCGCCGGCGCGGCAGCGGTGATCGTGTTGCCGGCGACCGCGCCGCGACTGGCGAAATCGGTCGGGCTGGCCGTGAGCCTGGCGGTGCTCGCCCTCGCGGCGGTGATCACCGTCGGATTCGACAGCTCCGGTTCCGGTGCGGCCTACCAGTTCGTCGAATCCCATTCCTGGATCCCGTCCTTCGGCGCGGGATACACCCTCGGGGTGGACGGCATCGCGGTGGTGCTGGTATTGCTGACCGCCCTGCTGGTGCCCATCCTGATCGTGGCAGGGTGGAACGACGTCGGCACGCGGCGCCGCGGTGTGCACGCCTACGTGGCGTTGACGCTGACCGTCGAGTCGATGGTGCTGATCTCGCTGGTCTCCCTCGATGTGCTGCTGTTCTACGTGTTCTTCGAGGCGATGCTGATTCCGATGTACTTCCTCATCGGCGGCTTCGGACACGGGCAGCATCGTTCCCGGGCAGCCCTGAAATTCCTGCTGTACAACCTGTTCGGCGGGTTGATCATGCTGGCCGCGGTGATCGGGGTGTATGTGGTCACCGCACAGCACGGCACCGGCACCTTCGATTTCCGCGCAGCGGTGGCGCTGTTCTCCCCGGACTCCGGTGTCGTGGATCCCGGGGTGCTCAAAGCGCTGTTTTTGGGCTTCATGTTCGCGTTCGCCATCAAGGCGCCGCTGTGGCCGTTTCACCGGTGGCTGCCCGACGCCGCCGTGGAGGCCACCCCGGCCAGTGCGGTGCTGATGATGGCGGTGATGGACAAGGTCGGCACCTTCGGGATGCTGCGCTACTGTCTGCAGCTGTTCCCCGACGCGTCGACCTATTTCCGTCCGGCGATCATCGTGCTGGCGGTGATCGGGGTGGTCTACGGGGCGATGGTCGCGATCGGCCAGACCGACATCATGCGGCTGATCGCCTACACCTCGATCTCGCACTTCGGGTTCATCATCCTGGGGATCTTCGTGATGACCTCCCAGGGCCAGAGCGGCTCGACGCTGTACATGTTCAACCACGGGCTGTCGACCGCCGCGGTGTTCCTGATCGCCGGGTTCCTCATCGCCCGGCACGGCAGCCGCCGGATCGCCGCCTACGGTGGGGTGCAGAAGGTCGCCCCGGTGTTGGCCGGCACCTTCCTGGTGGCGGCGATGGCCACCCTGTCGCTACCCGGGCTGGCCCCGTTCATCAGTGAGTTCCTGGTGTTGATCGGCACGTTCAACCGCTACTGGCTGGCCGCGGTCATCGGCACCACCGCACTGGTGCTGTCCTCGATCTACATGCTCTGGCTGTATCAGCGGGTGATGACCGGTCCGGTCGCCCACGGCAACGACGGGCTGCGCGACCTGGTGCCGCGTGAACTCGTCGTCGTCGCGCCGCTGATCGCGCTGCTGCTGTTCTTGGGCTTCTACCCCAAACCGGTGCTCGACATCATCAACCCGGCCGTCGGACACACCATGACCACGATCGGCCAGCAGGATCCGGCGCCGCACAACGCGGAAGGACCGGTGCCGTGACCACCTTGAGCACTCCGAGCATCGAATACACCCTGGTGTTTCCGCTGCTGATCGTCTTCGGCGCCGCGGTGGCCGGGATTCTGGTCGAGGCGTTCGTGCCCCGGCGGTGGCGCTACCGGGTGCAGGTGGGCTTGACGTTGGGCTCGCTGGCGGCCGCGTTCGTCGGCGTTCTCGTCGTGGCCGGTCAGTGTGGCCCGCAAGGACGCACCGCGCTACTCGGAGCGGTGGCCGTGGACCGCCCGGTGCTGCTGGTGCAGGGCACCGTGCTGCTGGTGGCGCTGATGGCGGCGATGTTCATCGCCGAACGCACGCTGGCCGCACCCCGCATCGACGCCGAGGCCAGCCTGGTCAGCGTCGCGGCGGGACTGGACTCGTTCACCCCGCAGGGCTCGGCCATCCCCGACGGCGCGGTCGAACGCCAGGCGCTGCGGGCCGGGGCCATGCAGACCGAGGTGTTCCCGCTGACGTTGCTCGCGGTCGGCGGCATGCTGGTGTTCCCGGCCGCCAACGACCTGCTGACGATGTTCATCGGTCTCGAGGTGCTCTCGCTGCCGCTGTATCTGCTGTGCGGTCTGGCCCGGCACCGTCGCCTGCTCTCCCAGGAGGCGGCGATGAAATACTTTTTGCTCGGGGCGTTCTCCTCGGCGTTCTTCCTTTACGGCGCCGCCCTGCTCTACGGGGTCACCGGCACCCTGTCTTTGGCCGGGATCGCCGAGCATCTCGGTGCCCAGCGCGTGGACGCCATGGCGCTGGTGGGTGCCGCACTGGTGGCGATGGGGCTGTTGTTCAAGGTCGGCGCGGTGCCGTTCCACTCCTGGATCCCCGATGTCTATGTCGGGGCGCCCACTCCGATCACCGGGTTCATGGCGTCGGCCACCAAGGTCGCCGCGTTCGGCGCGCTGCTGCGGTTCGTCTACGTGGCCATGCCGCCGCTGCAGCCGCAGTGGCGTCCGGTGCTGTGGCTGGTGGCGATTCTGACCATGGCGGTCGCGACGATCGCGGCGGTCAGCCAGAACGACGTCAAACGGATGCTGGCCTACTCGTCGGTCTCCCACGTCGGTTTCATCCTGACCGGGGTGCTCGCCGACCTCCCGGCCGGGGTGTCCTCGACGCTCTTCTATCTCATCGCCTACAGCTTCTCCACCGTCGGCGCGTTCGCGATCGTGGCGCTGGTGCGCGGCGCCGACGGTGTCGAAGACCTCGACCTGGTGCACTGGGCCGGACTGGGCCGGCGCTCACCACTGGTCGGGGTGATGTTCTCGCTGTTTCTGCTGGCGTTCGCCGGGATCCCCCTGACCAGCGGATTCACCAGTAAATTCGCCGTGTTCGCCGCGGCCGCCGCCGGTGGGGCCGTGCCCCTGGTCATCGTCGGGGTGATCGCCAGCGGGGTGGCCGCCTACTTCTACGTGCGGGTTATCCTGCTGATGTTCTTCACCGAGCCGACCGAGCACACCCCGCACGTCGCGGTGCCCGGCGCGCTGGGCAAAGCCGCGATCGCGGTGTGCGCGGCGGTTACCGTGCTGTTGGGGATCGTGCCCCAGCCGCTGTTCGACCTGGTGGACGCCGCGACCCAGTTCGTGCGCTGACCCACCGCCGCCGACCCGCACCGGTCATCGTCACCGGCGCCGATGAGGAGGATCCGTGTTTCCGGGAATCCACGCCGCCACCGACCCGCAGCGCCCCGCGGTGCTCATGGCCGGCACCCGGCAGGTCGTGACCTACGGCGAACTCGAGGAGCGCTCGGCGCGACTGGCCGCCGCGCTGCGCGCGAAGGGGGTGGTGCGCGGCGACGTGATCGCCGTGCTGGCCGACAACACCCCGGAGGTCTTCGTCATCTACTGGGCCGCGATGCGGTCCGGGCTCTACATCACCGCGATCAACCGGCATCTGAGCACCGCCGAGATCGCCCACATCGTCACCGACAGCGACACCCGGGTCCTGTTCGTCTCCGGTGGACTGGCCGATCTCGGCCAGAGACTGCTCGATGAGCTGCCGGATACGGTGCAGCGCTATGGATTCGGAACCGAGATGGTCGGCTATCCGTCGTATCGGGAGTTGCTCGACGCGTCGGTCGCCCCACTTGACGATCAGCCCCGCGGCGCGGACATGCTGTACTCCTCGGGCACCACCGGCAGACCCAAGGGCATCAAACCGCCGCTGCCCGACGCCCAGGTCGACGAGCCGGGCGAAGCGCTGATCACGTTGATGCAAGGCTTGTTCGGCGTCGACGCCGCCACGGTCTACCTGTCTCCGGCCCCGGTCTATCACGCGGCGCCCCTGCGGTGGTGTGCCGGCGTGCAGGCCCTGGGCGGCACCGTGATCCTGATGGAGAAATTCGACCCGGAGGCGACGCTGGCGGCCATCGACCGGCATCAGGTCACCATCACCCAGATGGTTCCCACCATGTTCGTGCGCCTGCTGCAACTGCCCGACGAAGTCAAGGCCCGCTACGATCACAGCTCGCTGCAGGCGGTGGTGCACGCCGCCGCACCGTGCCCACCGGAGGTCAAGGACGCGATGATCGCCTGGTGGGGGCCGATTCTCGTCGAGTACTACAGCTCCACCGAGGCGCACGGGCTGACGTTCATGACCGCCCCGGAGTGGGAGCGCAAACGCGGCTCGGTGGGGCGCGCGGTGCTGGGAGTCATCCACATCTGCGACGACGACGGGCGCGAACTGCCCACCGGCGAGGTCGGCACGGTCTACTTCGAGCGCGAGGAGATGCCGTTTCACTACCACAACGACCCGGAGAAGACCCGCGCCGCCCAACACCGCGACCACCCGACGTGGACGACCGTCGGCGATCTGGGTTACGTCGACGACGACGGGTATCTGTTCCTCACCGACCGCAAATCGTTCATGATCATCTCCGGCGGGGTCAACATCTACCCGCAGGAGATCGAGAACGTGCTGACGTTGCACCCGGCGGTTCTCGACGTGGCCGTCATCGGGGTGCCGGACCCGGAGATGGGTGAGCAGGTCAAGGCGGTGGTGCAGGTGCGTGACGGGGTAAGCGCCGACGACGCGCTGGGCGGCGCGCTCATCGACTATGTGCGCGAACGCATCGCCCACTACAAGGCGCCGCGCTCGGTGGATTTCGTCGATGCGCTGCCACGCACCCCGACCGGCAAGCTGGTCAAGGGCGAGCTGCGGGCCCGCTACACCGACTGACCGGTGCCGCGGAAGAAGGATTCGCCGCGGCGACCCCGAGCCGGCCGATACGACGGTGAACGCCGCCGGCACCGGTCATCGAACCCGGGTGAACCCCACCACCCGGGCCCCGGTGTCCGGGTGCGGCGGGGCCACCATGTCGATCACCTGCCGGGCCTGCTGTGCCACCGGGGTCTGCGGATCGAGCACCGTCAGGTACTGCTCGTGGGCGGCCAGCGCCGCGACCGCCACCTCGGTGAAGTCGTCGACGATCTCGATGTGGCTGGGTTCGGGACTCTGCTGGAACAACCACCGCGGCGGGTGATCCAGTGCGTCGTAGGCCGCGGTGACCGCCGCGGCGAACTCGATGTGATCACGCTGATTGGGTTGGCCCGGGCCGAATTCGGGCCCGCCGTACCCGCAGAGCACCATCTGCGGCGCGGTCTCGACGAGTGTGGCGCCGATACGGGCCCGCAGCGCCGGGGTGTCGCGGATCGCGCTGTCGGGAAAATCCCAGAACTGCAGGTCATGGACACCGACCAGGGCGGCGGCACGCCGCTGTTCGGCCTCGCGCAGCGGCCCGGCGTCACCCGGCGCCATCCCGGCGATCCCGGCCTCGCCGCGGCACGCCAACGCGTAACCGACCTCGCGGCCGGCGGTGGTCCACTTGGCGACCGCGGCGGCCATCCCGTATTCGGGGTCGTCGGGGTGGGCCACCAGCACCAGGGCGCGCCGCCAATCGTCGGGGAACGGTTGCGGCGTGGACGTCGACGAAGTCACGGGCCTAGCTCAGCACACCGTGGACGACGATGTCGGTGGTCCGATCCACCCAGGCGTCGTCGAGCTCGGCCTGCGGGTGCACCAGCACGCTGAGCAGGGCGGCACCGCCGATCACCTCGACCAGGCGGTCCGGATCCACCTCGGCGCGCACCGCGCCGCGCTTCACGGCGTGGGCGAGCCAGTCACGGACCACCCCGAACAGGCCGGTGAACCGCGAGATCACCCGGTCGTGCAGCTCCGGGTCGGTGGTCATGTCGGCGGTCACCCCCGGCAGGGCGGCGCGCACCACCGGGCTGGTGAACACGTCGCGGGTCGCGACGATCATGGCGCGCAGGTCGGCGACGACGTCGCCGGTGGGGGCCTCCAGGGCGCTGGGGGCGGCCGGAAACGCCGCCTCGTGGGCCAGCTCGGCCTTGTTCGACCACCGTCGGTACAGCGCGCTCTTGGTGGTCCCTGCCCGTTCGGCCACCGCGGCGAGGGTGAGGTTGGAGTAGCCGTTCTCCACGAGCAGGTCCGCGGTCGCCGCCAGGATGGCGGCGTCGATACGAGGGTCGCGGGGCCGGCCCACACCCGGGGTCTTGTCAACCGACGCGGCGTCTGGTTTCATAAATCGCTACCATTCGTATCGTAATTATCGCGGGTACTGCACACTGGAGGTCCGGCTGTGGGAGACAAACCGACCGTCGAGACCGACATCGCCCGGGTCCAGCGCTCCAGTCGCGACGTTACCGCCCTGCCCGAGGTCGTGGCGCACTGGTTGTCCCTGGTCATGTCGGCGGGGGTCACCCCGGAGGTGCGCCTGCACAGCGGTGTCGACGCCAACGGGATGTCCTCGGAGACCCTGATCCTCTCCGGGCGCTGGTCGCAGGCAGGCACCGCGGTCCAGGAGCGCTGGGTGGCGCGGGTGGCACCCAGCGACGCCGACGTGCCGGTGTTCAAGACCTACCGGCTGGATCACCAGTTCGAGGCGATGCGCCGGATCGCCGAGCTGACCGATGTGCCGGTGCCGCGGGTGCGCTGGATCGAACCGTCCGGCGCGGTGCTGGGACGGCCGTTCTTCCTCATGGACCTCGTCGAGGGTCGGGTGCCCCCCGACGTCATGCCCTACACCTTCGGCGGCAACTGGCTGGCCGACGCCACCATCGACCAGCGGCGCGCCCTGCAGGACAGCACCGTCGACGTGCTGACCCGCCTGCATGCGATCACCGACCCGGTCGAGACCTTCGCGTTCCTGGGCGGTGACCGCAGCGGCGAGACCACGCTGCGCCGGCATTTCGCCTGGGTGCGCGACTGGTACGCGTTCGCCGCCGCCGATCTGGGCCGGGTGGAACTGCTCGACCGCTGCTTTTGCTGGCTCGAGGATCACTGGCCGCGCCGGCAGGCGGCCCGGCCGCCGGTGCTGTGCTGGGGCGACGCCCGGATCGGCAACGTCATCTACCGCGACTTCACCCCGGCGGCCGTGCTGGACTGGGAGATGATGACGCTGGGTCCGCGCGAACTGGATGTGGCATGGCTGATCTTCTCCCACATGGTGTTCCAGGAGATCGCCACACTGGCCACCCTGCCGGGGCTGCCCGAGATGCTCACCGAGGCCGACGTGCGGCCGCGCTACGAGCAGAGATCCGGGGTGGAACTCGGCGACCTGTCGTGGTTCTACGTCTACGCCGGGCTGATGTGGGCGATCGTGTTCATGCGCACCGGGGCACGCCAGGTGCACTTCGGTGAGATCGAGGCGCCCGAAAACCCCGAATCGCTGTTCTATCACGGCAACCTGCTCAAACGTCTGATGGGAGAAGACCACCGATGATCGGCCCGATCGACGAGTACCCGGTCCATCAACTGCCCCAGCCGATCGCGTGGCCGGGAACCTCCGACCGCAATTTCTACGACCGCTCCTACCTGAACGCCCACGACCGCACCGGCGACATCTTCGTGATCACCGGCCTGGGCTACTACCCCAACCTGGGGGTCAAGGACGCCTTTGTGCTGGTGCGCCGCGGCGACACCCAGACCGCGGTGCACCTGTCGGACACCCTCGACGCCGACCGCCTCAACCCGCACGTCGGCGCCTATCGCATCGAGGTCACCGACCCGCTGCGCTCACTGCGGGTGGTGCTGGAGGAGACCGAGGGCATCGCCGCCGACCTGACCTGGAAAGGCCTGTTCGACGTCGTCCAGGAACAGCCCCACGTGTTGCGCACCGGTAACCGCGTCACGCTCGATGCGCAACGGTTCGCCCAATTAGGTTGCTGGAGCGGAACTCTGACGGTCGACGGCGAACAGATCGCGGTGGACCCGCAGATTTGGATCGGCTCACGGGACCGGTCCTGGGGGATCCGCCCGGTCGGCGAGCCCGAACCCGCCGGCGCGCCGGCCGACCCGCCGTTCGAGGGGATGTGGTGGCTGTATCTGCCGATCGCGTTCGAGGAGTTCGCGATCGTGTTCATCGTGCAGGAGCAGCCCGACGGATTCCGCACCCTCAACGACTGCACCCGGGTGTGGCGCGACGGCCGCATCGAGCAGCTGGGCTGGCCACGGGTGACCACCAGCTACCGATCCGGGACCCGGATCCCCACCGCAGCGGTCGTGGAGACCACCCGCGCCGACGGCACACCGGTGCACATCGAGGTGCAATCCCGACTCGCGGTGCCGATCCACGTCGGCGGCGGGTACGGGGGCGACCCGGACTGGCTGCACGGCATGTGGCGCGGCGCCGGTTTCACCGAGCGCCTCAGCTACGACATGACCGATCCGGCGATCGTGGCGCGCACCGGCTTCGGCGTGATCGATCACGTCGGCCGGGCGTTCTGCCGCGACGGCGACGGTCCGGCCGTCGAGGGGTGGGGGCTTTACGAGCACGGCGTGCTCGGGCGCCACGACCCGTCGGGGTTCACCGACTGGCTGACGATGGCGCCGTGACCGGTCACGAACTCACTTCACGCGCCGCGCAGTGGCCGGCCACCGCCTCGATCAACCCGCGCAGCTCCGCGTTGACCCGGTCGGGGTGCTCCAGGATCGAGCAGTGCCCGCCGGGCAGTTCCACCAGCCTGAAGAGCTCCGGTACCTCGGCGGCGATCCGGCGCGACTGGCCGATCGGGGTCAACCGATCGCGCTCGCTGCCGATCACCAGCGCCGGCACGGTGAGGTTGGCCAGATTGACGTAGCGCGGCCCCATCTCGGTGACCAGCGCCCGCGCGACACCACCACGCCCGGCCGGTGGGGTGCGCTCGAACAGTTCGTAGATGAAGTCGGCGATCGTCGGGTCGGCCAGGGCTCCCACCGCCATCATCTGCACCAGCGGGCGCAGCGGGAGGTCCAGCAGACCCGGCACCGGCAAGCCCCCGAACAGCCGGATCAGATTCGTCGCGGCCAGGGTGCGGGTCGGGGCGAAGCGGCGAGGAAACGGCAGCAGATCGATGTGGTCCACCAACTCGCCGGTGGTGGTGTTGATCAACGCCACGGCGTCGGCCACCCGCTCCACCCGGTGCGCATAGCGCTTCGCCCAGGCGTTGATCGTGATGCCGCCCAGCGAGTGCCCGGCGATCACCGCCCGCTCCCCCGGCGCCAGGGTCGCCTCCAGCACTGAATCCAGGTCGGCCGCGAGGTGGTTGAGCGAGTAGCCGCCGCGCTTGGGCACACCGCTGCGACCGTGACCGCGGTGATCGAAGGCGATGACTCGATAGTCGCCGCACAGATCGGTGATCTGATGCGCCCAGACCCGCAGGGCGCAGACGAAACCGTGGGACACCACCACCGGGTAGCCGTCCGGCGGGCCGAACACCTCGGTGTGCAACCGGGTTCCGTCACAGGCGCGCACGATGACCGGTCGGCCCCGCCCCAGCACCTCCGGCGACCACACCGGTGCGGTCGGTGGTTGCGCACTCATCGCAGCTCCCTTCGCCGCGGCGACGTTGCCGCCCGGCGAGTGTAACTGACTGACCAGC
>Ga0079225_10001684_pt1 | contig 12529 bp, 11 predicted proteins | sample Poulit2012_FD_76344 | JGI IMG/M metagenome (GOLD analysis project Ga0079225, IMG submission 76344) | Agricultural soil microbial communities from Georgia to study Nitrogen management - Poultry litter 2012 | ecosystem: Environmental > Terrestrial > Soil > Agricultural land | place: USA: Georgia...
GAGGGGACAGGTGGCAGAGTGGTTGAATGCGCCGGACTCGAAATCCGGTATACGTGCAAGCGTATCGTGAGTTCGAATCTCACCCTGTCCGCCAGAAATTTGGGCTCTACCCCTCGTCCTTCAAAGGTAAACGTAAAATAGCGTTACCTAAAGATTTCCCAGTCTGATCAAGACGAAGTGTACTAGTTGCCCCACCACCTAATGCTTGTGTCAAGTACACCACGACTGCTTGGATATTATCCATGAAATAAATATATATGGGACCTTTAACCCATTCATCGAATAGCTTTCGTACACTCTCCTCTGTCACCGTCTTTTTGATTGAAGAATAATCAGCTTTAGTATGAGCAATTACACCTATAGTTACAGTGTCACCCTTGTCCCCTGAACGAACATAGGCGATATCTTTCAATAATCTAGCCATTATTACTACGCCTCTAAAATGTCAACCGACTGATGAACAAAAGATTCTGGAATTAAGCAAGGCCAAGTAGCAACGACAGGTCGTGGACGAATGGGTGTACCAAAAGAGGTGCCACCCGGGCCCATGATCCACATGTGTGAACAGGCCCGCCGCACCTTCTCTGCTTCAGCACGCGTATGAGTTCTTACAGCGACCCGTAACCCGACCTCGTTTGGATCATAGTGGATCTCAGGTGCGGCCGGCCCATGAAGTGCATTCACACCAACCAAATCAAAATGGATATCCCTAGCGGTTAAACCCATACGCTCAAAGCGTTCGAGCAAGGTTGTTCGGGCCTTAGCTGCTCGTCGCATCGCATCAGGCCAAGGAAAGAACAATAAGCCTTCACCAATCCAGCCATCCTCGTACCCAATTACCATCTTAAGCGTATCGGGTCGCGGACGCCCAGACATATTCGATAAACGCACCCTATCATCACCCAAATCTTTGAGTTCTAATGCAGTAAAATCCGCCACCCCATCTGGCATAATGTAATTGGTAGGGTCGGCAATTTCATATACTAAATGCTCTTTTATGGTGAACTCATCAACGCATCCGCCTGTTCCCGGCAATTTAGTAATGACAGCGGAACCATCCTCTGACATTTCGATAATTGGGAAACCGACCCGGCCCATAGCAGGCATCTCGGAAAACCTTGACGACATCCCACCCGTACAAGCAGCAGCACATTCAACAACATGTCCTGTAGTAATAGCAGCAGCAATGCGATCATTGAAACTAGGCTCATAACGCCAACCAAATTCGTGCATCATGGGGCCAACATAGAGGGCATTATCAGACACTCTACCAGCAATAACCACGTCAGCATCTTGAGCAAGAGCGTTGACAATACCGGACGCATCAGTATAAACATTAGCCGATACAATACGTTCGCGTATGTTGGCAATGTCATCACGACCATTATCTAGGTTTGTCAATGACTCACCAGCATCCAACATTTCATCAATTCGTCCAAGCATGTCATCACCCTCCACAACAGCAACCCTTAAACGATCGAGCCCCTGATCTCGTGCTGCTGCAATGACACGATCCGCCCCAGCGCGTGGATTCACACCACCACCGTTACTAATTAAACGTGTTTGTTTAGCCTTTGCAGTAGCCATTAAGACTTGCATATGGTCAACCATATCTGGGACATACCCAGCATCTGGCTGCTTCATTCTAGCTCTCTGAAGTAAGGACATGGTTAATTCAGCTAGGTAATCAAAACAAAGATAGTCTAGCTGCCCACCTTCAAGTAGCTCTTCAGCAGGATCGATAGCGTCCCCCCAAAAACCTGATCCTGAGCCTATTCGAACAACTCTCATTTTTCATATCCTTTCAATTCTTGATTCTCTATCTACCCTTCCATTTGGGCTTCCGTTTCTCGGAAAAAGCACGAGGTCCTTCTATTGCATCCTCACTGTTGTATACATACCGGTGAAAGTACTCCGCGCTTTTAAGACCCAGCTCACACCCAAGATTCATACCTGCTTCCATGCTTTTCTTTGCTGCCCAAACCGTGAGTGGCGCATTAGAAGTAATCGTATCAGCGATACTTCGAGCACGGTCACGTACAGCCTCCGGAGAATTTTCCACATAGTTAATAAATCCATACTGATGGAAGCGTGCAATCGGGTGCATATCGCCGGTCATAACTAACTCCATCAAAAATGCCTGTGGCAACATCCACAACATAGGTACAGCCCAGGGAGAACCTCGTCCTACCTTAGCTTCCGATATTCCACCACAGGTTCCAGCCAAACCCACACGAATATCACAATTTGTTGCAAGCACCATGCCGCCCGCAGTAAAGTGGCCTGTCATTGCCGCTATTATTGGTTTTTCTACTGCGAGCATTCGACGATGAAATGGATCCTCTAAAAACTCAAGAATGTCTTTCCCCTCACGTTCCCTAAGATCTGCTGCTTCAACGAGGTCCATCCCCGCACAAAACGTGCCACAATCAGTTGAGGTTAAAATCACACAACGTATCTCGGGATCTTTGTCAACATAGTTCCATATTTTATAAAGAGATTGACAAACACTGACAGATAAAGCATTGCGCCTCTCAGGACGATTAATCGTAATGGTTGCGATGCCATCATCCAAAGAGAAAAGCACATCGCCATGACTCTTAAACAAATCTTCCATTACTTTGCCTCGCCTGTTGCAACTTCTGGGCGGGTTTTTACCATCCTCAATGGGTTATAAGTAGCTACCAAGACCCCATGTTGGTTATACACCTTGCAGTGCGTACGCAATAACCCACGATCTGGCTTTGATGCACTTCCGCGTGCCTCCACAATTTCACACTCAACATGAATCGTATCTCCGACAGTTGTTGGAGCATGGATTCTCAGATCAGCTTCTAAAAATGCCATACCAGTACGCTGCATAGTTGACTGCATCAACAAACCCTCGGAAAAGCAATACACCATAGAACCTGGGACGGGACGAGAACCAATGCGCGAATCCGCAGCGATATAATCAATATTCGTGAACATCTCCTCAACCATCCCTGTTGCACTAATGAATGCCACCAGATCTGATTCCGTTATTGTTCTACCAAGAGTACGAAATTGATCTCCGACTTGAAAATCATTCCAGTAATACCCGATGCCAACAATAGGCATTGCTATGCTACTGCCATCTCTATCCTTTCCTTTCATTAGACTACCCCTCTAGGCTCTTATCAGCTATAGTCGGTGCGCCAAAATCTATACCACATTATTTAGACGCAATTCTTTAATCGCAGCTTCGTCTAATCCTAGATCATGCAAAATCATATTTGTATGTTGACCTAGTAGAGGAGGCGCTATCCCAGCATCCAATGGCTTACCTGAAAATATCATCGGATTTCTTACATTCGGCACGTGGCCATACTTTTCATGTAGCAACTCAATCTGCATGCCTCGAGCGCGAACATGAGGGTCATCAAATACCTGTTCGAGATTATTAATAGGCCCACAAGGGACCTGCGCATCCGCAAGCAACGTCACCCAATTCTCAACGTCACGGGATAACATCAATGCGCACATCCATTTCTCCAAATCCCCACGATTCTTGACACGATCTCGAATTGATATAAAGCGGGGATCTGAAGCGACCTCTATCTGATTAACTGCCTTGCAAAACCTTAAAAACTGGGCGTCATTACCTATCGCGACAACAAGATAACCGTCTTTAGCCCTATACGCTTGATACGGCGCAATATTTGGATGACTTGTACCAAGACGCTTAGGTGGTATCCCAGTGGCCAGATAATTCAAAGCTTGGTTAGCCAGCGTACCTACTTGGCAATCCAACAAGCTAATATCAATATGCTGGCCCCCACCCCCGTGGTCACGGTGCCGCAAGGCCGCTAATATCGCAACCGTAGCATACATACCACTAAATAGATCGGAGACAGCCAAACCTACTTTTTGAGGCCCCCCACCGACAACCTCATCTGCCTCACCAGTAATACTCATTAGGCCACTCATGGCTTGAATCAGGTAATCATACCCTGCACGCTTACTATAAGGACCGAAATGACCAAAGCCCGTCACTGAGCAATAAATTAAATCAGGCTTGATTTTTGACAATGATCCGTAATCAAGATTGTATTTATCAAGTCCACCAACTTTGTAATTTTCCACAACAATATCAGTTGTCTCCACCAACTCATGCAGCAGCGCCTGCCCCTCCTTCTGTGTGAAGTCCAGAGTTAACGATTTTTTTCCGCGATTGCAGCACATAAAGTATGCAGCGTCACCTAATTCCCCATCTGATCCGCGCATAAATGGTGGCCCCATCTGACGGGTATCATCGCCCGTTCCCGGCCGCTCAATCTTGATTACATCAGCACCTAGATCAGCCAAATTTTGTGTTGCCCAGGGGCCTGCAAGGATCCGCGACAGATCCAGTACGCGCACTCCAGATAGAAAATTAGACATGGCTATTTAAGTTCCCATCAAACTAAACATCATACGGTCTAGAAAGGCCAGCATAAACCAAACGACAAAAACCGACCAATCAGTCTGTTTTGATTCTTTCACGCTCATATAAAAATGTCAAATATTACTTTTATAATTCTCAAATGCTCGTTTATACAACGTTTACATGAATTACGATGGGCTAGACAACAAATTTATAATGCCTTAATATCGTTACAGACCGATTGGTCGGTAATAAAAATTGAAGATCAACCAGCTTGCAGCCCTGAACCTCATAGCTCTCTAACTTTTGGAACTTTTTAGAGCACGAAGCATTGCGGATATGGGCTCTATGGGCAAGAGGAGATAAATATGAGACAAGAGATAACGACACACATCCACCGTATGGCTTTACTTGGCTTAAGTTTGGCCACACTAACCTTCACTACAATTGCTAGCTCAGCACCCGCCAATAACCTTACGCTGGGCTCAACCAATATGACTTCGAGCCACTTTGTTGTTTCGAATGCCATGGTAAAAGCAATCAGCGAAGGCATGCCAAACATTACCGTAACTCATGTAGAAACTGGTGCTAGCGTTGACAATATCCGTCGATTAGCTAAACAAGAGCTTGATCTGGGCTTGGTTGCGACTGATGCTGCTATTCAAGCTCTAACTGGGACAGGCACATTTAAAAACAAAAAAGTAGACGACTTAGTAGCTTTGTATTCCTACGATGTTTCAGTTCTAAACATCGCTGTTACCGAAGCGTCGGGTATTTCCACACTCCAACAGTTACAGGGGAAAAAATTTAACCCTGGTATCCACGGAAGTGGTGCGGAGCAACTGACACGGCTTGTCTTTGACACACTCGGCATCAAACCTGAGCTTGTACCGGGTACGGTTAAGGATGCGACTGAGGCAATTCAAAATCGTCAAATTATGGGTTATTCAAAATATGGCCCAGGCCATGGCATCGATGCCACATTACGTGAATTGATGGTCACAACCCCAATGCGTTTACTGACCTTTTCAGAATCAGAGCAAAACCAGATTATGGAAGTTGCCGATGGAGTAAATTTCACACCGTTGCGGAATTCTATGGAGGGCGAGGAAGACGTGATGACACCATCAGTCCTGATCGTGTACGCAACACGTACATCACTGATGGATGATGAAACAGCATACGAAATAACGAAAGCCATTTATGAGAACCAAGACATGCTCATCCAAGCCTGGCCTCATCTAAAAGATTTTGATTTCAAAAAGGAAGCGCTCACTGCCGAAACTATTGGAGTTCCTCTACACCCTGGTGCTAAACGATTCTGGGAAACAGTTGAATGAACAAAGATCCCGACTTGATACATATATCGAGTGATAGTATTACAGCCAATGACCCGGGACTACACATTACAGCCAATGACCCGGGACTACAGTCCCGGATTTTGGCTATCTGCTACGCAGTATTTGCGATCTTCCATATTTACACGGCATTCACAGGCCCACTACATCCATTAATGCAAAGAGGTTTATTCATCTGTGGAGCGATGACCCTTGCCTACTGGGAAATGGCTATCAGTACCAATCGCAAAAGTGCTACAAGCATTCTTTTTGTGTTGTTTTCACTTGCATCATTTTATGTTGGTCAACATGTGATGGTGAACGGTCATCTTTATATGGATATCATGCACGATCTAACTGGGAGGGATCTTGCTGCTGCTACTTTAGCCATTCTTCTCTTACTGCTGGCAACCCAGAGAATTCTTGGTTGGGCACTACCTGTTCTAACTGGACTGGCACTAATTTACTATTTTTATGGATATAAGCTTGTCTCGGGGCTATGGCAGCCACCACGAGTATCCACAGAGACAGCCTTAAGCATGCTGTATGCGTCGACAAGCGGAATTTTTGGCTTTATGGCAGACATTGGAACAAGTGTCATTGCTGTCTACGTCATCTTTGGTGCCTTACTAATGGCTACAGGCGCTGGGGAGGTTTTTGTTCAAGTTGCGAACCGAGTAGCTGGGCGTGGCGCCGGGGGAGCTGGAAAAGTCACTGTCGTTACATCCGCACTCTTTGGGACCGTTTCTGGCTCAGCTGTAGCAAATGTCATGGCTGTAGGCTCTGTGACTATCCCGACCATGCGTAGAGCCGGATACTCTAAAGCATTTGCAGCTGGCGTCGAGGCCAGTGCATCAGCTGGAGGCCAAATACTACCACCAATTATGGGAGCTGGCGCCTTCCTAATGGCAGAGTTACTTAATATTCCATACATAGACGTCGCTAAAGCAGCAACACTACCTGCTTTACTTTATTTTTCACTCATTTTTATTGCTATACATCTATACTCAAAAAAATACAATCTAGCCAGAAGCGCCATGACCAAAACGCCGCTAGATGCTGAGAAGAGTATTCCACTCATTGGATCTATAACAGTTTTAATCTATCTACTCGTAAACAACTACACCCCTACATTCGCGGGCGCAACTGCAACTTTAGCGCTCTTGGTGCTGACCATTGCAACCCGCCTTGGAGCTGCGCTTCGCTCTAAAGAGCCTAATGCACTAGTTCCGGTAATTGTTGATACAGCCTCCAAGATTAGCGGTGGGCTCATTTCAGGCGGTAAAGGCCTAATTATGATTTCGGTATTACTAGGATGTGCTGGTATGCTGACGGCGATCCTGGGGGCATCCGGATTAGGTGTAAAGGTTTCAGGACAACTAATTAATTTAAGCGGCAATCACGTGCTCCTAGCCCTTATCATGTCGGCCTTGTTATGCATCATGCTAGGTATGGACGTACCAACCACAGCCTCTTACATTCTCACTGCATCGGTAGCCGCACCAGTGCTAATTCAATTTGATCTGCCGCCACTAACTGTGCATTTAATCATCTTTTATTTTGCTATTTTGTCAGCTATCACACCCCCAGTGTGTGCTAGCGTCTACGCAGCTGCAACAATTGCGAGAGAATCCTTCTGGAAAGTGGCAAAGAACGCCATGCTAATAGCTGGTGGGGTGTATTTCTTACCTTTTATGATGGTGTATCGTCCTGCACTCCTACTAGACGGATCTGCTGGTCAGGTCGTCTACGCATCCATCATGACATATTTAGCATTATTTTGCTTTGCCAGCGCCACCATTGGCTTCCTAGTAACAAGAGCTAGTAGGTTAGTACGTTTCATGCTCGTCATTAATGCACTGCTCTATTTTGCACCCGGAAGTATGTATGATGCGGCTGCCTGCGGAATGCTCCTACTACTAGTAGTTATACAAATAAAAAAAAGAAAACACGGAATGACTCAACCATTAGTTTACACAAACATTATCGAGGGAAGTGACAATGATTGATGCACCTTATGGCGAACTCGCATTAGGTCAAGAAAGAATCTCCCCAGGCCGTACCTTTACGGAAACAGACGTTATCAACTTTTGCATGCTCACTGGTAACTGGCTCGAGTTACACAGCAATATTGAGTTCGCAAAAAAAACACTCTATGGTCAACGGCTTGTCCAGGGCGGTCTAGTATTTGTCATCGTCAATGCTTTAATGGGCTTTAACCCTGAACTTATCGAAGCGTTCTATGGAGTAGATAAATTACGTTTCATACATCCTACATTCATTAATGACACATTACATGCGAAAACAAAAATTGTAGACCTGCGTGATAAGGGTCCCGACCATGGTGTTGTAACTGTAGAACTACAAGGTATCAATCAGCATAAGAAGACTGTCATGAGCTGTAATTTCAGTCTATTAGTTCGGAGAAAGCCACTCCAATCGAGGGAGTAAAGCTAAAAATTTACATAGAGGATTAATTTATGAATTTTTTAACACCTGAGCAAAACCTATGGAAGGAGCAGGTAGACAAGCTAATGGATCGCGAGGTGGGAAAAGAATACATCCGGAAATGTGACTTGCATCGCGAATACCCGTATCAGGGCTACGAAGCTATAGCCAAACAAGAATGGTTGCGTTTGCTCATACCTGAAGATCATGGCGGCTTGGGGGGCTCAATTTTTGATTATGCTTTGATGTGCGAAGCATTAGCCAAGTATGGCTTTGATTTCGCAACCGCAATCATGGTTTCGACCTTCACAGCTATGAATATCGTCAAGTATGGAACAGACGAACAGAAAGCACAATATCTTGAACCCTTCATGACTGGACAACTGCGTTTCTCCATCTCTATTTCGGAACCGCAAGCAGGATCAGATGCAGCAAGCACACGTACACGCGCCATCCCGGACGGAAATAATTACATCCTGCGTGGTCAGAAGTTGTGGTGTAGTGGAGCTGCAGCTGAAAACGTAATTATTGCAATGTTAGTACGCACGGACCAACAAGTAGCAAAGCATCAAGGCCTGTCAGTATTTCTCATCCCCAACGATACTCCTGGCCTAGATATTAAACGCCTACCAACTATGGCCCGCCGCGCTACCGGAACCACAGAGATTTTTGTTGATGATGTCCAAGTATCCTCTAATCAGCTACTTGGGAAAAAGAATCAAGGATGGGAGATTATTACCGATCACCTTGAGCTCGAGCGAATTGCGGTGTCAGCCGGCTACGTAGGCAATGCACAACAAGCAGTCAATGAGGCCCTCCAGTATGCACATGATCGCATCCAATTTGACCGAAAAATATTTGATTTTCAAGTTTTGCGCCATATGCTAGCTGATATGCAGACTCAGGTGGATGCAGCGAGATTGCTTGTCTATCGGGCTGCAGAGCTTGCTAGCACTGGCACACCATGCGCCAAGGAAGTTAGCATGGCGAAACTGTTTGCATCCGAAACATTACAAACAGTCACTCGCAACGGAATGCAGATTTTAGGAGGTCACGGGATGTTGCCAGAATCAGATATGGAACGCAATATCAGGGAAGTAAAGCAAGCAACCATTGGCGGAGGAACATCGGAAATTCAACGCACAATTATTGCCAGATCCATGCGCCTTTAACGTGATAAATAATATTCATGACCAACCAGACGATGATAAAAAACTACACTAATACTCCATTATTTGATCCATTAACGATTAGAAGCTTAACTTTAAAAAACCGTATTGCCATTGCCCCTATGCAAATGTATAACGTGGGAAATGGCATCACCAATGATTGGCATCTGATCCATCTCGGCCGGTTTGCACTGGGAGGAGCTGGACTCATAATCATGGAAGCAACGGCTGTGCGAAGCGATGGTAGAAGCACATTGCACGACACCGGATTATGGTCAGATCTGCAAATTGAGAATCTACAACGAATCACAAACTTTATACGTTCTTGTGGAAGTGCTAGTGCAATCCAGCTACAACATGCGGGCCGAAAATCTTCAGGACAAGCCCCTTGGCACGGATTCGGGCCTTTAGGTCCAAAGGATGCAGCAGAACGTGGAGAACACTCTTGGCGCGCTTGGGCACCTGATAGACATGGATGGAGTGAGGACCACCCGGAATGCCATGCTATGACTGAGAAAGATATGGATGCCTTGTTAGCTGATTACCGGATCGCCACACAGCGTGCTGTAGCTTGTGGTTTTGATGCGGTTGAAATACACGCTGCACATGGCTATCTACTTCATTCTTTTTTATCACCCCTATCAAACAAACGAACAGACCATTATGGCGGATCACTTGAAAATCGCATGCGCTTTCCATTAGCTGTAGTCCGAGCAGTAAGAGAGGCATGGCCTAATGACCGTCCCTTGTTATGTAGGATCGCCAGCGTTGATGGTAACCAAGTCGGCTGGCAGCTAAACGATAGCATTACATTTGCAAAACGTCTAAAAGCTGAAGGCGTAGATGTAATTCATTGCTCATCTGGCGGAATGAATTTGCCTTCACGTGATGACCTGGTAACACGCTATCCAGGGTTTCAAATTCCCTTTGCAGAAAAAATTCGGGCTGCTGCAAATATACCAGCAATTGGAGTTGGTTTAATTACAAAACCAGAACAAGCTAACGAGATCATTAAAAACGAGCGCGCTGATATTATTGCCTTAGGTAGAGAAGCGCTTTGGAATCCCAACTGGCCCTTACATGCAGCAATCTCCTTAAATGGAAAAAAGGGTTTTTCAGAATGGCCACGGCAATTCGGCTGGTGGCTTAGCAGACGCTATGCCAAACACAAACTAACCTAATATTGCTCAACAACCCCTTCTCTCAATACCCTTAAGTTACTCATGCTTATCATGAACACCAAATCCTATGCCTGAACAAAATAATACGCGAATAAAGAAACAACGATCTGCAAACCATCGAACAAATCGCAAGGATGACATCTTGCGAGTCGCCGCCAAACTGTTCGCCAATAAAGGGTACCATTCTGTTTCTATGAATAACATCGCTAGAAATGTGGGGCTATCTAAAACTTCGCTTTACCATTATTTCGACCGCAAGGAAGAGATTCTTGGTTCAATCGTTGTTGCTACCGTACAAAAACTTAGTGAGCATGTCGAGCAGGCAATCCTAGCACATCAATCCCCCGACGCACAGCTTGTTGCTTTTATGGAAGCACAAGCTGATTTTTTTGAGAAGCACCAAAGTGCCTTTCAAGTGCTACTAACACGTACCGCCAACCTTCGTGATCCTAGTATGCGTGATGTAGCCGTAGAATGGCGAGCGAACTACCAGAATACTATTCGAAATATTATACGTGATGGCGTTAACCAAGGCTTATTTAGAGCAGAAAATCCAGATGCTGTTGTACGTGCCGTGATCTCGTCTGTGTACTGGCTTGCGCGCTGGTACCATCCCTTTGGAAAACAAACACCAACAGAAATAGCCCGAGAATATGCTGAAATCTATTTACATGGCATTATGCTACCGAATACGAGTTATTAACATGAATCACCCTAGATTTGGTAATTTCCGTAAATCCACAGTATTTTGAGGTTGAATTTTCTTTAAAGAAAATTCTATATATAAATCCAGACATTCTGATAGCCAGACCATAGCAATTCTCAATTAGGCTCAGGCGGATCCCCGTGCCTGAGCTATGCCGCGGGCACAGGATGTCTACCAGGAATTGGAGCTTAATTTACGAACCAAGCCTCGCTGTCGTCTCATTTGTAAAAAGCCCGAACCGTGGGGAGTTAGGCATCGAAGTGAATCATACACTGGCTTCAGGGCTTGTCACAAATACCTTAGACCAAATCATAGAATGACGCGGCAAAGCCGTTTGCATGCGGCTCGATAATAGGCTGAAGCTAATTAGTCTGCAGATGCATATATAGGCTGAGCACTACTAGTTTGGCAGGATTTCATCAAAAACGCTACCCTGACTTGACGCCCTAAATCCTATAAACTCCACGTATATGGACCTCAAAGGCTGAAGCGTCATGATTAATAATGAACATCTGTCTCTCAGTCGTCGACAGCTGCTAGCAACCATCGGAAAAATCGCGGGCGCCGCCGTCATATATCAGGCCATGGAATCCCTTGGCTTTGCCGCGGAAAGTGATCAATATACATATACGGGCCCTATTAAGCTGGAGGGCGCCAAACCTGGCGCTTCCGTGCTTATTTTAGGCGCTGGGCTGGCCGGCATGGTAGCCGCTTACGAATTGCGCCGTGCCGGGTATAAGGTCACAGTCCTGGAATATCAGAACCGCGCTGGCGGACGCTGTTACACCTTACGCGGCGGCAATACCATTCGGGAGATTGACGGCACTGTCCAGCAGGTACAGTTTGCCAAGGGCAATTACTTCAACCCCGGGCCATGGCGAGTGCCTTATCATCATGTTGCCGTACTGGATTACTACAAAAAATTAGGGGTTGCGGTTGAGCCATTCAATATGTTCAATCACAACGCGTACCTACACGCAGAAAACGAAATGCGCGGCAAACCCGTTCGTGCGCACGAGGTTTACAGCGATGTTCGTGGACATGTCTCTGAACTGCTTGCCAAAGCCCTGCGCCAAAATGCCCTGGACGAAGCGGTTTCCAAGGAGGATACCGAAAAACTACTCAGTAGCCTTAAACGCTGGGGTATTCTGGACCATGAATACCGCTATTCCAAAAGCATGATCACAAGCATGTTCCGCGGCTATGAGACCGCTCCAGCAGGGGGCCTCATGCCAAGGGCCATACCATCGCAACCCATTGCCCTTAAAGATTTGGCTGGCACTAGCCTATGGAGCATGTTAAGC
>Ga0079225_10001685_pt1 | contig 12526 bp, 15 predicted proteins | sample Poulit2012_FD_76344 | JGI IMG/M metagenome (GOLD analysis project Ga0079225, IMG submission 76344) | Agricultural soil microbial communities from Georgia to study Nitrogen management - Poultry litter 2012 | ecosystem: Environmental > Terrestrial > Soil > Agricultural land | place: USA: Georgia...
CACAACATCGCGTAGTCGCTCGGGAGGGTTCTGAGGCAAGAAGATGGCACCGATCTGAGTCATGTGCCGATCATGCCCGAGCCGACCGACAGTCACGGCCGGATGATCAACCGGCCGCGTACGTCCCCGGACTCCATCCGCTCATGCGCCTGGGCTGCGGCCGACAGCGGTGCTTCTGCCGCGATCGTGGTGCCGAGCAGTCCTTGCTGCACCAGAGAATTGATCGTCCGAGCGGCATCAGCGAGCGAGCGTACCGAGGCTCGGCTGATCACGAACCCGAGGACGCTGACGTCGCGGGTGTAGAACGGCGTGACGGGCAGCGTCCCATCGCCCGGGCCAGCGGCCGTCACGAGCACTCGTCCTCCGACCGCAACGGCCTCGACGGCGAGTGCGAGCGGTTGGTTACCGGATGCGTCCCAGAAGACGTCGACGCCGCTGCGTGCGGCGGCGCGTATCGCGCCCGCGAGGTCCGGCTCGTTGTAGTCGACCACGGCGTCAGCCCCCGCGGACCTGCACCAGGCGTGGTCCGCCGGGCCGGCGCTCGCGACGACAAACGCGCCGGCGTACTTGGCCATCGCCAGAGCGGCCCGTCCGACGTTGCCGGCTGCGCCGCCCACGTACACCGTCTCACCGGCGCGTATCCGAGCGTGCTCGAACCACCCGAGGTATGCGGTCGCCGCCGGGTGCGCCACGGCGACCGCTGTCGTGGGGTCGACGCCTTCCGGTAACCGGTAGAGCCTCTCCGCGGCCACGACCGCGTACTGGGCAAACGTGCCCTGCCGGCCACCGTGTCCGAGACTGTTGCACCAGACCCGGTCCCCGACCCGGTACGGAGCGCCGTCCCCCACTTCGGCGACCGTGCCGACGAGATCGCGGCCGATCACGAACGGGAACGGCGTCGGTGTCGCGAACGCGCCCGAGCGTACGAGCGTGTCGACCGGATTCACGGTCGTCGCCTCGACCTCGACGAGCGCGTCGGTCGGTCCGATCGACGGTACGGGCAGACTGCCATACCGAATGGCGTCCGGAGGACCAAGCGCCTCGACGTACGCGGCCATCATCGTGTCAGGTGCTGTCACGACGGACTCCCTCCGGTCACGAGTCTTCCGGTCAGCTCGACCAGGTTGCGGATGTCTCGTCTTGCCCGACGCACGCTGCGATGGGTGATGAACTGCAGGATGATGCCGTCGACTCCGGCGACCACGAGCCGGGCCAGTTGCGGGAGCGGCACACTCGACTTCTCATCGACGCGCATCACCTTGCGGTACGCACCCTCGACCGCCTTGCAGTACCGGTCGTACTGCCACTCGGCGAGCCATGCGAGCTCCGCGTGCCGCAGCGCGTACGTCGTGACCTCGTACTGCATGATCTGCAAGCCGATGTCCTGCTCGACCATCGACCAGAAGCCCGTGGCGCTGTCGCCGATCGCCGCCCGCAGACCCGATGATCGCTCGATCGCGCCCGAAACCGTCGCGGCAACGTCGTCGGTGACCTTCGTCATCACCGCCGCCAGGAGGTCGTGTTTGTTGTCGAACACGTAGTGCATGGTGGCGAGCTGCACCCCCGCGTACTCGGAAATACGTCGCGTCGTCGCGGCTTGCAAGCCCTCGTTGCTCATCACGGCAAGTGCGGCGTCGATGAGCTGCATCCGACGCTCGTCTGCAGAAAGTCGCGCCATGACCTCCGCCTGAATCCATTCTGGTCACGTGACCATGTCATCGTCGAGAGTACCTTGACACCAGACGTGCCGCAGGCGCACGATGATTCGAAAGAGAAGATGGTCAGATGACCATCTCGCTTTGCGAGGGCGATCATGTCACGAGAGCAAGCGACCGTTGACGTCGCCGTCGTAGGCGCCGGGCTGTCCGGATTGGCAGCGGCGCGCCAGCTCGTTCGACAGGGCAGATCGGTGGCGGTCCTCGAGGCTCGCGACCGCGTCGGCGGACGAGTCCTCAACGAGTCGATCGGCGACGATGTCGTCGTGGAAGTCGGTGGACAGTGGGTCGGCCCGACCCAGGATCGGGTGCTTGCACTCATCGAAGATCTCGGCCTGTCCACGTACGCCACGTACGACGACGGCGACAAGCTGTTCGAGTTCAATGGCCGGATCCGCAGGTACCGCGGTGAAGTGCCGCGGCTCAACCCCGTCGTGCTCGCAGACATCGCACAAGCACAACACCGCCTCGACCGGATGAGTCGAACGGTTCCGCTGGACCGGCCGTGGGACGCACGCCGAGCGCAGCAGTGGGATCGCGAGACGTTCGGCTCCTGGATGCATCGCAACGTGCGCACGACGGGCGGACGCGCGTTCTGCACCCTGGTGTGCGAAGCAGTCTGGGCCGTCCACCCATCGGATGTCTCGCTCCTCCACTTCCTGTTCTACAACCGCTCGGGTGGTGGACTCGATCGCCTCATCTCCACCGACGACGGGGCGCAGAAGTGGCGCGTCACCGGGGGCTCGCAGCGCATCGCCGAGCGTATGGCCGATGACCTGGGCGACAACGTCCTGCTCGACACCCCAGTGCGCGCGATCCGGCAGGATGACGCAGGCGTCACGCTCGACACGGACGGTCACACGACCCACGCGCGTCACGCGATCGTGGCCATGCCACCGACGCTGACCAACCGGATCGCATACAGCCCAGCGCTGCCGGGCATACGCGACCAGCTCTGCCAGAGGTACGCCCAAGGCTCGGCGATCAAGACGATGGCGGTCTATCCCGAGCCGTTCTGGCGTGACGCGGGGCTATCGGGACAGGTCACGAGCGCGACCGGCCCGGTGAAGGTCTGCTTCGACAACTCCGTGCCGGGCGATCCGCGAGGCGTACTGCTCGGATTTCTCGAAGGTAACCAGGCCCGGGCTCTCGGACAATTGTCCGCTGCACAGCGGCGCGAGCAGGTGCTGTCCTGCTTCACGAGGTTGTTCGGCCACCGTGCCGCCGACCCCGAGGCGTACGTAGAACGAAACTGGGCCGACGAGGAATGGACGCGCGGCTGCTACGCAGGGTTCTTGCCGCCCGGTGCGTGGACCGGCCACGGCCATGCCCTCCGCGAGCCGATAGGCCGGATCCACTGGGCCGGAACGGAGACGGCGACAGTCTGGAACGGCTACATGGACGGTGCGATCACCGCTGGAGAACGCGCCGCCGACGAGGTTCTCAACCGAATCCGGACTCGCGCAGCGTGAGATTCAATCGCCCCTCACGGAGCCCGTTGTCGATCTGGCAGCTGCCGGGATAGACCTTCGGCACGCCGTGGTACGCGAAGCGCGACGGCCCGCCGAACACGAAGAGGTCGCCCGACTCGAGTTCGACGTCGGTCCACGGGCGGTTGCGTGTCTCGGTGTTGCCGAAGCGGAACACGCACGTGTCGCCGATGCTGAAAGAGACGACGGGCGCGGTCGATGCTTCGTCCTTGTCCTGATGCATCCCCATGCGGGCGGCGTCGTCGTAGAAGTTGACGAGCGCAATGTCGGGCCGGTACGCCTCGCCCGCGGCCGGATCGTCGTACGCCTCGGCGACGGCCCGGCGTCCGAGGTCGCCGAGCCAGTCCGGAAACGGTGTGACCGGTGCCCCGTCGACGTCGACGGCCGTACGCGAGTAGGCGTACGGGCGCCAATGCCAGCCCAGACACACAGTCTGCACGCTCATCTTCCCGCCACCGGGTGTGGACGCCGCCCGCATCGGCGCCGGCCCACGAGCCCACGTACGGCTCGCTTCGACCAACTCGCGTTGCGCGTCGGCATCCAACCACTCAGGTACGTGCACCGCTCCCGGTGCGACCTCACGACGCGGCCTCGGCAACAGGGTCACGCGGCCTCCAGGTCGAGCAGTGCCCGCTTGGCGTCACGTCCCCCGACATACTGGCCGATCTCGCCGTCGGATCGCACCACTCGATGGCACGGCACGACCACGGGAAGCGGGTTCATCGCGCACGCACTACCCACGGCGCGCACCGCTTTCGGGTTGCTGACCGACCGGGCGACGTCGGCGTACGTCGCCGTCGATCCGTACCTGATGTCGGGAAGGTGCATGACCACGTCACGACGAAAGCCCGACGTGAGGCGCAGGTCGAGAGGGACGTCGAACGTCCGTCGGCGGCGTGAGAAGTACTCGTCGAGTTCGCGCGTGACCACATCGAGCGACGCGGGGCGTTCGAGGATTCGCGGGCTCACCCGAGCCGCCAGCTCGTTCAGTGCGTCGTCGCTTCCGTCGTCCACGTACGCCACCCGCACGAGGCCGCGCTCGGTCACCGCCACGAGGAGCGACCCGACCGGTGAGTCCATGATGCGGTACGCGACCTCGAGGAGCCCGTCGGCGTCGGCGGCGTCGGCCAACCGCTCGTGCAGTCGCCGAAGCGCGTCGTCCTCGTCACGCGTCAACGCGGCGAGCATGTCGTCTGGATTCATCTTCGTGCTCCTTGCTCGAACTGCGCATACTTCATGCGCAGCGTCTTCATCCCGTCCGCCGCCGCGCGACGCGCGGCCGACTCGCTGTTGCCGAGCAGCCCGGCCACCTCGGCGTACGGCATGCCGACGACGTAGTGGTAAGCGATCGCCTCGCGCTGCTTACGCGGCAGCGAGGCGACCGCCTCCCACAGCAGGTCGTCACGGTCGGCAGGCTCCGGCGCGGGTCGCTCCGCGATCTGGCTCACCGGCACCGGATTGCGTGCGCGAGCTCGGTGCTGGTCGATGGCCTTGCGCTTCGCCGTGGTGACGAGCCAAGCCTCGATATTGACGCCCTCGGCCAGATCCGGATATGCACGCATCGCCGCGATGAACGTCTCCGTCCAGGCATCCTCAGCGTCATCCGGTCCGAGTACGGCGCGACACACGCGCAGGACGGTCGGCCCGTACTCGACGACGATCTGCTCGAACGGTTGGGTCATGCCCTGTAGACGTCACCGACGCCGCATTCGTGAGACGGGAAGATGCATACAGGCAACGGTACGCTCACGGATTGACCGCGGACACCTCACCACGCGTACGGGTGAGCACGGAGACGATGACCGCGCAGCCGACCGCGACGGCGAAACCGGTGTAGAGGCCCACCACCTGACCGGTGATGGCACCGGCCAGGAGCGCCGTGCGGGCACCCCAGACGGTCACGTGACTGTTCTGGGCACCCATCGAGAAGCGCGCTCGACGATCGCGCTTCCACGCCAGTCCGACGAGCATGAGGGGCACGACGCTGCAAGCCAGCAGCGTGTACGCCCGCGCAAACAAGGCGATGATCGACTCCGCGTACAGCGCCGCCATCGCGGCCACGAGCCCGATCACCACCGTGAGCACGCGTCCGGCATACACCATCTGACGATCGCTCATACCGGGCTTCAGCGGCGCGATGAGATCGTTCATGACGATCACGGTTGCCGCGTTGAGGTTCGCGGCGGCAGATCCGTTCGCAGCGATGAGGACCAACCCGAACACCAGGATCGTCATGAACATCGGCACCTCGTTGGCCATCAACCACGGCATCGCATCCGCCGCGTCGACCGAAGGGTTGATCGCCCGAGCGACCATGCCGACCAAGACCGTGCAGCACACGAAGACGGTTGCGATTGTGCCGGCGATCAGCATGCCACGGCGTGCCGAACGGCCGTCCCGGGCGGCGAAGCAGCGCTGCCAGTACACCTGCGCGCCGAGCACGCCGAGCAATCCCGTGAGGAAGAGCGTCAATGTGTCGATGTGGACCTTGAACTCGGTGAGATCAGCATGCCCGGCGGCCTCGAGCCGAGAATTGAGCGTCGCCGGGCTGAAATCGACCAGGGAGAACACCTGGAGGTAGTACGCGATGCCGAGCACGAGAATCAGGGCACCCAGGACGAACTCGACACGGGCCACGGCGTGCATCCCACCCATCGCCGCGTACGCGATGAAGATGACGGTGAACATGAAGATGATGAGCGTCGGATCGGCACCGGTGAAGTTGCTGAACAGGAGACCGAGGCCGAGTCCCTGACCGCCGATCCATGACACCATGAGCGACAGAGTCAGCAATGCGACGAGCCCGCGCGAGATCGGGTCCCGCAGAATCAGGTCGTCCATCATCTCGGCGAGTGTGCGGTACGCGAACCGGCCGGCGAATCCCGCGAACAGCAACGCGAACGCGATCTTCGAGCCCTGCTCCCCGACGACGAACGCGAGTTGGCTGTAGCCGACTTCGAAGCCCTTCTCTGCCTCGCCCACGAAGTTCCCGGCACCCATGATGGTCGACAGGTCGGTGAACGCGACGATGATGAGCGGTAGCGACGTGCCCGCGACGGCGTACTCGGTGAAGCTCGCGGACGCCTTCCGTCGCATTCGCCACCCCACCGACACGGCGAACACGCTGAATGCGATGGTCATGATCCAGGCCGACGCCTCAAGCATCGTGGCCTCCTCGGTTCGATGGTGGTCCGTCTAGCGCCGCGATCCGTAGCGGACGTACCGGGAACCGATACGACGGCGGGATCGTGGCGCCCCGAGACGTCCCCCGATCGGCCAGAAGTGAACGCAGCACCGGGGTGCACGTACGCCCCTGGCATGCCCCCATACCTGCTCGGCTCCACATTTTCAGCCCGTGCAGGTCATCGATGTCGTGGTGCAGCGCGCCCTCGATGTCGGCACGATCGACCGACTCGCACCGCCAGATCGTGGTACTCGGCTCCGCCCACGTGCCGGCGCCGGTTCCCGCACGGAACAACCCGTCCATTCCGAGCCGGAAACGCTCGAGTCGGCGGAGTCGGCGCGGCAACGCGCCCGGCGCGTCGGCGGTGCGGCCCGTGAGCTCGTCGGCCGTCCAACGACCGACCAACGTGCCCTCGAGCGCTGCGATCTGTGCGCCTCCCACGCCGGCACAGTCGCCGACCGCGCGTACGTGCGGCACGGTTGTGCGGAAGGCTCGGTCACGGCGGGGCACCCAGTCGAGGCGGCGATCATCCCAGTCGAGTTGTCCACCGGACTGTCCGACCAGTTCGACGACTGACGAGAACCCGTGGCAGAGCAGCACCGCATCGCAGTCGATGAAATCTGTGGCCGTGTCGGTGAACCGCCAGTCGTGGTCGAGTGCCCCGACCGTCGCACCACGAACTCTCGTCTCTCCCACGATTGAGGCGACCCCATGACCGAGCCGCACCCGAACGCCGGCTCGCGCGAGTCGCACCACGTAGTCGGCGCCCTGTGCGAGTAGGGCAGGGCTCGCTCCGAGGCGCACGGCGTCACGCCAATCGGCCAGCCGGGGCCGGGACGCATCGAGTACACCGGCGACCTCGACCCCGTGGTCGACCAGCTGGGTGGCGGCGGCGAGCAGCAACGGCCCGCTCCCTGCGACGAGAACTCGTCGATAGGGCAGCGCACCGCTGCCCTTGAGGAACGTCTGCGCCGCGCCCGCTGTCATGACGCCGGGCAACGTCCAACCCGGCATCGGATAGACCACCTCGCGGCTGCCCGTCGCAACGATGAAGAACTCCGCATGGATGGTAGAGGTGCCGCAACTGTCCGACACGACAACCGCGTGCTCGTCGCGGAAGCCGTGACACACCGTGCTGCCGCGAAAGTCCACCGCCATGTCGAGCTCGCCTCGGTCCGCATCGGACTCCGAGACGAATCTCAGCCGCCCGATCTGTCCGCCCGGTCGCTGGTTCTCGTCGATGACGACGACGCTGACCCCACGCCCGGTGAGTTCGTTGGCCGCCGCGACTCCAGCAGGCCCGGCGCCGATCACCGCTACGTCGGCTGCGGTGTTCATGCAAATCCCCTCGTCTCGACCGTCATCTCCGCACGCACCGGTGTGATGCATGCGCGTACGCCCCGAACGCCGTCGACGGTGAGGACGCACGAGTGACAGCTGCCCATGCCGCAGAACACCGACACGTCGCCGCCGGCAGCGAGGAGGGCCGCGGCAACGGACACATCGCTCGGCACGTCGCAGCGACGGCCGTCGACGGTGATCGTGAGTCGCCCCGTGCTCATGCAGGAGTCCCTGCGGTGGCCGTGAACCGGGCGGGAGACCACGCGCGCATGCCTCGATCGAGCAGGTCATCCACCTGCTCCCCTACCACGGTCGCGCGGACCATCTCTGCTGTGACCGCGGCGTAGCCTATGCCTTCACCCTCGTGCCCGGTCGCGAGGACGTACCCGGGTATCTCATGCGACTCGCCGACGATCGGCCTGTTGTCGGGCGACCAGGGTCGCAACCCGGCAAAGGAGCGCATCATCGCGAGGTCCCCGAGCGCCGGCAGCAGCTCACGTGCGTGCGTGACGATCTCGGCCATCAGCTCGTACGGCACCTCGGTGTCGAACCCGCAGAACCGTCGACTACTGCCCAACAGGATGTTGCCGCGGTACGTCGGCTCGGCCACGAGTGAGACCTGTGCGGTCGATCCGGCTCCTGTGCTCGCACGGTCGGAGATGTAGGCCGCCTCCGTGATCGGTCTCGACACGAGACCAGAGGCGGGCTCCGTCACGACCAGGACGCCTTGGCGTGGCTCGACCGGCAAGCGCTCTCGCTCACCGGTGTCGAGCTCCGCCGACCATGCTCCCATGGCATTCACGATCCACGGGGCATACATCTCACCCTTGTCGGTGCGTACCCCGAAGACGTGGCCCGAGACATCGACGAGCAGACCGAGCGCACGAGTACGTTGCTGCACGACGCAGCCATGCGCCGCGGCATCGGCAACAAGAGCCGCGACAACCGCTGGAGGGTAGACCGACGAGTCGTCGTGGCAATCGATTCCAGCGCTGATCTCGGCACACAATCCGGGCTGTCGTTCGCGTACCTGCGTCGCCGTGAGTAGCTCAGCACGGACACCTGTGCGGCCGAGCCATTCCGCACGTTCGTGCGCTGCAGACTCACCTGCCCCGGTGAAGAACACGAGACTGCCGTGCGTCCGCAGGGCTATATCGCGAGGGAGGTCGATCGCCCATCGGCGATACCCCGCAAGACTGCGCAGCATCAAGGCGATGCCGATATCGTCGTGCTTCGTCTGCACGAGCAGGTTTCCGTCGCAGCGGCTCGACGTCCCCGACCCCACACCGCCCGCGTCGAGCAACCGGACGGATGCGCCTGCGCGGGTCAGTTCGCGTGCGGCTGCTGCGCCGATGATGCCGCCGCCGAGCACGATCACATCGGGTTCATGCGACCAACGAGTCGTCCTTGCTGCGGGCATCGTCACCTCCTGTGACGGGGCTCACGTTAGGACGCGACGCGTACGTTGAGTTCTACACTTCATGGATGAGTGCATCAGTGGACGTATCACTCGACGAGCACTTCCGAGAGCTGACCTTGGAGTCGCTGCGGATCTTTCTCGCCGTCGCGCAGTCCGGTAGCTTCCGTTCGGCCGCAGAACGTCTCGACGTCGCCCAGCCGACCGTGGGCCGGGCGGTCACCGCGCTCGAGCGACAGTTCGGCGTGACACTACTCCGCCGCGGACCGCGTGGCGTACGGATCACGGAGGAAGGTGAGGCGCTGGCCGAGGGTGCGCGTCGACTGCTGCGGGCGGCGCGGGCGCTGCGCCAAGACGTACGAGGCGGGCGCGGCGCAGAGTTGCGGCTCGGTGCGACGGCAACACACGCGAACGTCCTACTGGCACCGTTCCTCGGGCGATGGCTTCCCGAGAACCCCCAGGTGCGGGTGACGGCGGTCGAGGACGGTGAGCTGATCCTGACCCGAAAGCTGCAGCGCGGTGATTGCGATGTCGCCATCGTGACGTCACCGATTCCCGACGATCTCGACTCGCTACACCTTTCGACGGTCGGAGTCGTCGCCGTCCTTCCGGCAAACCACCCCGGGGCCCGCAGCAGCGAGCCGCTCACCATCACCGATCTCGGCAACGAACCGCTGCTCGTCAACGGTATGAAGTACCCGTCGACACGGCTGCTCGTACGCTCGATGGAGGTGGCAGGAATCGTGCCGCGCATCGTTTACGAATCCGGCGTCGGCCGTACGCTCGCATCGATGGCCGAGGCCGGCCTCTGTGTGGCTGTTTTCGGCAGTACGGCGAGCTGGCTCGGTGTCCAGGTGGCGACGCGCCCCGTCGTGACCGCGACCGGAGAACCCATGTCGTTCGACCTACACGTCGCGTGGTCGCGTGATCGACACACACCGCTGTGTAAGGAGTTCGCGATCAGCCTGGCGACATTTCACCGGTCACGGTCTGCGACCGCGGTCAGCCCTGCATCGCGGTGGGGTCCATCCACATGACTTCCCAGACATGCCCGTCGAGGTCCTCGAACGCGCCGCCGTACATGAAGCCTTCGTCCTTCTTCGCACGTGTCTCACGCCCACCGCCGGCAACGGCCTTGGCGATGATGTCGTCGACGTCCTCGCGGCTCTGCGCGCTGAGTGCATAGAGCCCCTCGATCGACGTCGACGTGTCGGTGATCGACTTGTCGGTGAACGTCGAGAAGAAGTCACGTACGAGCAGCATCACGGTCGCCTGGTCGTTGACGACCATCGCGGTGGCGTTCTCGTCGGTGAAGTTCTGATCGAACTCGAACCCGAGTGAGGTGAAGAACTCGACCGACTTGTCGAGGTCTGCCACCGGGAGGTTCACGAAGAGCATGCGAGACATGAGGTGTTCCTTTCACGTGTTCGGTTGCGTACGTCCGGTAGACGCGGCGCGCGGACGGACTTCATCGGCGGTATCGGAAACTCTTCGCGTCGATGTCGATCTGGCGGACTCGGCTCGGAATGTCACCGAGCGCGGCTACCATCGGGAGACATGTCGGAGACACTTGCCGACGGGGCCGGGCCCGTCACCGAAGACGACCTCAACCAGGCGTTCGCGGCCCATCGGCGCGAGTTGACCGGGTTCTGCTACCGGATGCTCGGCGCGGGGGCCGAAGCCGAGGATGCCGTCCAGGAGACGATGGTGCGCGCATGGCGTGCCTTCGGTGACTTCGAGGGACGCTCGTCGCTACGCTCGTGGCTCTACCGCATCGCCAACAACGTGTGCGTCGACATGGTACGCAGCCCTCAGCGCCGCGCCCGGCCGATGGAGATGGGTCCCGCAGGGTCGACCGATGCGGTGCTCGGCGAGCAGCTCGGCGAGCACATGTTCGTCCAGCCCGTACCCGACAGCCAGGTGATCGATCTCGACGGCGACCCGGCCGACGTCGCGGCCGCACGTGAGACGATCCGGTTGGCATTCGTGGCCGCGCTGCAGCATCTGCCCGCACGGCAGCGTTCGGTGCTCATCCTCTGTGAGGTCTTGCGCTGGAAGGCCGCCGAGGTCGCCGAACTCCTGGAAACCAGCACCGCCTCGGTCAACAGCGCACTCCAGCGCGCGCGGGCGACGCTCGCATCGGTGCAGGGCGAGGCGCTCGACCCGCGTACGGATCCGGACCAGGCCGAACTGCTCGCCAAGTACGTCGACGCGTTCGAGCGCTACGACATCACCGCACTCGTATCACTACTGCGCGACGACGTCGTCCTGTCGATGCCGCCGTGGGACCTCTGGCTGCAGGGGCCCGACGACTTCGCGGGTTGGTTCCTCGGCCAGGGAATCGTCTGCAAGGACGGCAAGCTCATTCCGGTCGACGTCAACGGCTCGTTGGGTTTCGCGAACTACCACAAGGTGGCCGAAGGCGTGTGGGACGCGTGGGCGATCCAGGTGATCGACGTCGCCGACGGAAAGATCATCGGCCACCACAACTTCATCTATCCCGAGCTCTTCGAGGCCTTCGGCGTACCGACCCGGATCGAGGCGTAGTCGCGGCCTCGGATCTGTGGCGAGGAGCTGCCCACACCACCCACGGCCCCTTCACCGCCACCGGTCCGACGGTCCGCGCAGGACGTCCGTCACTCCGACCAGGTCGAGCAGTTCCTGCAAATCGTCGTGCACATCGGCGAACCGTACCGGCAGACCGAGCCTGCTCGCCGCGAGACGAAAGCGCAGCAGGTCATCGACGAGTGCCAGGTCGCAGCCGACACTGCGATCGATGCTCTTGATGGGCATCTCGACGTCCCCCACCGCGAGCACGATCCGTACCCATGGCTCGTCGTTGCACGTCATGCGAGGGAGACGTACGACAGTTGCAGAGGTCATCGGTCACATGTCGCTGCCGATGAAGATCGGGTCACCATTCTTGGTGGGCAGGTCCTCGAGACGAGCGCACTTCCCCGACGGCAACACGCAGTCGTACACCTTCGTCGGGTTGCCGTACGTCGCGGCGAGCACCGAGCCGTCGGTGTCGAACGCAAAGAACTGGAGTCCCTTGGCGTCGAGCCAGATCGGCTTGTCACTGTGACGGACAGGTTTCAACGTCGACGATTCCGACTCGGGCATGGCGGTCGGTGACTCGTTCCAGCCAGCTGACACGCCGCCGAGGTACGGCATCCTGCCAATAGATCGTCGTCTTGTGGCAGGACGACGTACCTCGGCGGTATGTCACCGCGCGGGCTCAGCGCACGACGTGGGCGCCGAGACCGCTCTCGTCCGGGACCACGTCGCCGTGCAGCACCAGGTCGTCGTCGTAGTCGCCACCGGTCTCGCAGCGGTACGGGATGGGCGCATCACTCGGCAGCCCGGCAAGCCGTTTACG
>Ga0079225_10001686_pt1 | contig 12526 bp, 8 predicted proteins | sample Poulit2012_FD_76344 | JGI IMG/M metagenome (GOLD analysis project Ga0079225, IMG submission 76344) | Agricultural soil microbial communities from Georgia to study Nitrogen management - Poultry litter 2012 | ecosystem: Environmental > Terrestrial > Soil > Agricultural land | place: USA: Georgia...
ATAGAAGGCACTTATTTAGTTCCCAAAGATGCAGTCTGGCAATCGGTTGATGAATTTGATCAAGCCGGATTACGTATTGCCGTGGGTCGCGGGGCGGCATACGATTTGTTTTTGTCACGTCATTTGCAGCGGGCTGAATTGGTGCGGGTGGCCACCTCTGAGGCTGCCATCCATGCCTTTGTCGATGGCCAGGCAGATTGTGCCGCGGGTGTACGTCAGCCCTTGGAGGCTTTTGCCGCTGAGCACGCGCAGTACCGGGTTATTGAGGATAGTTTTACGACTATTCGCCAAGCAATGGCGGTGCCCAAGGGGCGTAAAACTGCCCAGGCATTTTTGGAAACCTTTATTGCTGAGATGAAAGCTTCTGGCTTTATCGCCCAAGCGTTGAAAGACAGTAACCAGCTGGCAGCAAGTGTCGCGCCTTAAAAGCTCAGTTGTTAGCGTTTAAAAGGTTTTTGAGGAAAAAGATAAATCCCCATGGGAAAGTAAGGCGGGAATGCCAGCGGAAGGGGGGGGGAATGAGATAAGAAAAGGGGTATCGATAGAGACAGACTAAAAAAAGAAAAAATGGGAAATGGGCTTAAAAAAGACACGCCAGTAAAAAGCGCATTAGACGAAGCGTGTTAAATAGTGACCAAGAATTCAAAGATACCCAAGACGTAGTTAGCCATAGTCAGCCACCACAGTTAGAGCTATGTATTTAGCCAAATAAAAAGCTTATGCCCCATAAAGGCATAAGCTTTTGAAATTTTGGTCGGGGCGGCGGGATTCGAACTCGCGACCCTCTGGTCCCAAACCAGATGCGCTACCAGGCTGCGCTACGCCCCGAAAAAAGCTATATTAGCATAATTACAAATAAAAAAGCAAGCCCACATCAGGCAAGCATTTATTGCTGTTTACCTTTTGTCTGCCCGCCAGCTCGGGTAGCATAACCTTTCTGCGCACTAGTAAAGTTGGGCAGCATGGTTTTTTTGCGTTAGGTAGCATGGCTGTTTGCAAATCTGCCAAGTCAGATAATGTGGCCTTTTTGCAGCTAGCAGGTTTTTCTGAAGACTAAAAATACTGGATAGTTATGGTTCCCATTCTTATGTATCACCAAATTGCCCCGCCGCCTCCGCGCGGGGCCTATCTGCGGGGTGCTACGGTTCATCCCCGACGTTTTGCCAATCAGATGCTTTTGCTCAAGCGGCTGGGTTATCAAGGTGTGTCATTGCAACAGGGCTTGCCTTATATTCGGGGTGAAAAAAAGGGAAAGGTTGTGGTCATCACCTTTGATGATGGTTATCAAAACGTCTTTCAATACGCCCGTCCAATTTTGAATGAATTAGGCTTTACCGCCACTAATTTTATCGTGGCTGACCTGATGGGCGGAATTAACGAATGGATGCTTGCCAAGGGTAGCCTCGTTTCGCCCCTGATGACGGCTGCTCAAATTCAGCAATGGGCCGCTGAGGGGCACGAGGTGGGCTCCCATACCTTAAGTCATGTGTACTTATCCCAAGAGCCACCAAAAGAGCAGTCTCGTCAGTTAGCGCAGTCTAAGGTACAGCTGGAAGACTTACTTGGTCATTCCGTAGTTTCTTTTTGTTATCCCTTTGGTGATTTGGATGCAGCCGCGATAGAAGCGGTTAAGGTGGCAGGTTATGCTTGTGCTGTTGGTACCCACAAAGGGTTGGCACGCCAAGAAGATAATCTTTATGCCTTGCCTCGCGTCAGCATCATTCGATCCAATCACCTGTTGCGTTTTTATCAAAAGGCGCTGACACAGCTTGAGCACAAGCGGCGCAAGGTATACTGGTAATGCCCATTTGTTTGTAAAACGGGAATATTTTGTTGGTCGATTCGGGTAGCGCTGGCGTTTGTGATTTGTTTTGTTATATAATTTGCCCTTATTCTTTTTTGCAGAGTAGTGTATTAGCAGGCATTTTGACAAGCTTTCAAGCTTAATGCTGTTTTCTCACTTTACTGCCAGTGCATAGCGCCCGTAGCTCAGCTGGATAGAGCAACTGCCTTCTAAGCAGTCGGTCGCAGGTTCGAATCCTGCCGGGCGCGCCATTGCTCAGAATAATTTACCGCCTGCAGGCGGTTTTTTTATTGCCGGGGCAGGGGTTCAGGCCTTCAGGGCTTGTGCGCCCATGTGTTTGCGTGCCCTCCCAGGGGTTTACAGGGCGGTGGTAGGGTGTGCATGGTGGCCCTGCTGCTTAGAGGGGTGGCGAGTACTGCCGCGGCAACAGGCATTCTTTAGGGCGACAGGCAGCCTATGGATTATAGGTAGGGGCTTGCCAACCAGATAAGCCGGTTTCGCAGCTTTTTGCGAAAGGGAATGGCTTCCAGGCCTTGTAACGTTACGGGTTCGGCCTGTTCTATTTCGCGGTCAATTTTATTTTCTATTTGCTTGGCCAAATCCTGGCAATAGACCTCAAGATCTAATTCGAAATTCAGTCGCAGGCTACGGGGATCCATATTGGAAGAACCAACATAGCTCCAGGCGCCATCAATGGTTAATAGCTTGGAGTGGTTAAAGTTGCCAGTCGCCCGCCAGACCCGGCAGCCGCTGCAAATGATTTGGTCCAGCTGGGACGTCATGGCGTAATTGTTAAGCCGCAGATTGTTTTTCTTGGGAATGACAATATCTACTTGGACACCACGGCGTGCTGCGGTATTCAAGGCGCCGATGAGCACCAGATCAGGGATGAAATAGGGGGACTGGATACGAATATGGCGCTTGGCAATGGCGATGGCCCCCAGCAGCATATTGTGGGTGCTGGCCAGAAACCGATCGGGCCCCGAGCGGATGCAACGGGCGGGCACATGAGGTTCAGGGGCACTGAGATCGTCGCAATACCAGGTGGCATGATCCAGTTCTTCTTTGGTGGTGAACTCCCAGTCGTGAGCAAAGGCAGAAAGAATCTGTGCTACTACGGGCCCCTGGACCTTGAAATGGGTGTCGTGGTCGGGCTTGTTGTTCGTGAATTCGCTGGTAAAGCCTTCGCGGATATTCATGCCGCCGGTGAAGCCAATTTTGCCATCAACCACCAGGACTTTGCGGTGACTACGCAGATTGGCGTAGGGCATGCGAATGCCAAAAGGGTTGGTCAGAAAGAGGGCGCTGCGTATCTTGTGCTTGCGCAGCAAGCGGATACTGGGCGGGCGTGAATAACGTGAACCGACGGCGTCAATCAGGATTCGAAGCTCTACCCCGCGATCTTTGGCCTCTTTGAGGGCCTCAATAAACTGCCTTCCGATACGATCATTATCAAAAATATAAGATTGCAAGGCGATGGTTTTTTGTGCCTGGCGGATGGCAGAAAGCATTTCCGGATAGGCTTCGTCACCGCCGTCCAAAAGCTGAATATGGTTGCCATCGCGTAGCTGAAAGTGGCTGATGCGATCCCCGAGTATATGTAGCGATTCAAATTGCTCGCCCATTTTTTGGCCCAGGTCAGAAACCGGCAGCGCTTTGTAATTGGTAAAGGTTTTGAACTGCAGATCGCGTTGTTCGCTAATTTGGCTTTTGCGAATGCGATTAACCCCTGCAACAAAATAGAGGATGGGGCCCAGGAGGGGGGACATGATGATGACGCCTACCCAACTAATGGCTGCGCGTACATCATTCTTAGACATGGCTGCGTGGATGGCAGCGGTGACACCAAGCAAAACACCTAAAACGGCCGCGATGTGGGGCCAATATTCAGAAAAAAAAGAATGTAGTGCTGGCAGAGCAAGGTTCATGTAGGGTCCATGCCTATTGGTAACAATTTAAAGAGTACAGTTTAGCATTTTGGCATAAACTGCGGCAGTTGGCATGGCAGGTTGGAGCGAATAGCGGCGTTGCCCTGAGAACAAGACAAAAAAAGCCTCTTGGCGTGGCCAAGAGGCTTAAATATTTGGGGTGACTGATGGGACTCGAACCCACGACGACCGGAATCACAATCCGGGGCTCTACCAACTGAGCTACAGTCACCATTTTTACTAAGGCTAGGGCTAATACGCGCATAACCAAAGAAAAAAGAACTATACCATAGAATAAATAAATATGCACGCCCGATGTTTTTGCTAAGCTTAGCAGTAATAGCAGAGGATATTGGGTTGTTTTATGCCTCTGGCTATGCGCTCTATGAATCTGATGAAAAAGGAGCAGTTATGACACAGTTATTTGTTGTGCACCCTCAAAACCCACAAGCTCGTTTGATGGCACAGGCTGCCGATTTGATAGCCCAAGGCAAGGTAGTCGCTACCCCGACTGATTCCAGTTATGCCTTGGTGGCACGGCTAGATGACCGGGCGGCCGCCGAAGAGTTGCGTCGCTTGCGAGGGTTGGATGAACGACATCATTTGACGTTGTTGTGTCGAGACTTGGCCGAAATCAGTCATTTTGCCAAAGTTGATAATGTGCAATACCGGTTATTGAAATTGGCTACTCCTGGGCCTTGGACCTTTATTCTCGAAGCTACGCGGCAGGTACCGCGGCGGGTATCTCACCCAGCACGCAAGACCATCGGTATTCGGGTGCCCCAAAACCCTATTTTGCAATCGCTCATTGAGCATGCTGAAACCCCATTGTTATCGACCACTTTGGTCCCTGAGGGCGAGCAAGACCCCTTGAATGATGCACAACAAATTTCCCAACGTTATAAAGGACGAGTAGCTGCAGTCATTGACGGTGGTGCTTGTCCGCTGGAGCCTACCACGGTTATTGACTTGACCGAAGAGGTGCCACAAATATTACGCCGCGGCCAAGGTGATCCCAAAACCATTGGCCTTGATTAGCCGGAGCGTCATGTAGTTTCGTGTCGTTCCCCATCGTTTTGAATTTTTATCAGGCCCCTGCTTTAACCACCTGGGAAGGCAGGGGCTTTTTGCATCCTTCTGTACTTCATCTTCGGGCGTAAAATATTGTACGGCAGACAAGGGCCATGCAGCCCCGCTGGCAGGGGTAATCGGAGCTGGTCGTTATTCTGTTTGATGGCATTGTGTGTTATTTTTAGCCTGTTGTTGATATTCACCTGTTGTTGATATTCATGTTTAGGCGCAAATTATGGAATCCCTTATTCAAACCCTAACGGTGATGGCGTTGCCGGTGTTGTTTGCGATCACGCTGCATGAGGCAGCGCATGGTTATGTGGCACGGCATTTTGGGGATCCCACCGCCTATTTGGCGGGCCGCATCAGCCTAAACCCCATTCGTCACATTGACCCCATCGGCACGATAGGAGTGCCCCTGTTTTTATTATTCAGCTCGAAGCTTTTGGGTGGAGCTGGATTTATTTTTGGTTGGGCCAAGCCAGTGCCCGTTAACTGGTCTCGTTTGCGTCACCCTAAAAAAGATATTCTGTGGGTGGCAGTGGCCGGGCCAGCAGCAAACTTCTTGATGGCCCTAGGCTGGACATTATTTCTGAAAATGCTCAGTCTAAGCGGCAGCCTGCCAGATAGTTTCTGGGTTCAAATGGCCATTGCCGGCATTCAGATCAATATTATCCTGATGGTCTTCAACATGTTGCCTTTGCCGCCCCTGGATGGCGGGCGCGTGGTCTACAGTTTATTGCCGCCCCGATGGGCCGAGCCCTATGCGCGCATCGAGCCTTATGGCATGCTGATTTTGTTGCTGCTTTTGTTTAGTGGGGTACTGTGGCGCGTACTGCAGCCCATTATTTGGTTATGGTACGATTTTTTTGGCTGGTTTTTATGAGTTTTGGCTCGAATCCGTTAAACTTATACCTCTTACACTTCGCTTAGGCTTGTCTTACCAGGAGGCCCCTAAAAATGGCTACTTCGGATTTATCCACCCCCTATTTCACGGGTAGCATGGTCGCGCTAGTGACCCCCATGTTTCCAGATGGAACACTCGATTATGAGTCCTTTAAAAAACTTATCGATTGGCATATCGAAGAGGGCACTGACGCCATCGTGGTCGTAGGCACCTCAGGGGAATCCCCCACCGTCAACATGACCGAGCATGCCGAGATCATCGAGTTGGCGGTCAAGCATGCTGCAGGGCGTATTCCGATTATTGCCGGCGTAGGTGGAAACTCGACGAGCGAGGCTATCGAGCTAACCCAGCACGCCTATGATGTGGGGGCCCAGGCTGGGCTTTCCGTCGTTCCCTACTACAACAAACCCACCCAAGAAGGGCTGTACCAGCATTTCAAAACCATTGTTGAAACGGTACCGCTACCAACGCTGTTGTATAACGTTCCTGGTCGTACCGTTGCTGACATGACTAACGAAACGGTGGTGCGCTTGGCGCAGGTGCCCAATATCATTGGTACCAAAGAGGCCACTGGTGATATGGCGCGTCTGGCTTCCTTGCTACGTGATGTACCCGAAAACTTTATGGTCATCAGCGGTGATGATGCGACTGCTGCTGCCTTGATTTTGCTGGGTGGGCAGGGCAACATTTCGGTGACTGCCAATGTGGCCCCCAAATTGATGCGTCAGTTATGTCATGCTGCTTTAGAGGGTGACTTAGCCACCGTACGTCAATATAATGCCCTATTAGCCGATCTAAATCGTTTACTATTTGTCGAGGCAAACCCAATTCCTGTCAAGTGGGCTTTAGCAGAGATGGGGCGTATTCAGTTGGGTTATCGATTGCCAATGACACCTCTCAGCGAGCAATATCACGACGTTATACGTGCAGCGCTTCGCAAGGCAGGATTATTAGCATGATAAAAACTAACGTTCAGGTACGCTTGACCCCATTGGTTATGGCTTTGGGGCTCAGTGTGCTGGCCGGATGCTCTACCATGAATGAACTGTTCGGCACCGAGGAAAGTGTTGATTATAAAAGTACGGTACGTGGTGAGCCGCTTAGCATCCCCCCTGATCTTACCCAGGCCCATTCTGGGGCCCAGTACCGGGCGCCCGAGGGGGTGACCACTTTTTCCGAATATGCGCTAAACCAAGAGCAGCAAAGGGCCAGTCGTGGCCACCGCGAGGTATTGCCCGAGCACGATGGCATCGAGGTCAAGCGCGAGGGCGATTTACGCTGGCTAGTGGTCGATCAGCCCCCCAGCGAGCTTTATAATCGCATTATCGAATTTTGGGGCCAGCAGGGTTTCACCATTGATTCCGAGGATCCACGTACGGGCGTGATTCAAACCCACTGGGCAGAAAACCGCGCCAAGATCCCCGAGGGATGGATACGCCGTGCCTTGGGCAGCATTATCGATCAGGTTTTCGATAGTGGTGAGCGCGAGCGCTTCCGCACCCGTCTTGAGCGAGTCGGCGACACTACTGAAATCTATATCAGTCATCAGCATATGGAGGAAACACCCACGCCAGATGGTACAACCTTTAAATGGGTGTTTGGGCGCGAGGATCCTGGTCTGAATGCCGCCATGCTGGCTCGGTTGATGGTATTTCTGGGTGCGGAAAAAGAAAGCGCCGGCGAGCGCGTCAAGGCCGCTGAAGAACAACAGCAACGGCCCGAGGTCGAGGTTCAGGAAGAGCACGGCGAGGCCCGCCTGCTCTTAAGCGAAGGCTTTGACCGTGCTTGGCGTCGTGTTGGCTTGGCCATCGATTCGGCTGGCTTCTCGGTTGATGATCGTGACCGTAGCACTGGCGAGTTCTTTGTGCGTTACCTCGACGCTGATACCGGGGTCAAAATCGAGCAGCAAAACTTCTTTGGGCGCCTTTTTGGGGCACGCAATACGGCTGCTCCAGAAGAGTTCCGCATTCGGGTGCGCGAGCAGGCTGGACAGTCTTATGTGCAGGTGCTTAATACCGAGGGCCAAGTACAGCAAACAGATACGGCACGCCGTATTTTGCACGTGCTCAAAGAGTCCATGCACCCCTGATTTTCAGATAGCTGATTTCAGGCAAGCAAATACAGGCGGTCACCTTTTGGTGGCCGCTTGTTTTTTTAACTGCTTTTGTAGCTTGTATAAAGTCTCGAGGGCCTGACGTGGGCTCATATCATCCAGGGCCAATTGCTCAAGCTCATCCAGCAACACTTGTGCTTGGGCATTTTGCTGAGGTGCTTGTGCATGTCCATGGGGTATTTGCCCATCTTGTTGTGCTGCTTGTCCGTCTTGCTGGGTTAAATCATCAGTAGTGTCATCATCAGCAAATTCAGATAATAGGGCCATCGTTGGGTCAGATGTGGGCAGTTGATCGGCATCTGCTGATTGCAGGGTGCCGTCGGCAGTGCCATTGGCGGATTGGCTGAAGAGGTCGAGCTGCGGCTGTTCCTGGCTTTGCTGTTCCAGCTTCATTAGTTGTCGGGTGGCCTGGCGGATGACCGCGGCGGGTAGGCCGGCCCGCTGGGCTACCTGTATGCCGTAGCTGCGACTGGCGGGGCCATCGCGCACCTCATGCAAGAAGACAACACCGGTTGAGGTTTCAGCGGCAGCCAGGTGGATGTTCACAGCTTGCTGAAATTGCTCTACCAGGCGGGTCATTTCAAAATAGTGGGTAGCGAACAGGGTCAAGCTCTGGTTATGGGTGATAAGGCGATTAGCTATGGCCCAGGCAAGTGCCAAGCCATCATAGGTAGAGGTGCCTCGGCCAACCTCGTCCATCAGTACCAGGCTATAGGGGGTGGCGGCTGCCAAAATAGCCGAGGTTTCAGTCATTTCCACCATAAATGTAGAGCGTCCACCAGCCAGGTCATCTGCTGCCCCAATACGCGTGAATATGCGGTCGATGGGGCCAATTAAGGCAGCCTGGGCAGGCACAAAGCTGCCCATGCGCGCGAGCAAGGTGATTAAGGCGGTTTGGCGCATGTAGGTAGATTTCCCACCCATATTGGGGCCAGTAATCAGAAGCAAGCGGCGTTCGTGGTGCAGGCTGCAATCATTGGGCGTAAAAGGCTCGATCGTGTGCTCGACGATTGGGTGGCGCCCCTGTTTGATATCAATTTCCGGCACTTGGCTTAATTCAGGGCGCACCCATTGATGTTCGTGGGCGTGATAGGCCAAAGAAGCCAAGGCATCGAGCTCTGCCAGGGCTTCGGCGGCCTGGGCCAGGGCGTCGACGTAGTGATTGAGCTGCTGCACCAAGGCTTCGTATAAATGGCGTTCTCGCGCCAAACTGCGCTCTTGGGCCGATAATACCTTGTCTTCCCAGGACTTCAGCTCGGGAATAATATAGCGCTCAACATTTTTCAGGGTCTGGCGACGTTGGTAGTGTTCGGGTACCAAATCGGTCTGGGTGCGGCTGACCTCAATAAAAAAACCATGCACGCGGTTATATTCAACCTTAAGGTTTTGGATGCCCGTCTGCGCGCGCTCGCGTTGTTCTATTTGGGCCAAAAAAGAACCGCTGTCTTGTGCTAATTGGCGCAGACCGTCTAGTTCTTCGTCATAGCCATCAGCAATGATGCCCCCATCACGTACCATGGCACTGGGTTGTTCAGCCAGGGCGTGTTGCAACAGGGCGTGGATATCGGGGGACAGATCCAGTGCCTGCAGCACAGGCTGGAATAAATCGACACCAGGTAGGGGCTCAAACAAAGCGCGCAAATGGGGTAAATCAGCCAAAGCTTGTCGCAAGCTGGCCAATTCACGGGGACGCACCGAGGCCAGGGCGATGCGGGTCGCAATACGTTCAAGATCTGGGTAATTTTTAAGGCGCTGCTGCAATGCCTCGAGGCTAAAGCGGGGGCCCTCCAAGGGGCCTTCGTTACTCATTAAGGCCTCGACCCTGTTCAGGCGCATGGTGACGGCAGCATTATCCCTAAGTGGATGGTGCACCCAACGCCTGAGCAGGCGCGCCCCCATGGGCGTACAGCAATGATCAATGACTGAGAAAAGGGTGGGCTGCTCCTCGCCACTTAGGGTGCTGGTTAGCTCAAGGTTGCGCCGGGTTAGTCCATCCAGTACTACAAATTCTGAGCTTTGTTCTTGCTGGATGCGATCAATGTGACTCAGCTGTTGGGCCTGGGTGTGCGCGACATAGCGTAGCAAGGCGCCAGCGGCGCAGATAGCCAAATTCAGTGATTCCACATGAAAGGCAGCCAGGCTATCGATTTGGAAATGCTCCAGCAGATAGTGATGAGCGGTGTCGTAGTCAAAATGCCATTCCGGCACGCCGGTTAGGGCAGCCTGGGCCGGCATTATATCGAGGCTTTGGCTATCCGCATGCAACAATTCTGCCGGCTCAATACGGCTTAACAGGGAATCGAGCAACTCCGCATCGCATTCCTCGATTTTGAAGCTGCCACTGGCCAAATTCATCCAGGCCAAGCCGTAGCGTGTTTGCCGGCGCTGGGTCTGACGCCAAAGGGCAGCGATGCTGCGATCCGCCCTTTGTGGCAACAAGGCTTCGTCAGTCAGGGTGCCCGGTGTGATATAGCGCACAATTTTGCGCTCGACCGGGCCACGGCTTTTGGCGGGATCACCGATTTGCTCACAGATGGCTACTGATTCACCCATTGCCACCAGTCGGGCCAGGTAGCCCTCGACTGCATGAAAAGGAACACCGGCCATGGGCACAGGTTGGCCATCAGACAACCCACGCTGGGTCAGGGTCAGATTGAGCAAGCGCGCCGCTTTTTCAGCATCTTCATAAAACAGCTCATAGAAATCCCCCATGCGGTAAAGCAGCAAATAAGATTGTGCTTCCTGTTTGAGGCGCAGATATTGCTGCATCATGGGGGTATGACCAGAAAAATCAACGTCTTTGCTCATATTGCCAAGGGTGGTCTTCTCAAAAGGGTGAGGGGCTCAAAGGGGTTAATCAAAGAGGGCGGACTAAGTTGGACTAAATCGGATTAAACCGGTTGTGCTGCCTTGAGCTGTGGTTGTATCTCAGCCAAGAGCTCATAGCTATGCAAACGTGCTTTTGCATCGTACATGTTGGTGGTGATGATAAGCTCGTCGGCCTGGGTGCGGTCGATGAAGTTTTGTATCTGTTCGCGCACTGTTTCAGGGCTACCAATTGCCGCGCATGATAACACATGGCGCATAATCTGATCGGCCGCGGGGCCGGCTTGCTCCAGGTAGTTTTCAACTGGAGGCGGTAATGGTATGGGGCGCCCTGTGCGCAAACTGACAAAAGACTGCTGCCAGGAACTGGCCAAATAATGGGCCTGCTCATCTGTGTCGGCGGCGAAAACATTAAAACCTAGCATGACATGAGGTTTTTTCAACTGCTCTGAGGGGCGAAAATGCTGCCGATAGAGGCTAATGGCATCCATCATCTGGGCAGGTGCAAAATGAGAGGCAAAAGAATAGGGCAACCCTAACATGGCTGCTACTTGGGCGCCATAGAGGCTGGAGCCAAGAATCCACAAGGGTACCTGCAGCCCCCGGCCCGGTACTGCCAGCACGGGCTGCTCGGGTTCGGGCGAGAAATAGTCTTGTAGCTCCATGACATCTTGGACAAAGGCGTTGGGATCGCTTTCCAGGCGCCGGCGTAAGGCTCGGGCAGTACGCTGATCGGAACCGGGCGCCCGGCCCAGGCCCAAATCGATACGCCCTGGGAACAACGATTCCAGGGTGCCAAATTGTTCAGCAATAACCAGCGGAGAATGATTGGGCAGCATGATGCCACCTGCCCCGATACGAATGCGCTGGGTGTGGTGCCCGACATGAGCAATCAGGATAGAGGTAGCTGCACTGGCGATGCCCACCATGCCATGATGTTCGGCCATCCAATAGCGGTTAAAGTTCAGGCGGTCACACAACTTGGCCAGTTCAATGGTCGTGGCAAAAGAATGACGGGCGGTGCTGCCCTGGAGGATGGGCGCCAAATCAAGAACAGATAGGGGAAATGAGGTGCTCATAAATAAACCTTTACATCGTGCCAGTAGCAATGACGGGGCCATGGGCCCCGTGTCCGCCAACAGATACCCTGCCGGTGCCAGGCTGCATGAAATTGAGAAACAGTGTAAATTTTAGCTGAGTTAAGGGCTTAAAAAAGCTACTATTGGAAAATTCAATTGCCTTTTTACTGGAGTTTGTTGCATGTCCGAGGATTTGGAATTATCTCAACCGTTTTTTACCCTGCCATGGATAGAAAGCTTTTTGATTAATTTGGTCATTGCTATTGTCATTTTAGTCGTTGGGTGGTGGATTTCTAGCCTGGCTGGCTCATACGTACGCAAAGCAGCACATCGTTCGGCGCGCATTGACCCCACCATTGTCCCCATTGCCGAGTCAGTGGCCATCTGGACCATCAGAATCTTTGTTCTGATCGCTGTGCTGGCGCGCTTTGGGGTACAGACCGCCAGTATTATCGCCGTGCTCGGTGCTGCGGGTCTGGCCGTGGGCCTGGCTTTGCAGAATACATTGCAGAATATCGCAGCCGGTGTAATGCTGCTAATACTGCGTCCGTTGCGGACCGGCGAATTTGTTTCTGTTGTCGGTAAAGGCGATGGCACAGTGCAGGAAATTGGCCTCTTTTTAACCCGTTTTGTGCAAATTGATGGCGTGCATTTTTCTTTGCCTAATAGCTCTGTTTGGGGCAGCGCCATCATTAACTATAGCCGAAATCAGACTCGTCGCCTGGAAATTGAAATTGGTGTGCGTTATGACGATGATATTGATTTGGCGCTCAAGACCCTGGAGCACTTGCTAACCAG
>Ga0079225_10001687_pt1 | contig 12515 bp, 11 predicted proteins | sample Poulit2012_FD_76344 | JGI IMG/M metagenome (GOLD analysis project Ga0079225, IMG submission 76344) | Agricultural soil microbial communities from Georgia to study Nitrogen management - Poultry litter 2012 | ecosystem: Environmental > Terrestrial > Soil > Agricultural land | place: USA: Georgia...
CCGTTCGAGAAGATCTGGCTCTTCACCTGCCGGGTGCTGTTGGTGAAGACGTGGATCTTCACATCGAACGATTCCGCCTTGATGAGGCCGGCGATGTTCATGATCTCTTCTGCATTCCGCGTCTCATAGAAGTTGCCGAAGTAGCCGATGTTGATCTTGTCCCTGTCGAGTGCCACATAGTTCTTCTGATAGCTGTAGTATTCCGGGGCGGGTGTCGGATGCCGTTCGATGACGGATTTTCGCCTGACCATCTCTTTGAAATCGTCATCGAAGCGGTCGATCATCGATTCGAGCTGCAGTTCATTTGTGAACACCAGCTCTGCGGCGAACAGGAACGGGATGACCTCGGCCATGTTGAACAGGTTGTCATCGAGGTATTTCTGGTAGTTCGATGCGGTGTGCTTCTTCATCTCCTTGATGTCCTTTTTCGTATAGAAGGTGGCCTGCCGGATATTGTTCTTTATATCCCGGTACAGGGGATCCGAGAATTCGGCGATCCACCTGATGTTCCGGCTCTTCCTGAAGATTTCGTAGGCAAGCACATGGGATGCCGGCCAGAGGGCCCTGGAATAGATTTCCCTGTATTTGTATATATCGAGCTTCTCCATCGCACGCTCCACGAACAAACTGATGTACTTGCTGCCGGCGAACGAGGACGTGGTGTTTATCTCCCGGCGGCTGGCGATGAAGGGCTCCGCCAGGCGCTCGAGTGTGAGGTCCATGTTGCGCACGTCGTACATGTTGTTGTGGATGACGTCGCACGGCTCAGCGGCCGCGACGATGCGTTTGGCCATGACGATGCCGCTCGTATCGGAGTACGGCGGGAAGCAGTAGCTGATGTACAGCCGCTTCGCCAGGTCCTCGTTCATGCGTGCATACGGGAAGTATTCATCCGTATAGTGGGCCACCTCGCCCGCCACCAGTGCGTAATCCTCCATGTGCTCTTTCAGGTAGCGGTTCATGAAGCCCGCCTGGGCGCGCATGCGGTCGATGATGAGCGTCCTCACTTCCTCGTCATCCTCGACTTTGAGGATGTCCTGGAGCCGGGCGAGCACCGCAATGCGGTCGGTGATGCTGAACTCGTAGTTGGATTTCGTGCGGGAGAGTGAATTGTCCACCATATGCCTGTAGTATATGGCTTCATTCGGATTCACTTTGACGATCGGCTTGTGCTCTGAGATGAGCTGCATGTAGAGCAGCACATCCTCGCCGTTGTTCAGCGCCTCGTCGAACGCCGTCTTTTTAAGGAGATGGGTGGGCAGCACCTTGCCGCCGTTCAGCGACAGATTCTTGACGACGCTGTAGTAGCTTTCCGGATAGGTCTCCTGTTTTGCGAGCTCCCGGTTGATATGGTTGGCGCCGCCGTCCGGCTTCTGCCCTTTCACATCATACAGCCGGTTGAGCAGTATGGTGAACGGTTCGCATTCATCGAGTGAATTCTGCAGATAGCCGGCCGATATGGTGTCATCGGAATCCAAAAAGGCGATGTTGGAGTAGGATGCATTGCTGATGCCGGCATTCCGCGCCCGGCTCACACCCTGCTCTGTATAGAGTACTTTGTACTGCTTCCCCTTTTCGAGGGAATTGAATATCTCCTCGGTCGCCGCATATTCCCCGTTGAAGATGATGATGGTCTCGAACTGCTCACGATCCAGGGTCTGTGCTTCAAGCGAGGCAATAAGCCGCTCGATGTACTCCTCGCCGCGGTGGACGGGGATGATGACACTGATGCCTTCTGATAAAGGACATCCAAGGCTTTCGGGTTCCCCCGCCGGTTCCTTCCCGGAAGTGATGCTGCGCTTAAGCGCCTCTATTTCCTGCAATCTCTTTCGAATGTTAAGTTCACCCATGTTATCCCTACTTCTTCATCATCTTTTTCGCCTTCAGAGCGGCTTTTATCGGCAGGAACTCCTTGTATTTCTGGAGTTCACGGGAAAGGCGGGCATTGTCATTTTTCAAGGCCGACATTTCCTGGTCAATTATTTTGAACTCACTGAGTACGCGCTCCTCCTGCTCCAGGCTCTCGAGGGCGATTTTCTTCAATTCTTCATAACTCAACTGGTCCATATTGACTCACTTCCATCCTTTTTTGGCACCGGGGTGCCATATTGCACGTCCAGTATAATGCATGAACATTAATATTCAATTAAAATTCCCGGTGAATCCGGAGTTTTATGCATTTTTTCGTTTAAAGATGCCCGACGATCTGGAAATACGCTGCAACGATCATGCTGACGGTCACACCGCCGAGGAGCATGCTGTTCCATATCCCGAGTTTCGTATCGTCCTTGAGTGTTTCGAACTCGAAGATCCGCTGGCCTTCGGTCATCGCTTTCTTGTACCGCTGCTGTATGTGCTTCGGCTTCTGGTTGTATCCGCGCACGAACCTGGCATACAGGCCGACGACGGGGATGCAGCTGCCGTATTCACGCACTTCGCCGTAATGGATCCAGAGCGCCTTGTTGCACATCTTCTGGATCTGGCCGATGGAGTGGCTGACGAAGAAGATCGTCCTGCCCTCCTCGCGGAACTGCTCCATGCGCCGGATGCATTTGTTGGCGAATGTATCATCACCGACGGAGAGTGCCTCGTCGACGATGAGCACATCCGGATCGGTGTGGACGGCGATGGAGAAGCCGAGGCGGGACTGCATGCCGCTCGAATAATTCTTGATCGGCCGGTCCATGAAATCCTCGAGCTCGCTGAATTCGACGATATCCCCATACTTCTCGTCGATCTCCCGCTCGCTCATGCCGTGCATCAGGCACTTCATGCGGATGTTCTCTTTCCCCGTCAGCTCCATGTTGAGCCCAGCGGAAATCGCGATGAGCGACGCCTCCCCGTTCACTTCGATGCTGCCGGTCGAAGGTTCCGACACCCCGCCGAGCAGGTTCGACAGTGTCGATTTCCCGGAGCCGTTGAGTCCGACGATGCCGACGGAATCCCCTGGCTCCACATCGAAGGAGACATCCTTCAGCGCCTGGTAGTACTCCGTCTTCTTCTCCATGAACGGCAGGATCATGTTCCACAGTTTTTTCTTGTTCTTCGTGACATTGTAGACTTTCGATACATTCTCTACACGCACTTTGTATTCCATATTCTCACATCCATTTCAGTCGGGGCAGGTGATCATGTCTGCCCTGTACAGCTCTTTGCCGAGCCTTCCGGCAAGAGTGTGGAACGCTCCTGCATATTCATGATAGTCATGCTGGCGGGTGATGGCGATGTTATCGTCCACTGTGCCGTCCAGCACACTGCCGGGCTCGGTGAATGCCCATACGAAGCTCGAGCTGCCCCGGCAGTCGCTGAGCTTCGATGGCACATACGGATTGAACGGCTTGATGCCGATCGTCTGTGCATCGAAGATCATCAGTATATCGAGCGTGTCGGCAAGATTCAAAAACTCGAAGTACGGCACATACGGGTTCAGTATGATGTAATCCTTGAAGTCGCTGTTCCTGTGGAGCTGCACCGTCCTGCCGTTCAGATTTGTAAACACGTGGATCCTGAAGTTGTTGATCTTTCTGTCATACAGCTGCCTGGCCACGAGCTCGATCTGCCTGAACCCGCGGGTATCGTAGAAGTTGCCGAAATAGGCCAGGTTGATGACCGTATCATCCAGCGTGTAGTACGACTGGACAAGGCTGTAGAGTGATTTCGGCGGGGTCGGGTGCTGGCTGATGACGGCCTTCTTTCTGATCAGCTCCTGAAGCTCCGGGTCGAACCGTTCCATCATGTATTCGAGCTGATGGGTGTTCGTGAAGATCAGCTCGTCGGCATGGATGAACGGCAGCACTTCACACAGATTGAACACGTTGTCGCTGATCAGCCTGTGATATTCCGGATCGAGGTCACGCTTCAGTCCTTCTAAATATTCGTCGTCCTCGACCGGTGCGTATCGTTGCTCCGCGTTCACATCCTTGTGGAGCGGATCCGAGAATTCCGCCACCCACTTGACTTGCGGGTTGTGCCGCTTGATTTCAAAGCCCAGGAAATGGGACTGCGTGAACATCGCCCGGGAATAGATTTCTTCGTACTTGTCCCGGTGGCTCAGAAATAGCTGGTAGCCGTCCTGCATATAGCTCTCGATGCTGCCCCAGCTGCTGAATGCCTGCGGACCATCCAGCATGAACTGGGAATCGAGCAGTTCGGACACAAGGTTGAGCAGTTTGTCATCGCGTGATCGTATGCGGTCCATGTTGTTGGAGATGATATCCACAATCTCACCCGATTCATGGATGCGCTTTGCCATGACGTTGCCGCTCGTGTCATTGTAGGGCGGAAAGCAGTAGGCGAGCACCAGCTTTTTGGCATCCCCCTTGTTGAGTGTCTTGTAGTGGATGTTTTTGATCCCCAGCCGCTTCATCTGTGCTATGAGCGCATCTTTGCCGATTTCGCCGCGGTCCAGCATGTTTTTAAGCGGCACGGTGAACTGTTCGTTGAAATGTTCGAGCAACGCCGTCGCCCCCGTGTCGTACCGCTTTTGGAGCGCACTGTCTATATGGCTGATGACCGTGAGCAGCGCTTCCACCGTGTCCGGGAAGCCCCGGTCCGGCTCGCCGTGGATACGCACCGACTCCGTTTGCCCCAGCCTGCCCCTCGATGTTGAAACGGCGAGGATCTGCTGGAGCCATATGTTCATGCGGAAACTCAGAGCATGATTGAATTCATGGACGAAGAGCTTCCGTGACGGGATCAGCACCGTGTTCTCCCGGATCAGGTTTTCATAAAAGCGGGGAGCGTCATCCGCCTCCGGGCGGCCGGATGTCTCAAGGAAGTGCCTGTATATCCTGCCGTCGGCAGATTCCGCACCTTCCAGGCCGCACATGATGATATCTGTCTGCTTCCATTCCGCATGCCCGCTCCCGAACCGGATCGTCTGATGGTCGTCCAGTATGATGAAGTGTGAAAATTTCACGTGGAGTTTCGCGTCCTCGACGGTACCTCTGACCGGGATGATGTTATCATGCCCGGGGACCCCTGCAAGCACACTGTCATCATATGACGCGACAATGAGCTGGATATCGCCTGCCGCCTGGCCGATATTATGTTCTAAGGACTCATTCCATCTGTCTGCGTTCTGGATGACGGAGACCCCGGGGGGCAGATCCGCTGCGAAGGCATCGATCTCTTTGTTGATATAGTCGGAGTTGACATCCTGCATGTTGATCTTGAAGTCGATCTTCATCTAATGCTTCCCCTTTCTGTTCCAGTACGCCATCTGCAGACGGCCGAGCTTCGACTTGCGGAGGTGATCAAGGCGGTCCAGTGCCTGCTTGTACTTGTCCATCACGTCCAGATAGCGGCGGGCAAGGTCCTCATCATGCTTGACGCCTGATGCGGCCTTCAGGTTGTCGTACCGTGACTTCAGTTCCCGGTATTTCCGGTTTTCCGCACCCGCATCGGTCAGCAGGCTCTCTATGATCTCCATTTCGTACGTCTTGTTTTTCAGCCTGAGGTTGTGGGCGAGTATTCTGAAGCGTTCTTTGACGGCCGGATCGCTTTCCCCGATACCGAGGGTGAACCTGCCGTCCCGGACCGCAATGCCATTTGCTCCAAGCGGCTCAAGCAGCGGTTCACCGAGGTGCTCCGGGCTGATCACGATCCTGATGCGTGTCATTTCTGCCGGCGGGATCTGCCTCACGGCTGTGATGATCTCCTCATGGGTCAGCCCGTCCACATCGATATGGAGCGTGTCCGCTTCACCGAGTGCCGTACTGACGTCTTTTACGAAGGCCGCCAGATTGTCCGCTTCCAGTATATGGCGCGTGCCGCCGTATCCAAGGTCCGTGACTCTGATCAGCCTGCTCATGACCCATCATCCTTTTTGAAATTGATGCTGACCTTTTCGCTCACGATATCGAGGTCGTTCTCATGCTGGCGGGCGAAGCCCTGTACTGTATACCTGCCTTTCGGCACATCCAGATGGAATGTGTTGGACAGCTGGTACGGCAGTTTGAGCGTCTCGTTCCTGCCCTTCCGGTCGATCACATAGACCGCATAGGTCATCCTGTTGCCGGTGGCGTCGATGATCACCTCGAGTGTGCCTCCCCTGTCTGACACATGGACGTCGTTGATGCGGAGTTTCGGCGCTGCGCCATTTACAAGTTCACTCGTCTCCTTCATGATCTGTCCGATGTGGCTTTCCAGGTCATGGTATGCTTTTTCCCAGTCAACTCCAGTCACTTGTAATCACCTCCAGTTCCTTTCTGATCACTGTATCGATGCCCGCCTGCTGCCGGATGGCGCCGGAGGCTCTTTCCGACATCTTCAAAAATTTCTTCGGCTCCTTATACAGCCTGTCGTAGTGGGCCACCATTCCGTCCACGTCATCCCGTCCGGCAAGCATGCCGGTCTGCCCGTGACCGACGAACTCCGGGATGCCGCCGATGGCGTTTGATATCGGCACGAGGCCGCTGCTCATCGCCTCCCCGAGCGATACGCCCTGGGAATCATGACGCGACGGTCCGAGGAAGACGCCGTGCTCCCGGTGGATGTCCGGAATCTCTCCCTGCGGCACGAACCGTTTGTGCAGATGGACATTGTCATACTTTTTGAGCGGCTGGTTGATCCTGTCGAATAAAGGCCCGTCGCCGTACAGGTTGAACGTCAGCTTTTTGAAATAACGCTTCTTGCTGATCTTCTGTATGAATTCCACCGTCAGGTCGTTGGCATAGTTCCGTGCGGTATACGGCCGTATGCTGCATATGCTGAGCCGGTCGCGCCTTTCCTTCCTGTGGTACGGGAACAGTGTCTCATCCACGATGTTCGGGATGATATAGAAGCGCTCCGGCACGACACCGGTGAACGGATCGGCATACAGCTCCTTGAACGCCTTTGACACATAGACGAACTTGATGTTGTACGCATCACTCGTCATGAGTCCCCGCAGGAATTCCCTCTGTGTTTCATAAGTGGTATCCTTCTTCTCGAGCTGGGCGTCGAGCTTCTTGATGTCGTCCAGGAAATTGTAGTAGCGCCGGTGCCACGCTTCCGCTTCGAAACCGTGCAGCCAGACGACGATGTTCGGCCGGTCTTCGGCCGGCAGCGCCTCTATGCCGTAAAACATCTTCGGGTTGATGAAATGGAACAGTGCAGTGCCGTATTCGTTCTCTTTCAAGTGTGAGGCGATCTGGTATTCATCCATGTATTTAATGTGTACGCCGTCATAGAATTTATCCTTCAGCACTTTCGTCGTGATGACGATGACGCGGACATCGAGGCCCGCCTTCTGATAGGACTTGACGCGCCTGTGCAGGAATCCGTTGGCGTAGACCTTCTCCACGGTCGGATACGCATTGCAGATCAGCAGATATTTCTGCATGAAAATACCACCTTTATAAATAATCGATCAGTTTATATCTGAATTTCATATGCAGATAGCTCCCTGTGATGAACAGGAAGAGTGTGATGCTCCAGAAGTACAGATGGTCGATGCCGTCGCCGTAGAAGAACCCGTCGCCGTAGATCAGTGCGTTGCGGAACGTCTGGACGAGATAGGCGAACGGATTGAGATCAGACACCATCTGCAGCAGTCCGCCGCGCTCCCCCGCCTGCCAGAAGACCGGCGTGAGGAAGAAGCCCATCCGGATGAGGTTCTGCAGCACATTCCTGAAATCGCGCACCAGTATGATCAGCGTGCTCATCACAAGCGTGATTGCGAAGATCAGCGCAAAAGACGCCACCAGGAAATACAGGAGCCCCAGGAAATAGACGGGGCTGCTGTACCGGCCCGCGAGCGAGATCAGTCCGATGATGACCGTCATGAAGAACAGGTTGATCAGGCTGTTCGTGTACGAGATCGACAGCAGCACACTCGACGGGAAACGCATCTTCGTCACCAGCCCGAGCTGGGCATAGATCGAATTCGAACCGATGTTGATCGCCTGCGATATGAACAGCCACGGGAAGAGCCCCGAGATCAGGTAGACGATGAACGGGATATCCGCATCCGGCGCTGTTGCGCCCCGGAGCCCGAGGCCGAATATCATGTAGTAGATCGCCGCCTGCATCAGCGGCTGCAGTATGTTCCAGAACAGGCCCAGATAATGGTTCGAATATTCACTTTTGATGTTGTACAGGGAAAGCTTCCATATCAGATTCAGATTTCTATACTGTTCATTCAATAACTTGATTACATGGTTCATTCTATTCCCTCAAAGCATATTTTTATGATTATCCACCATTATATTACAGAATCGCCGCCGATAGGACAAAGAGCGGACGGAAGCAGGGTCTTCCGCTTCAGCCCGCAGTTTTTGGCATCCTGTTATCCCGGCCGAGAAGCAGCCTCCTCGTGACGCCCGCACGCGACATCAGCATGCCGATGATCACAGGGATCACGACACCGAAGCATGTGAATTCGAACGTCGTCACATCATAACCGAGCACCGTGCGGAAGAATATGTTGACCGGCAGGTGCAGATACATGATGACGACCGAATACCTGCCGACCGTCCCGAGCGCATCTCTGGCCCTGCAGCGGGCCAGCACCGTGCTCAAGTATATCACCGGCATGAAGAACGAGACGGGCACGATGATGTCCATGACGGGATTGTTCAGACGTCCCATCTTCAAGTTCATTTCATACGCCATGAAGCCGTTTGCGCTCATAATGACGAAAAATGCCGCAATGAGTGCCGACCCGGCCGCCAGCCAGAAGGAATGGTTGTATTTGACGATGAAATCCTTCGCGTAATGCCCCAGCGAATAATAAAGGACCGCAACCAGCACCGTGTCCACGTTCCAGAAGAAGTCGGAGCTCGCCAGCACCGGAGTGTGCCCGATGATGAACAGCGCCGTTATGAGCGTCATCTGCACCCATCTTTTGAGCGGGCTCATGAGGGCAAGCAGCATCTGTGTAAGCAGCAGCACCGTGATGAACCAGAACACACCGTAAGGGCCCTGGAGCGCCCGGCCGCCGTAGAGAAGTGCGGCGAGATGTTCGAATATCATATCCATATTATGTAGATTGAAGACGGCGAAGATCAGTATGCCGTATGAGAAATAGGGCACCATCAGCCGTCGCATCCTGCCTGCGGCCCACCTGAAGAAATCCCGGGTACACACCGGCCTGAACAGTATGCCCGACAGGAAGAAGAACAGCGGAATCCGGAACCACCCCAGATAAATATCGAGATACTGATGTCCCGCATGCCCCAGCACGACGAGTATGATGGAGAGCGCCTTTGCGGTATCCAGCCATTCCATCCTTTTTGATGCCATGAAATTCACCCCGCCTGTAAATCAGATGATGGATTATAATTACTTTCAGCTTGATAAAGTTTATCATCTTTCATGACAGGCTGTCATTTGAAAGCCGGCCGAAAAGCGCCGCTTTACACAATCTTTACAATCGGGCCGCGCCCCCCGGATAAAAAAATACCCCGGGGACCGCGGTCCCCGGGATACATTTCATGGTTTCTTATAGATGGATCTTTTCAAGTGCCTTGATGAGGGCCGCCTTCTCTGCCTCGTCAAGGTCTGCGACGATATCGTCGGACAGTTTGCATATTGCCCCTTCGAGATTTTCAAGTGTCCTTTCGCCGAGACCTGTCAGATTGAGATGGGTGGCCCGCTTATCCTGTGGATCGGGCTCTTTTTCGATGAAACCACGCTCTGTAAGTCTCGTTATTGCCCGGGAAACGGAAGTCTGTTTCTTCTTGAACCGTTCCACAAGCAGTTTCTGGGTGATACCCGGTTCTTCTGCGATCATCTCTATGATGTACAGCTGATCCCGCGAGATGTTTCCCCTGGCGGTTTCAAATTCTGCAAGATGGTCAATTTTCGCGTTAAGCAGGTAGATATATCTGCACAGATTGCGCGTATCGATAGTAACGTCCATAGGCTTCCCGACTTCCTTTATAATTCACTGATGATAACTCTACTATCATTATACACAACCTGCTTGCACAAAAAAACATTTTATGATGAAATAGTCAAATTTTTCGAATCATTTCACTTCTTAACTTTTTCAAGCTGCTCCTTTGTTATGTACCCCACCGAGCACTCCTCCCCGACCTGTACATAGGCCGGTATGTGAGGCGTCTCTGCATCCAGCGCCTCGCCGTGCGTCCTGAACCTGCCGATGATGACGATGATCCGGTGGATGAGCACATTGATGCCATCTATGACTTCCTGGCTCAGCCGTCCACGGCCGGCATGGATCACCGGGTTTTTCTTTTCCTTTGACGGAAAAGTGACGGAGCGGATCCAATTCAGCTCACCTGCCGACAGTGCTTCACGCGTTTTCAGTTCGACCGCGAGGAACGGCTGCCGGCCCGTTTCCCTGAAAGCTTCATCATACTGGTTTCTGAAATGGAAGAACTCGAGCCCCGCATCATCCACCCGCACGAAATACTGCCGGTGCTGCTGCTGGACGTAGAATAAAGTCCCCGCCCTCACGGTTTTCGTCCGGGCCAGTCCGTGAAATTTATCCACTGTCTCCATGAATTTCGAGTAGTCCAGCAGTTTACTGCCGGCGGGATTGTCGTTCTCTGTCCGCCGCCGGGTCAGTGTAACCGTCATGTCCCGGTTGTATATTTCCGCCCGCCCGCCTGTTTCGAACAGGCGGTGCAGGGGAAGGGACACAGGATCTTCATCCTCCAGCCCCTGCACTTTGAGCCCGCCGGTGAAATTTATGTTCACGAGATTTTTTTCAACGAGCGCCCTGATGAGTGCACCCACGGTGCTGTCGGGGTCTGCCGTTATTTTATCCATCATGAGTTCCGTGTCCCTGACTTTCACTTTAAGCTTCATCGTGTTGCCCTCTCTTCCTCATATTCTAAAAGGTTCCCGAGTATGTCCACGCGGAGTGCCACAAGGTCCGGTTCTTCATAGAAGGCCCGGACTTTTATGTCTTTGAGCCGGCTGTCCGTCTCCGGCATGGTGCCCGCAATGAATGCTGTGAACGTCACTGCATAGTCCTCTTTCGGATTGAGTGCCTGGTACGGCACGTAGAAGTCTTCCGGATTGTTACTGAAGAATGCCTCTTTTTCGGGTTCCGACTTGTATTTATTCTCAAGCCATTTTTCGCCGTACTGGCTCCAGAAGCGCCCGATGTAGTCACCGAGCAGCGTATCGTCCTTCAGGCAGTCGAGTTCCGTGCCGCCGCAGCCTTCTGTGAAATCCTCCGCCGGCAGTGAATGGATATGGCCGTACTCATGGATCAGCGTGCGGTACTGGGCGGCCCGGCTGGCGTTGTCCCGGATGTCGACGCCGAGCGTCGTGCCGCCGGGCCGGATATCGACGTAGGCGAGCGTGTTGCCCTCGCCGTCCGAGAACAGGCTGAAACCGGTGACCGTGGTGAGGCGGTCCGGCGGAATGATGGCCGTGAACCTGTCCCAGATCTCCCGGAACTCCTCTTCCGTGCCGACCGGCAGTGCATTTTCATGCTCCGGGCCGGAGAGCTTCAGTTCGTCGTCCACTCTGTATGCGATATAATCCGTACGGCTCCTGTTCTCGATGAAGATGTGCGGCTCCTCATCGATGTCGATGTAGCCGGACAGCGCGTCAAGGTACCGGTCACCGAGCTGCTTGCATTCCTCTATGGTGGCGCAGTCCGGATGATCCACAGGCTGCTGCCAGTTGATGTCGGTCCCGCGCACTTCCCCCGGCCCGCTCAGCTGCTGCAGCAGGAAGATACCGCCGCCCGTGATGAGCGCTGCAGCCAGGGCAAGCGCCGCAATCTGCAGGACGGACCGTCCGGCGTCATGGAGCGCGGTCTTGGGCCGTTCTTCCCGTGTGCGTTCCACCGGCATCTGTCTGATGATGCCGGCGTCATGCAGAACGGCCTTTATATCATCGATCCGGTTGTGGTAGCCGGGCTTTGGATCATCGGTGTCTTCAAGCGTGTGTATATGGACATTTTCACGCCGGCCTGTGACCGGATACTCCCCGCATGTGAAGACATGGGTCTCGATGCCGTTGTTGTGGGCAACGGCCATGAGCACCCTGAAATCCCGTTCGGCGATGTCCGTTGACAGCACGAATACATCGGCATCTTCGAACCAGCGGCCAAAACGCCGGTCGGACTTCACCGTTTCATAATTGTTGCTGCCGGCGTCAAACCCCGTATCATACAGGCGGCCGTATGCCGCCGACACCTTGCCGGCCCGCCGGGTGTCCACGCCGTCTTGGTGCAGCGTCTCCCTTACGGCGCCAGTGATCTTCGTCTCTTCAGTGCTGAAATTCGTATGTATACATATTTCGTGGCGGGAATGGCGTCCGATGAGTGATGCGATCTTGAATCCGCCGGCAGTTTCGGTATGCTCCCTGTTTTCTGTATTGATATAAATGCCGCCGGCCGCCAGTATCTTCATCGCGCCACCCCCTCATCTGCCCCCATTATCCTAAACTGGCCGTGAAAATAAAAGGGATTGCCCCCGAATTTACAGAAAGTTTCGTGATTGCGGGCGTGCCTTCATGTACAGCCGCGCCGGATGGCGTACATCGCATTATGTTCCTTGATCTTGATCAGCCGGTCGTTGACGACGAGCGCCTTGCTGTACTGCTTC
>Ga0079225_10001688_pt1 | contig 12513 bp, 17 predicted proteins | sample Poulit2012_FD_76344 | JGI IMG/M metagenome (GOLD analysis project Ga0079225, IMG submission 76344) | Agricultural soil microbial communities from Georgia to study Nitrogen management - Poultry litter 2012 | ecosystem: Environmental > Terrestrial > Soil > Agricultural land | place: USA: Georgia...
TATTGAAGGTGTTGCGGCAAAAGCTAAGGTAGGGAAAACAACCATTTATCGACATTGGCAATCAAAAGAGGATTTAATTGCGGAGGCATTTGGTAGTATTGCGGATGAAATTGACATTCCTGATACAGGAAATGCAATCAATGATCTCACAACGGTCCTTAACGATATGGTGGAAGTTGCAACAAATGTTACACGTTCAACAACAGCATTTAAAAGAATATTAGCTAGTCTCGTTGAAAGCCCTGCGTTAATGAATGTTTATAAGAATCAATTTATTCTACCTAGACGAGATGCCCTTAAGCAAATTATCGAAAAGGGAATAAAGCTTGGTCAAATACGTGAAGACATCCAAATAGATTCTCTAATAGATATTGTGGCAGGCTCTTATTTTTATACGGTGATGGTGAACGACGATCAAATATCCGCAAGAGAATGGTTAAGAAAAATTAAGCCAATTATTATGGAAGGCATTGCACCAAAAGAGTAGGGATATGGCGATCGGATAGGTCTGTTTCAGTACCAACGAGGAGGTGGGAGTAGTAAATATGAAAGTTAAACGAATTGTGACAAATGTCAATACGAAAGATGTCGCATTAGCACAGAAGTTTTATCAAGATGTCCTCGGTCTTAACTTATTGATGGATCAAGGTTGGATTACAACGTATGGTTCAAGTGAAAAAATGACCGTTCAAATTAGTTTTGCTTCACAAGGAGGATCAGATACGCCCACACCTGATATATCGATAGAAGTTGATGATGTTGATTTAGCATTTGAGCGAGTGAAAAAAGCAGGATTTAAAGTAGAATATGGACCTGTTTTAGAACCGTGGGGAGTTAGGCGCTTTTTTTACAAGAGACCCTTTCGGAAAATTAATTAATATATTAAGTCACCTTTAGCATGAAAAGTTATTTTACATGTTTTATATACCCAAGGGTAGTGTTTCAAAAGAAAAATAGCCTACTTTTGGGTATATGCTTAATAAGATTATCACCCCGATTTAAATAAGATTGACAAACTATGTTTCATAATTCTGTCTTTAAAATATAGATTTGAGCAGATGTTTTATTTTTGATAAAAAACTTACACAACACGATTGATAACTGATTAAAAGGTTAAATCTGAATCATTTGGATAAGGTTGCTACATGTATCGTCAAATATAGCTAAGGTTACTTCACCTCTTTCAGCAGGTTTTGTCGTAAATATTACATCCTTCCCTAACGTTTTCGTATAAAATTCCAATGCCTTGTACCGATTATTAACGAATATATTTGTAACGACGACTCTCATGTTTAATTTACCTCCTTAGGTCTTTTGCTCACTTTTATCATCTACCAATCATGTTACGAAAGATGTTTTTATCCTAATAATATATTAGAAAAGATCTCTTGAACTTGATTGTAATGCCTTTTTCAAACTGGGTTCATGAACGCGAATCGCCCATCGGTAAAAAAACCGAATAATTGATAATCATTATCAATTATAGTATATTAAAGATGAAAACATTATATAATTTTGCTAGGAGGAATATAATGAAAATATATTGGACGAAAATAAATAAAATCATTGATGAAACCTCTGAGGTTAAAACATACTACCTTGATCTTCCGGAAGGCTTTACTTGGGAAGAAGGTGCTCATACGCATATGGCATTGAAAGGATTTAATGAAGGTGACAAGCCAAATCGAGGCCTTGTGCGTCATATGTCAATATGTACCATGCCTAGCGAAAAAACGATAGGAATTACGACACGCATTAAAGATTTATGTTCAGAATATAAAGCGATTTTAAGGACACTTGAAATCGGTGATGAAGTCGCTTTGTTTAAAACTCATTCGAATGTACCGCTTAAAAGAGAGGATAAAAATGTCTATTTACTTTCAGCTGGTGTTGGTTTAGCTACATTTAGACCACTTGCTCTTGAATATTTCGAACGAGCTAATAACATTAAACAAATTTATTCCTTAAATATTGATTTATCGAGAGATTTCTTATTTACCGATATTTCTAAAACTACTCCTAGTAAAAAGTTTACATCTGAGTTCGTTGATAATCGGGAAGATTATTATAATCAAGTGAAAAAACTCGCCACTGATAAGGACGGGCTATTTTATATCGTTGGTAGTGATGAATTTATTAAACAAAACATTGATTTGCTGACAGAACAAGGTATTAAGCCACACCATATTATGCTCGATAAACGAAAAGATCAAATAGCTGAGTTTTTACCCCTTGATGTAATCAGTTAACTATTAAAAAATCTCGATATTTTTTCGATCAATAAAAAATCCCAAAGAATAATGGTTTGCTTTGGGGTTTTTATGCTGTTCTTAATATAAACGTTACAGAGTTTATCCAAAGGTCGGCTTTTATTAGGAAAGTGAAAAAGAGTTTGCAATTGTTTAGACGCGATATATGAATCCGTTTAGTTGACCTATAGCTTATTATTACTATGATCACCAATGATTTTTAGCTTTGTCTAAATTTTCCCGACTAATCAATGATTTTTGCATGGAAGTTGGGCAAATTAAATTGTATTTTTTAATCTTTTTATTAATCGATTTTATATCATAATCATTTTCGGCAGTTTGTAAGTGTGAAATGATTTCTTTTTGCAATGTTAACCATGGCGGTAGAAAGCCTGCATCTTTTGCTTTTTCTTGGAAATTTTGTAAGATATCTTTTTCCATATAATTTTTCGGCAGAGGTTTTCCTTTGCCTTTACCGGTAAAATTATCTTTTTCACCAGATGACTCTAAAATATCACCAATCAAATCATTATACTTCTTATTCATAAAATCCACACCTTCGAAATGATATTAAGATCGGATAATCGCTCTGAATGATTTATCGATCGTTTATGGTTATTCATCAATCTAATTTGTTTCGAACCAAATTTCTAGATTCATTTGATTTGTTATAGCTACTTGCATCAAGATGGATGGTCATTAAATGTTAAAATAAACTCCACAAAATTTACTACAGACCCACGCTGGATAAATGATTTCTTGATCAATATCTCCATTTGGTAAAACTTCAATGAACTCCCAAGCATCTTCAATCATTTCACTTTGACAATTCGGACAATTCGTTGGAAGTTGTTTGTTTGGCAAAAGCTATCATTCCTTTCATCTGCTCATAAACTTTGAAAAAGTATGTTAATCTTTATTATAGTAGGGTGCAAAAATCCTAGAGTAAACCAAAGAGAGTAGGTAAACATATGTCAAATATTCACTATTTCCAAAGATATTCACAAAAAGAAAATATCGTTACAAATAATACTATGTTACTTTTCAGTCGATTATATCATTATGACACAACGCGCTTCAATCGCTTTTTACAAACATTGCTCCAAGATTCTGGGGAAAACTTTGATGCAGCCATTCAGTTTCGCCAGCAAAAAAGAGTCAAACATAGCATTCCTGATGCAGTTATTGAACAACCAAGTATTAAAATCATTATTGAAACAAAGCTTTATGGACAAGAAAATCTAAAGCAACTAAAAAATCATTGTAAATCATTTAAAAATGAAGATTTGCAAATACTTTTATTAATTGGTCATGAACCAATTGATGATTCATATCGACGAAATGTTGTTCAGTTATTAAATGATATTAATAGTAATCGTGAGAAAAAGATTTCTTTCGCTGCCATTACATTTAAAGATATATGCAAAAATTTTAACGAAGTTCTAATGATTTTGATCAAGAGATGCATGCCATCATTGCTGATTATGAATCGTTTTGTCTGGAAGAAAAACTTATCGATAATTCGCAGACAAAAATGCGTGCCGTGTCTGTGGGTGATACCTTACAACAAAACTTACAATATAATCTATATTATGCACCGACAAGCAGAGGCTATCAAACTCACAAATATTTAGGCTTATACCACCGAAAGTCGATAAGGGCAATTGGAAAAATTACAGCAATTGCAGACATATCATACCAGCACGAACAATTAATAGTTGAAAATATCGTGTTGGGTAATTTAACTGAGAAACAAAAAAACGATGTTAAACATGTAATCATCGAAGCAAAGGAAAAGTATGGTTATTTTATATCTGAAGGCCATCGTTTTTTCTTTGTTGATCATTTTTTTGAGTCAAATTATAGAAAAACGTCTAAATATGGATTAATTAGCTCGAAATACTTTGATTTGGCGGACATACAAGGCTATTCAAAAAGTATGGATGCAAAAGATATTGCAACATTCCTCCAGGACCAAGTGTGGGAGTAACGATTAAATTTAGATATCCACATCGTTTGGTAGATTTTTATTGCAAAATACATATTTTTAGATTAAATAGATACTAAAAACTTATAATAATTATTCATTTCCTAGATTACCGTACAATCCCTGCATGCCATAACATGGTACATGCAGGTTTTTTTCTATGTCTGTCGATAGTTATTTTATCTAAATTCATATCATAAAAATTGCATGTATTTAGTGTGCGTAACAACGACTTGTTTATCGGGCCTTTAGGAAAATGTCTATTCAAAAACAATCATTGACAATTATTATGATTCATTAACTTTTACTATTGACTGAATGTTTTTGCATAGTGTATGATGTACAGTATAAGATAGTGTATGATATACAGTATAGAAAAGAGGTAAATTAATGGATCAAATACTTAATTCACTACTCACTGAATTAAGAAGAGGAAATTTAACTTTGGCCGTTTTGAGTCAACTCAAGACTCCACAGTATGGCTACTCACTTGCCCAATCCCTTGAAAAGATTGGGGTCATGATTGAACAAAATACACTATATCCACTTCTAAGAAGATTGGAAAAACAAAAATTGTTAGTGAGCCATTGGGATCGATCAGGTGCAAGGCCACGAAAATATTACGAATTAAGTGAGTATGGTAAAGAAATTTTTCAGCTAGTAAAAACAGAGTGGATGCAGAGTACACGAAGGCTTTACAATGTTTTAAATGAAGGAGCGGATGATCATGAATTTAATTGATCGCTATATTCAGGAAGTAATCCGTCGATTACCAGATAAACAGCGAAGTGATATTGCACTGGAATTGGAGTCAACAATTTACGATATGCTACCTGAAGATTATTCAGAGGAAAATGTTCATGAAGTACTGACAACCTTAGGTAATCCAGCTATTCTTGCCAGTGAATATAATGATAAACCGATGCATTTAATTGGGCCGAAGTATTATGATGTTTATATTTCTTTGCTTAAAATGATACTTCCAATCGTTATATGTGTCTCATTAGTTGCAATTGTTGCAACAAAATTTCTCAGCTCGATTGAGAGTGATGCTATTTTAGAAATATTAATCACGACTTTTAGCGAAAGTATTTGGGTAGTAATTAATGTGTTTATTCAAACATTTTTTTGGCTAACAATAACATTTGTGATTATCGATCGTGCTGATCAGGTAAAAGATCGTTCACCAGTGTCGATGCGTTTTAAACCATGGACACCAAAGGATTTACATCATGTCGTGTATGTTCCAAAGAAAAAATCCATTAAAACAGTTGAATTATTCATCAGTTTGTTATGGACTGCCATATGGGGAACGGCCTATTTTTATGCAGACCATTTATTAGGAATATACGAAAGCAGTGAAAGTGGTTTAAGGCTTGTCACACCTGCATTTAATCAGGATGTTCTGATGTTGTTTTGGCCACTAATTCTTTTATTAATTGGCGCAGAAGTAGCTTTGGCCATTTATAAAATGATCAAAAAACAATGGACACGTAAACTCGCGTTGTTTTATACAATAAAAGAAAGTGCATCTGTAATCATATTTATAATTATTATAAACCAGTCTAACTTATTTACGGAAAAATTCCTTGATCAACTCGGTCAATTATTTAGTGCTTCACCCATCACTATTAAAAATAACTTAGTATGGGGTTCGATCATAATTATGATAATTTCAGTAGGAATAGCTATCTTCGATGTATATCGAAAAGCGAATATTAAAGGCGATGTAAACGAAGGGATGGATAGTTGATTATCAATTGTGTACATTAATTTTTGTTATTAAAAAACACCTGATTTTGTGCTACGGTATATTCACATTTATGTATTGTCTGTTATGAATAGGTGGCTTTTTTTGGCGGTGCCAAATGGAAGTTTTTGCCGACTTTTTAGTTAATATAGAAACCCGAGCACATAGGGAACGGACGAAATATGTTTTAGATTGGATTAATACACAATTTCCTCCATATAGTTGCGAAAATAAAATGGAATTAGCCAATGTTTACACATCGAGACACATTTATTATTGCCTTTAGTATTGCTAAAAAACATTTAGCGATAGCGCCTGAACAAACAGGTATTGATTAATTTTCTGCTGACATTAAAAAAGCCGGGTATGAACATACGAAACATTTAATTCAGATCCCATGGAATAAAGAAGTGGACTTTTCTTTACTTTAACAGCTAATACAATTTAATATCATCGATAAAGCGGATTGCTCGACGTTTTGGCGAAAATAACTATTAAAAATATTTTTGATAAATCACACGGAGGTCCACAAGTTTATAGCTAGCATCGGATAATAATAACTATAACGTAAATTTAGGATCATTATCGTTTGGATTTTAAATATATCCAATTAACCATTGAGTGGCAAAAGAGGTATTAAAAATGAGAGAGTACCATTTTAAAGATGTATTATTCAAAAACAAAAAGAAGACGATTATCGTTGAAAATGCTAAGCAAGAACATATCGGCTCTGTTCAAATGATTGATATAGAAGGGTGTGAGCAAGGAAGTTCTTTTTCTTATGCACCGGCCAATGAAAAGATTGTTCAAATGGGTATCCAAAAACGCCGGCTTAAAAATATTCTTTTCCTCTATATACGATCAAGCGAGGCAGTCAAACTTATACGTTCAGAGATAAACCAGGATATAATTTACTATATTTTTGTGTCGTTGGGAAGATTAACGATCAAACAGTTACGTTTGAAGAGAATTGGAATGGAGATATCGATCTTAAAATAGATAATGTTCAACGCGCGACAATTAAAATGAACGAATTTACATTGAAGACGACAATTCTTGTAGACCAGACAATTAATGAAACGTCTATTTTCTTTGCGGTAACTGTTTTGATCTATTTTATGTTTAAAATTTATGAGGATGAAGCTGAACTCATTCAAGAACTTCTATTGGATGATTAAACATTCTTTGTCATAGGGATAGATATAAAATCTCATTGTCTAGAAAGTATTGGGATATTTCTTAATCATGTTAAAATTATATTAGTAATATTTATACAATTTCAACTCATCGACCCTATTTATATAAGAGGTGTCCTAATTAAGGGCGATCATTGAAAATGAAGTCGATGCCCATAAAGATAGCGATTCAAACAATTAATGTAATAATGAAACAAGGTATGAGTAAACCAAAATATTTTTTTAACCCAACTTCCTTTTGTTTAATAACATAAATACTAACAAACACACCCGAAATTAATAGAATGAGTGCAATATAATAGAATGAATTTTAAAACAACCGTGAGCATTCCGCCCGATTGATTTGGTGCCATACATAAGGGTCCATTAAAAATAATCCACCGATAACACTGAATAATGTTGAAAAGTAACCATAGGATTTACTGGAAGTCACCAAGTCACTCCGTTTCTAAGGATTATAAAAATGTAATGTCCCAATGACGATAATTATTGAATATAAATTAATAAAAATGCCAAATAGTGGAGTATTGTCTATTCCCTTTCGCCTAAACAATACAATGACACATAATAAAATGGCTATTAAGCTTAAAGGGATGTTAAAAAAAATATATGCCGGCTTTTGCAGTAAAACATTCATATTCATTAAAAATAAATTAATAATTAAAAGAGTATAAGATAAACCGTGTAAAATAGTCGATCCTTTTATGTTCATTATGTCACCTCCACGACAAGCAAAGATTTTTTTACGGTGTAATACCTAAAATCATCGCGAATAAATTTAATGTTGGTAAGAGCAGTAAAGTGATAATGAGGGCGACTAATCCTATCCGCATGTAAGCAAAATTTTGGCTCTGTTTTAAAATTTTTTTATTAGGTTCTAAATCATTTTCTGTATGAATTTCAGTAAATTCTTTTTCAAGAAGTGATTGATAAATATCAAGTTTCTCTAACTCATTTTCTATTTCTTCTTCCTCCTCTGCCGTTAAATCACCGTCACGATATTTTTCTAACATCTTTCTAAATTCATCAACTCGCAAATGGATCTCACCTTTCTTTTGATAGTTGTCTCAATTTATTTCGAGCACGAAAGAGGATGCTTTTAAAGTTAGCAACCGTTACATTCATTGCAGTAGCGGCTTCCTTATAACTCATTTCCTCAATATAAAAATAAATAATGGCTTTTCGATAGTTATCTTGTAAATTTTTAATTCTTTTTAAGAGTTGCTTAATTACTTCTTTTGTAAATAAACGTTCTTCCGGTGTCTTTTGTCGATCTTTAATTCTGGAAAAATCATAGTCAATATCTGTTATTTTTTTATTTTTTCTTAAATGGTCATAAAATAAATGACGGGCAACCGTAAACAACCAGGCTTTATTTGTTGTTTGATTAATATTACCTAAGTTCAAATAAGCGCGTATAAATGTTTCTTGGACAATATCTTCTGTTAAATGCTTGTCTTTTGTTAAGGAAAAAACAAATCGATATAAATCGTGAAAATATTTAGTGTACAGATCTTTAATCGTCATCCAAAAAACATCCCCCTTACATACATAACGGATAAGATGCAAAATTGTTTCACTAAAAAGTAGATTCGTTGTTAATTCATAAGAAAAACACTCTGATTCACGATCAACCTATTAAATTGGAAAAGTTTTATGTTAAAATAGTCTTATTGAAATTTGGCGTCGTTTCGTTCAGTAAATAAACTTTTCTATAACGAATTTTTATGTGAAACAGTAAATTAGACTTACAGTAATATGTCGAGTAGCGATTAATATAACTTGATTATCGAAAGGCAATGCGCTTCAACAAGCATTACTAAGTTAATCATAATATCCCGTGTCAAAAGCTACCTATCAATGAAAGCATTTTGAATTTATATATACTTCATATAAAAGACGCCTTTTAGGCATGCAAATTAAGTTTTTTTAGACTTACATTTCCAAGAGACGTATTATTTAAAATATTAAGGGAGAAGAGTTCAGATGAAAACTAAAAAACAAAAATTCGAAAACGTTTTCAAGCGCTTTACTAAAAACAAGCTCATACATGAAGCAATTCTTTCAGTTGAAAACACGACAGGTGATTTTTCATATAGTAATGAATATGGTGAAAAGAATCTGAATACACCATTCGTTATAGCAAGCGTTACAAAACTATTTACAACTACCTGTATTTTTATTTTAAAAGAACAGGGCAAACTATCACTCGACGATCGACTAACAAAATACTTCCCAGAAGATACGCTCAATAAATTACATGTATACAAGGGAAAGGAATATTCGCAAAATCTTACAATTACTAATTTATTGCTGCAAACGAGCGGTTTACCGGATGATTTTGAAGAAGGTAGTCATCCAACAAAAAAACAATTGATTGAGCAAGATATACATTATACGTTTGATGACGTGTTATTGATGACGAAACAACAAAAGCCACACTTTGCACCTGGTATGAGAAAACGAGCTCATTATGCAAGCATAAATTTTGATCTACTTGGAAAAATCATTGAAAGTGTTTCCCGCTTACCCTTAGAAGATGCATATAAACAATTTATCTTTGATCCTCTAGAGCTTAAAAACACTTATCTGCCAGTAAGTGATAAAGATTTTATACCAAATATTTATTATAAGGATCAAGTTCTTTACCGACCTAAAGCTATCCAAAGTAGTCGGGCGAGTGGAGGGGCAATTTCTACAGCAAGTGAACTAATGGTATTTATCAAAGCTTTTTTCGGCGGGAAATTATTTAATAAAACTATTTTTCGTGAACTAGAAGTAAATAATCGATTGCAATTTGGTATGTTTCCGATTCACTATGGGGCTGGTTTTATGAGAGTTCCCCTTGGTGGGATTATCAATCTTTTTATGGGTAAAGGTGAATTAATTGGTCATTCTGGTTCATCAGGTTCATTTGCGTTTTATTTTCCGAGAAAGGATTTATTTCTTGTTGGTGATGTGAATCAAGTTGCAAATCCTGGTCTTCCCGTGCGTTTGGCTATGCAACTAGCTATGACTTTGAAGTAATAGTGAGCTTCAATTTAACAGGTTGATTTTTTAATAAATACTTTTCTTAAATTAAGTCAAATGAATAAAAGGGGTGCTAACTAAATGAACTTTATAATCCGTAAGATGAAAAAAGAAGATATTAAGCAAGTTCGAGATGTGGCGACAAAAAGTTGGCATTCAACTTATGATGGAATCATACCACATGAAATCCAAGAAAATTTCTTGAAGGTTGCTTATAGTGATCAAATGATGGAAAGAAAATTACATAAATCATTTATTTTTGTAGCGGAAGTGGAAAATAAAATCATCGGTTTTGCCAATTTCACACTAGTAAACGAGAAAAGGCAATCGGAATTAAGTGCCATCTATCTTTATCCTATTTATCAGGGTAAAGGAATTGGCACTGAATTATTGCAAAAAGGCATCAATGAATTAGAAAATATCAAAGAAATTTATGTTGATGTAGAAAGAGAAAATAGTATTGGTAAGTCCTTTTATAAAGCAAAAGGATTTCAGGTTATTAAGGAATATGATGATAAATTTAATGGACATATTTTCAAAACAATTCGGATGAGTTTAACAATCTAATTTTGCAATAAATTTGTGCAATGATTGCCTAATAGTTGTTTTTAAAATAACCGCAACTCTGTATCATTTGATGACGATAATGTAAGTGAGCAATAGAAATTGATGTTTCTACAAACAAATCATTAGTTAAATTATTAATAGACTAAAATGGCTCATGATTGTTTCGTGAAATCACTCAGTAAATACTCAATTGGACTGCTAGGTAACCATTAAAAATAGACTTGTAATCAGACAAGTTATTTTTAACATATTTATTTTATATTTCTTCTGATAATGATTAAGCTATGGTATGATGAGTTAGGTTATTTAGGTATTTAATGCTTATGAAAATCATATATACTTGGATAGTTTGTAGATAGGAGTTAATTATTCATATGTGGCTAATTTCAGCAATTTTTGCTGCAACTGCTTGGGGTGCGGCAAATTTATTTTATAAAAAAGGCTCTGAGCCGACTGATCGCTACAGTCATTTAAAAATCGTAACGATGGTCGGTTTTGTTATGGGGATTCATGCATTTATTTATTTAATTATTAAAGATTTTAATTTTGATCCGTTTGACATGATTCGTTATTTACCTGTTTCAGCGATGTACATATTATCGATGACAATCGGCTATGTCGGATTACGTTATATTGAACTTTCAATTGCAGCTCCTGTACAAAACTCAGCAGGGGCTGTCAGTGCTATTTTATTATTCATCTTTTTTCCTCGAGAAATGCACTTTGTCGATATTTTTGCTGTTGTCATTATTACTGCAGGTGTCATTGGTCTGGCGATGATTGAAAAGAAAATTGAAGACGATATACATACGTTGCAAGACGATTTTATTGATCCAAAATATCAATTGAGTGTGATGGCGATAACGTTCCCCATTCTTTATGCAGTGATTGATGGATTAGGGACGTTTGCTGATGGAATTTATTTGGATGAGCTTGAACTTATTAGTGAAGATTCTGCATTGCTTGCCTATGAATTTACATTTTTTATTGTCGCCGTCATTGCTTATGTTTATGTTCGGTTCATTAAAAAAGAGGCGTTTTTTATTTTAAAAGAACGTGATCGTACATATGCGGCGATTTTAGAGACGACCGGACAGTTTTTCTATGTATTTGCTATGGCTGGTAATGCAATTATCGCAGCTCCATTAATTGCCGCACATGGGATTTTTTCTGTTATTCTTTCACGTATTTTCCTAAAAGAAATTATGTCACGTGGTCAATATATTATGATCGCAATTGTTATGCTCGGTATTATTTTACTTGGGATTTCTGAAGGTATGTGAGTAGATTATAAGGAAAAGTAAGAAACAATCATACTATTTAATATGAAAATAATTCAAGTTTTGTAGGGAATTTCATTAATAAAATCATTTGATAAAACATTGACTGGGCTGTTTTCGGTATTCAATCGAATTCATTCCAGTCAATTTTATTTTACTTTGGAATATATCGATATAACAATCGTCAACGTGAATAACGGTTATAATGAAGTGAGTCAACGAATAAAATATCAACTTTCATTTCTAGACATGTCTATGTTTTTAATAGTGGTTTATTTCTTTCATTAGATGGATAAATAATTTTATTTAATGTTAAGTAACGCGAATGAATAAATATGGAGTTGTGCATAGATGTAGTAAACATCGCAAAAATTATGTGATACGTTATACTTGAAAGAGTGAGAAACGTTTGGAGGTTGTCATGCGAAATATTTTAGTTGTTGATGATGATCGA